>Ga0180301_10004400_pt1 | contig 10894 bp, 7 predicted proteins | sample GuaBasSediGuay16_FD_121797 | JGI IMG/M metagenome (GOLD analysis project Ga0180301, IMG submission 121797) | Subseafloor sediment microbial communities from Guaymas Basin, Gulf of California, Mexico - Guay16, Core 4569-2, 12-15 cm | ecosystem: Environmental > Aquatic > Marine > Hydrothermal... | reverse complement strand
CTCGGCTCTAACGGCGGGCGCTCCACTCTCCCTGAGGGCTAAGTAGGCCAGGTATATCGCCTTCCCCGGGTTCACCTCGACCACGTCCTCCCACGTAGCCTTAGCCCCTGCTGGCGATAGGGCCTCGAACAGCTGGGGCGTGAAGGCCTTCCCAACGTTCTGGGGCGATGCTATCAGGCCGAGGTCTCTGAGCTTGTAGAAGTCGAAGCCGAGCAGCTTGGCCGTTGTCTGGACGAAGTCGTAGCTGAACAGGAGGGTTTCAGGCCTAGTTTTACCGGTCTCAAGGTCCACATTAGCTAGGAGCCAGAGGGTCATATAGGATCTGGTAGCCGGGTCGTCCACCACCCCCCTGAAGAAGTGGTACATGACAAGCCTCGCCTCGTCCTGGCTTAAGGGGACGGCGCCAGCCTTAGCCAGTATCTTATCCGTGAGGGGCTCCACGAACTCCCTCAGAACAGCCGTTATGGCCACGTCGTATATATCGCTAAACGGGGTAGGGCTGGGTAGGTCGAACGCAGTAGCGACGCTCAAGGCGCTTCCGAACAGGAGGGTTAGGGTGTCTGCCGGGCTGGCCCCTGCCTCGTGGGCTACCTTGCTTATCTCTACGGCAGTCCACCTGGCCTTAGACCTGAAAGCCGGGTTCTCCATCAGGCTGTCCTTGAGGTACTCCATGCTTACCTCGACCAGCCTCTTACGCTTGTATTTACGGGCCACTATGGCTAGGCTCATCTCTTGAGCTATCACGTTCACCTGCTTCTTGTACCGCGTCGGCATCTCCGTTCTGAGGGGCCAGGTCCTGGATACGACGTAACCCGCCTCGTAGAGCGAGCGCCCGACCGTTCTCCAGGCTAGGTCAGTAGGGTGGGTGAACCAGAGCACGAGCACACCATCGTCCTTAAGAACCCTAGCCGTCTCAGCTATGAATTTCCCGAAGAGGTTCCTGAAGTGCATATCGCTATCCTCCTTGCTATAGGCCACCACTTCACGCTCCCTAGGCACAGTCGGACTCTTATACGTCCAACCTTCCAGTTTAAGACCGGGCTTAAAGAGCACGTCTAGTACAGGCATTAAGGCTCGTCTAAGTATGACCCAGAAGAACTCGCTCCTATCGCTGTACAGTACCTGCTCGAAGTAAGGTGGATCCACGTTAATCACATCCACACTATTAACACCTAGGATGGATGAGAGCTCTGTGCCATCTGCGAGGTAGACAGATATCCTATCACCTAAATTACAACCTCTAAACTGATCGGTGAGGAAGCGTAAGACGGGCAGTATGCCACCTTGGGTTCTTGTGAAGGCACCAGCCTCAGCCACATCAGGCTCAAGAGACCAATTCAATGCTAAATCTATTCGTTTACACTCACAGTATTCGTTCCTAAAATCTATAGTGCTCTCACCACGAATTGTATGAGCTATACCCGTCTTGAAGCCTGTACCTTGCCAGTGAGTAGCTATACTATTATAATCGGCTAGTTTGCTTAAGGAGAAAGCTAGGTATAGGGCTATTGCGGCTCCAAGCTCACCGTTCGAGTTTACGAGTTTTTCAGCTCGTTTGGCTACATATCTTGTTAGCTCGCTGAGTATGAGTAGCTGTCTCGGGTTGTAGAGCATGTACCAGTTCGTTAACCCTTTATTCCTAGCATTACTACCCCACCTGCTATCTTCGGGTATTAGGTCTAGGGGCATATAGTCTCTAAGCTCGAAAAGCCTCCTGCTTAGAGTTCTAAAGGCGTCTAGGAACAACTCTGTCTCATTCTCATCGCCCCATACAGGCTCGAAGGAGCTGCCGACCTGCTTAACCAGCGGTATGTGGAGCTCGAGTAGCTTATCCTCGAGCTCCTGCGTTATAGGTGTGAACCCCTCCACCACGCTCCGCATAAGCTCGGCGTGCGCTCTAAACCACTTGTCGAATGCTGATATGGTCTTGCCCTTCCCCCGCCCTTTAAGCTGGAACCATTTACCGCAGTAAGGACATTTAATGAAGAAGCCCCTCTTCTCGATTGTAGGCTGAGTCCTATGGGTGGAGGTTTTAACGGAGAAGGTTTTACGCTCCTTATCATAGCTCAGCCTTAGGAAGCGCCTCTTTTTCTTAAACCTCTCAGCCCTCGTTATCTCAGGTTCAACACCCTGAACCGGTACAAGTCCACTACAGAACGGGCACTTCACTCCTCTCGCGAAGATATAGTTCTCAGCGTCTAAGCCGTAAAACTTGGCAAGGTTTTCCCTAGCCCAGCTTATCATGGCCTTAGCCTCCTTCAGCGTCTCCTCGAACAAGCCGTCATCAGCATACTTAGCCGGAAACTCGACGGTGGCCTTAAGGATGAGGTAGGCCACCGGGTTATACTCTATGGCTACGGTTCTGAAGCCGAGCCTAAGAGACTCAAGAGGAATAGAACCACCACCAGCCATAGGATCAACTATAACAGCCGTCTCGTACCTTGGTCCAATAACTTCCCTTAGCTTAGTGATATCAGGTTTTGTATTAATCAGTAGAGGAAGCAGACTCACTTTCTCACGACGAGCCATTAATTTAACCTGCGAGAAACCTACGATTTTTATAAATTCATCATGCGATATGTCAGAGTTGATCAGGGTGCCGGCAGTAAGTACTCTAGCCGCGCAACAAGGCCGTCTTGCCCACCAAGTATGAATATTAGGAGGCTGGGGAGTTCCTAGAGCTAAGGCTCCCGGCTTAATGCCAAACACTCTAGCAAAATCGTTTTTAAATCTCCCTCTCGCACGACGAAACGCGACCTCAATTAAAGAGTTGATATTAGTCTCCCTAAGAGGAAGCCACTCTTCTATGAGTCTCTTCTCTAAGACTTCTTCATCCACTTTTCTCCCTCCAGAACAAATGTATCCTACCTGAGTTCTTGTAGCGTATATCTCTTCTCGTTAAAGCTAGGTGCATTAAAACTCTCAACGCGGTCTTATGGGTTACGCCTAGCTTGAGCGCGATCTCATTAGCGGTCACAGGCTCCCTAGAAAGTAGCTTATAGATCTTATCCTCATACCTACTAGGCATACATACCGGAATCTGCATAGTACCCTATATAAGACTTAACATACCAGTATAAATTTCATCAATAATATAAACAGATGCTGTAAGATGTTACCCCTAACATTTCTTGACTGAACATACTAGGTTGTATACGCATAACCTGCACTCCCAATTCCATATAGGAGAATCCCACTTACCTATCAGAGATTTAACGTCGTTATCACGGAATCCATCGTTAACCTCGTACCCCCTGAACCTTCTGGGTGAACAATAGGGCAGATAAGCGTGTTCACCCTCTGAAAGCCACTTGTATATTGAGGCTCTAAGCCTATGGTGCTCGTAGAGCCTAGGCTTCCTATGTGTGAACTTAGGCTCGTAAACGCTCCTCCTAGATTCGGAGTAGAAGTCAGACGTACCTATAATCGCGGTACTATTCATAATCCTAAACAGATCCTTCAAAGGTAGACATGCTAGGGCTCTGGAAAGGAAAAATGAGGTTTACACAGGAACATCTCCAACAGGTGACATTTAAAAAAAAGGAGGGGTGCGTGTTTTGTTTAGCTCTTTATGGAGACCAATATTGACGGTACCCATCTTTATCTTTCTCCATCTTAAGAAGCCCACGTTCAACAAGCATCTTACCGGGGAATATTGTCGCATAGACGAGCTTACGCCTATTTTCATAGAGTGCAGCAACTACTGGATACTCTTTAGCTATCTCATCAGCTATAACTCCAGCATAAGCCTTATTTTGATATCCCTTATGGTATTTACGGCACACGGCAAGCATCGCCTGCGCTATCGGAGATAGATCTTTAGGGATTCCAGAAGGAACAGTTAATTTCAACTCGCCACGCTTAACCTTACTGCCTAGTATGCTTCGTAACTTCTGGTAGAGCTCAACTAATTCGCCCTCAGTAACTGTTACAGTAACCCCTCCGACGTGTATCTTATAAGTCCTCTCTTCCTCTATTGAGATAGTCAACTTAGATCACTTCCTTAGTTAATTCTCTAGAGATAAGAGTATTTAAACTTAACTTTTAAACTACACAGACCACTAGTAGCCCAACTATTCCACTATGGACAATTGCATTCTTAAGCTTCTCTAAGCTCTGCTTTAAGCCCTCATAGATATTGGAATGTAGAGTCAGGGTTTAAAGTTTCGACCTTAAACTCTTTCTTAATTTTTACATAATAAGTCTTTAAAACTGTTTCATCACTTACATAGGAATGAAATATTAGCTTATTGTTGCTATTTTGAATGATTCTTGAGGCATTGGAAGGTCTTTAAGAGTGTTAGATTGCAGCCTTATGAAACCATTTGTAGCTCTTTGAGCATGAGCTACTATCCACCTCTTTGCTTTCTCACTATTGAGATATTTATAAAGCTTATGAAGAAGTGAATAGTTTTTGGGAACTATATAATATACGCTATGACGGGGAACGATCATTCCTTTTTCGTCGATCCAAAAAGTAGGCTCCTTAGTAATATCCTTACAAAGTATCTTTGGCCTAAGTATGTCGCTCATAGGTGGTCTCTCGTGAAACTCATACCACGCACGTTTTCCTTTTCTTACACAATACCTTTCCTCCAGCACTTTCTTGTACGTTTTAATCCACCTTATGAAGTCCTTAAGCTTGTCTTTAGGTAAAAGACGCCCTTCCCTATCATAGGGTATAATCATCATGTGCGAGACCCGTATACCTTCTGGTGTAAGATCCCTTCCACTAATGGTAGGATAGGCGATTTCCAAAAGGTTTTCAGGAACTCTGTTTTTTTCAATAATAAACACATTATCTTTGCCAGTAGCAACTCCACAGCTTATTCTCTTTGTTAAATCCTTCAGGGTAACGTTGGCTGTCATATCTGTAAACTTTCCTTCTATGACCGGTATCCATGGAGATCCATCTTTAGGAAGGCTTGCGTAAAAAGATAATCCATCTCTTTTAATTATCTTCGTAGGGCTGCTGTCAACCTTATTGATAACCGTTATGGTAGGGTATGTTACCAATCCTTTAAAGATTCCCTCTTTTAAATGATGCAGCTCTTCGACATGGTATCTAGCAATAAGTCTCCTTAAAGGAGCTGAACTTAACGTATACTCGAATTTCTCCGGTGTTATAATAACTAAGCGTCCCCCATCCTTCAGGGCTTTTAAAGCTTTCTCAAAGAATAGCATGTAAAGGTTAAATTTGCCAAATGCTGTCTTATAGATGCGTCGGTAAGAGCTTCTTTCTTCTTCGCTTAACTCTTCAAGTCTCACATATGGAGGATTACATATGATGAAATCAAACTGGCCAAAATCTTCTGCAAGGAAATCTTTCTGGGTAACTGTTACCTCCTTGTATTTAGTAAACTTTCTCCGGCAAATACTTGCAAGTCTACTGTCCAGCTCCACGCCTAATATCCGTGGAAGCTTAATTCCTTTACGGTTACACCACTCTAAGACAGCTTCTATGAACACACCGTCTCCACAACCTGGGTCAAGTAGCCTATCCTCCGGGTCTGGTTGTCTAAATTTGAATAGTTTCTTAACCATAAGGTTGGCTATTGGGTACGGGGTGGAGAACTGTCCTTTTGGTTTTTCTGGAATTACTATATTATTAACTCCCATCAAGGGAACTCACCTTTGAAATTTTACATCAAGTAGAGTCGAAATCAATATATTAAATATCTAACTGATGAAAAAGGATGAAAATAACTTCTGAAACTCCTCAATAACCCTCTTGTTTACAGGCCTTATGATGACTGTATCCTCGTATCTATTCAGGTTAATCCCGTAAATTCCTTTTTCCTCAAGGAACTTTAGACACGTCTCTAAAACTATCGGATCATTCCAGCTTTTATCTGATAAGCCTCCCGGGCCCTGCAGCTTCCATGGGAAATACGCAAACCTTGGAGCAACTTTCTTCTCTACTTCGTTAAGCAACTCGTCCAGTTTACACTTTCCATTTCGACGTAAGGTGGCTATGACAAATGCCTGTTCGAGCACCACTAAGTCAACGGGCACGGTTCCTCTCTTCCTCCTCTTGATCCGTTTTTTAGCCTTTATCTCCACTTCCGGCCAGCTTAGATCTTTTCTTCTTCTAACTCTATGGATTCCGATTTTAGGTAGTTCAAGTTTTGAACCAGCAGGAATAGGATGAACCGGTATTTCTTTTACTTCGACGGTAACTTGTGGCTGATTAGATCTAGGCTTATGGGCTAGAGACGCCACAAACTCCTCCTCCAGTTCCTTAACGTTTAAGCGCCTGTCTTTCAGCCTGTCAACAAGTTTTTTAAGGACGCTAATTACCGCAGGGTTCTGCGTAAGAACTCCGGCTTCAAAGTTTTTGGTTAATCCATCGTCCGTGATATTTAGTGATGATATTATGGCGAATCTATCATCAATGATTAAAACTTTCGCGTGGAGCTTAGGATTATTCCAAGTCTCTTCACATTCATCCAGAATGCATCTTATAGCCTCTGGATCTGTGAGCCCTGCTGCAAACCCTCCCCTATCAACTCTTGTAACGACGCAAACCCTGGCATCCTCGCTTACATATGAAAGTAGTTTCTTTATAGCACCATAAGTCAGGTAAGGAGAGACTATTATCGTACCCTTTCTCGCCTGCTTCATTAGATCAAAAAGAAGGTAGGGAATGTTCCTGTAGCTAGATATGAACACCGTTTGGGTTGGCGTGTCTATTCTCGCTCCGCCCTCTCCATAGTAGTTCTCTTTATATCGTTTTTTCCCACTCCAAATGTATGTAAAAAAGGCTTTTGCCTGATCAACAATATCCGGATCATTTGTTACTATTCCTATTTCATATAACGACTCGAGTCCTTGTTTTGATATGTTTGAGGAAGAGATTATAACGTCCTTATCACTGGCTAAAAGCTTAAAATGTACTTTAACACCTAATCTGACTTCTACTCGTTCCATACCTCTAATTATGTTTATAGCTTTTTCATAGTCGCTGACTCTTTTCACAAGAATTTTAACATGAACCTTTTCGCTAACATTCCTTAGGATCTCCTTCAAAGATTCCTGAGATATGTAGGGTGAGGCTATGTAAAGCTCGTTTTGAGCCTTCCTAGCCACTTCTAGGAAGGTTTTCCGCATATATGGATAAGAGACGACAATAATATAGATCTCAGCTATCCTCTTAGCCCTTTTTAAAAATCCTCCAGCATCTTCAATCCTTTTAAGAAGAACCTCTGGACGAAGAAGTAAATCTAAATATCTTTGACACTTTTTACGGAGAATATCCAAAGCCTCCTTAACTATGGCGTATATACTTCCTTCCTGTTCACATATTAGTCTTAACTCATTATCAATTCCAACACGGGGCTTTTCAACACGGTTTAGAAGCTCCTTAACCCTCTGTTCAAACTCTATTACCTCCTTTTCCCACAATTCTAAAGAACTGGATAGATAATGCTTCTCCATCTGGATAACCTTATTCCTGCGTAATCTCACCATCTGTAACTCTTCTTCCAGTTTAGATTGGTCGCTGAGTAACCGGTTCTTATAGACCCTGGTATCCTTCACCTTTGCCTCGATGTCTGATATGGAGTCGCTTAGCTCCTCAACTCGGCGAACAACCCAAACGGAGCCGATTACAGGCTGTAAAAGCCTTAGGATACGGTAAAGCAAGGTTTTTTTAATACGGTTAATCTTCTCCTCAATCTTGAGTTTTTTATCATTCAACTTCGAAATCGCTCTTTCACATTTACTCAGCTGGGAGCTAACCGAGTGTAGTTGGCTATGCAAATACTCTTCCTCTAGCGTTAACATAAAAAGAGTTAGCTCAGGATAGGTCTTCAGCTCCTCAAACTGTATCTGCAGGTTTTTAATTTTAGCCCTTAACACCTCAACGGCATTCAATATAGTAGTAGCCCCCTACTATAAGGCATGAGTTTTATGCCTCTTCATACCTCTTCCTTCTTTCAAGATAATCTTGAACAAGTTTTTCAGGTAAAATTCCCTGATTAACGTATTCACTCAAAACTTGTCTCAGCTCCTCGTATGGCTTTTCTTTTAAAACTCTTCGAAATTTTTTGATTATTTCACTAGCGCTCTCCTTTGTAATCTTGCTCGCGATATGGCTTAAGATTTCATATTCAACTGGTCTTTTCTGGGCACAAGGAGGGCGTGGGAATCTAACAAGTATTGGACTTGTAAACCTATCATGGATTACAACAGCGTAGCCCTTCGGAAGACGCTGTATCATCTGTTTCACCTCCTTGGAAATTCCTCTGTAAAGGTGGGCATCTAACTCTGTCGGCTTCATCCTACAAAGCACTAGAGTCGAGACGTTTCCAGTCGTCTCGTCAGAGATCTGAGATGGGTACTGCTCAATCCCAAATAAAATGGCCCCAATAGATCGTCCCCTCGCGGCTATCTCGTCAATTATATATCTTATCCCGGAGATTGGTGGTTTAGCCACCTTTGGAGCGAACTTGTTCAATTCATCTATCATGTAGACGATTTTCTTAACTTCTGCTGTCCCCTCCTCAAGCCTACGTATTGTGTCGGCATGAACCTTTGAGAACACAAGCCTCTGCGCAGGGGGGCTTAACCTTTGAACGTCTATGACGCTGAACCTTCCTCCAACTAAAAGCTCCTCTACTGGAAGAGGGGCGCTCTTACCTTCGATAAGCCCTTTAAAACGTTTGCGTATGCCATCTAGGATCCTTTTAGCCTTGAGAGCTGTGGTAACGTGGTGGGTTGCATAAGTCCTTGATGTAACCCACGACCCTTTCGCGTTTTTAATCATCCAATCTAGCTCGCTAATTGCATCATCAAAGCTTTGAACCTCCTCTATCGAGCATAAATCTACCAGCAGTGCCTCCAGTTTATCGTTCCAGTCCTCAGGAGATATGGCGAAGTGAAGCTGATCTTTTATATCATTCCATTTCCAGGAGAATGGGATGGCGTCAAAGCGTAGGCTATTCGGCTTCGGCTCACCATCTTTAGTCGGTAGTTCAGGCGCGAATATCTTTACGTCTCCAAACGGTTCAGGTTTGATCGTCATTAACTCGTACAGCTTCAGGTCTTCCTCCTCTAGCTCTGTGTTCTTCTCGTCAACCCAGAGCAGATCATCAGCCTTGACGTTGAACGCTATGACGCATATGTCTCTGGAAAGCTCTTTATCAGACAGGATGGCACGGCAACAAAGCAGGTTCCACGCGGTTTTAGCATAACCAGTTTGTCCGCCAGTATTCATATGCGCAGCCTCTGGACCTAAAACGTAATCGACCGGAAGATTCACCACACAGGTTTGAGGTGGAATTCCGGAGAGGAGGGTATAAACACCGACAGGTATGCCACTATCCTCGATGTTGTAGGCGAGCTTGATGCCATGGTCATCTGCTAGCCTAATGGGGTGTCGACCTACTGGTGCCGTTATTCCAGACTCTCGAAACACACTTAACATCATAGCTGATGTGGTAATGGGTTCCCTAGCGGTTTCCATGCTAAGCTGCTCGGAAATGGGACTTCTCTCACTTAGCCTCACAGTCTTCTGCACGATCCCATAGCACCTATCTCCCTCCCTTCCCTCTAAAATCTCGTAGACTATACCTGGCTCCTGTAACTCTAGCCGTGTCGCGTTCTCATCGTTTAGCACAGCCCAACAGGTGAAGTTGTCAGGCTCATAACCCTTTGCAATTATGGTTTTCCCTAATGACCTATCCTCCCCCATCCAAACACCTCCCTGAATAGTTCGTATAACACTTCGCGGGGTGGGAGGTGGGCTGAGATTATCCGTTCACAACGATAAAATGGGTAAAGTTTGCGATCCCAGCTCCTTGTCTCAACTTGTACAGGCAACCTCTCGTTGAAGATCGAGAGACATATTTCATCAACTTCCTTCTTTATCGATGGGTTTATCTCTACTCTTACTAATCCCGCAAGGGGATCACGTCCTAATTCGCGAAGTCTTAAATAGCAGGAGTGTATCGGGCATTCTCTTTTACCCATTAAATCTCTTCTTTTCACTTCAAAAAGCCAAGAACGGTAACCAGTAGGCATCGTAAACACTTTTGGTTCATCTCTTAACTTTAAAAATCGCATCATGTGAGTTTTTACGACACCGATTATATCTTCCCTCTCCATGAACTCTATCATATTAGGTATTGTACCATCGCAGACTAGATAGCCGTTAGACTTCTGGAAGTTGCGGAGAGCCTTCTGCTCGAGCTCATCCCTGAGATGCGAACTTTTCTCATAGCCTCTCTTACGCAATTTCGCATAATCGTAAGACGGCTCGCCCATACCTCTTGTTTCAACTACCCCCTCACCTAATCTGTCTAACACAGTTTGCGGTAGGAACTCCTTTTTCGGGACAATAAGTTTCACCTGAGTTTCAGGGCCATATACTACTTTACCCTCATCGTTTACTATCACAACCCCTGACAGGTGGAGCTGAAGCGGTAGAAGAGCACCGTAGCTTTTCGACAATATATGCCCAATTAATAACGTCCTCTGAACTCCATCCATGAAATACTTAAGTGGAGCCTGCCCTGAAGATAACCTTACATCCTTAACCTTTTTCTCTTCTATAGCCTCTGGTAATCTTCTGGGCACTCTTCTTCCAGTTGGAATAGCTACTTCCTCCTCTAACACATATTCTGTTGCAGGTCTGTAGTTTTCTATCTCTGAGAGGGCATTAGCGTAAGTCTTCAGAACTTTAACCCAACTCACTTTTTGTACACCTTTATAGATAAAAAAGATGGAACTTTCACATAAAGATTAGGGTGTATTTACACTTGAAGCTGTAAGCCCACCCGGGGCTTGGCTGAGAGAACCCGCTACACTTTCCATTTTTGCTCTCCCCGGGAATTTTTTGTTTATAAATTGATGAGCAAAATTGTACGTCAACGTTCTGTTTACTTGGTGAAGG
>Ga0180301_10004399_pt1 | contig 10899 bp, 13 predicted proteins | sample GuaBasSediGuay16_FD_121797 | JGI IMG/M metagenome (GOLD analysis project Ga0180301, IMG submission 121797) | Subseafloor sediment microbial communities from Guaymas Basin, Gulf of California, Mexico - Guay16, Core 4569-2, 12-15 cm | ecosystem: Environmental > Aquatic > Marine > Hydrothermal... | reverse complement strand
TCTTTGCATCGGCGAAAAACTCGAAGAGCGCGATTCGGGGAACACAGAGAAAGTTTTGGAACAGCAACTTGTCGGTTCGCTTAATGGAATCGAGATAAGCTCTCCCGACCGACTTATTCTGGCTTACGAACCGGTTTGGGCGATTGGAACAGGGCGTGTCGCGACTCCGGAGCAGGCGCAGGAAGCGCAATTTTTCGTCAGGAACTGGATAAAAAAAAGTTACGGCGGTTTAGCCGACGGAATTCGGATACTTTACGGCGGCAGCGTCAAACCCGGAAACGCATCGGATTTACTCGCACAACCGGATATTGACGGTGCGCTTATCGGCGGAGCGAGTCTGAAAATCGAGAGCTTTTGCGAGATAATCGCGATAGCCAAAAAAATCACCGAAGAGGGAAAATGATTTACCTATTAGTAATATTGCATATCCTGGTTGCTATCGGACTTGTAATCTCTATTCTGCTTCAATCTGGACGCGGCGGCGGACTCGCAGGTGCACTCGGTGGTTCGTTCGGCGGTGGTGCGGTATTCGGAGGTCGCGGTGCCGCCGGTTTTCTCACTAAGGTTACTACCGGTTTCAGTATCGCTTTCGTCGTGCTGACTTTGTTGATTAATATTATTTCGACGCGGCAAGGTTCCCGACCCACAAGCGTTATCCCACGAGAGGCCAGTAGCGAAATACCGACTACGGTGCCGGGCGGCGAGGGTTTGCCGGAAACGCCTCCGACCGGTGGCGGTATGCCACAAACCCCTCCCCCAACCGGCGATTAGTTTTTTCAAGTTTTTTGCCGAGGTGGTGGAATTGGCAGACACGCATGGTTGAGGGCCATGTGGGCGATTAAGCCTGTGCGGGTTCAAGTCCCGCCCTCGGCAATATAATGATATAAACCGGCCGAAAGCCGGTTCTTGTGTTATTTGTATTAGTCTATAGAATTGAGGGGCTTGAACCTTATTCGCTGCGGCCGGTGCCGCTTCAAGTCCCACCCTCGGCAATATAATGATATAAACCGGCCGAAAGCCGGTTCTTCTATATTATCCGCATCGACCCATAAAATATGACTTTTTAACCCAGAGAATTCTCCCTAATAATCCATATATAATAGAAAAAAGCCCCGCGTATTTTACACAGGGCTTTTAGGTTTATCGGTTTACTCGATTGATTTATTCCATCGGGTTGGAGGCGGTTGCCGCCCACTCATAAATACCGCCATCATATACCTTTACATTGGGGTATCCGAGAATATACTTTAGAACCATATAGACAACGCCGGCACGGGCGCTCGTTTCGCAATAGAGGATAATTTCTTTATCGGACGTTATCCCTGCCGCCTTGAGGGCTTTCTCTATGTCTGCCTTCGGCTTTATGTATCCATCATCGTCAACGACATTTTTATACTCGAAATGCACCGCTCCGGGGATGTGTCCTTTCCGCGAGGCCTCGCCTTTCTCGCCATTAAATTCTTCCACACTACGAGTATCAACGAGAATTACACCGTCGTCATCGAGGTGGCTCTTAACATAAGCCATCGTAGCGATAAGGTCTGGATTTGGCGTAGCTTCGAATGTTGCAGGCACGATTTCTGTGGCGCTCTTTGTAACGGGCTTCCGTGCCTTGCGCCAGGCCTTCATCTGGCCGTCGAGGAACTTGATGTTCTCGCATCCGAGGTAATCGAAAATCCAGAAAAGCCTTCCGGCGGCAACACCCTTGTTGCAATAGACAACGATTGTGTTGGTGTTGCTGATGCCCTTGTCGCCGAATATCGTCGCAATGTCGTCCGGACTTTTCAGGATACCCTTTATATCACCGGGCTTACACAAATCGTCCGGTAGGACATGAACCGCACCTTTGATATGCACCGTGTTATAATCCTTTTCCGACCTTCCGGAAACGATTACAACATTCTCGTCGTCCATAATGCCGGCAAGCTCTTTGGCGGTGATAACCTGCGCAAAGAGCTGACCGCAAAGGATGAATGCCGCGATAAGTAGGATTATCGCCGTGGTCTTTCTCATCTTTCCTCCTTAGTCTATCGTTGTGGGGAGCTAAGCGACGAAGCAATCCCCGTCAATTATCGAGATTGCTTCGCCGGAGGCTCGCAATGACGGTTTATACGCTACGGTATTATTGGAACATTGCCTGAAATTGCACGAGTATCTCGTCGTTAGAGTATTCGGTGCCTTCGCCGTATTCCGCTTTATAAAGATAGTTAACCTGAACCCTCGACCAGTCGTTGATGAAATAATTGAAGCCGAAGGTTATTATCCCGGTTTCGTTATTGTCCGTATCTGTGTCGCGGTCGTAGAACTCGTATTTTACTATCGGCTGAAGGTTCCATGGCGTCATATACATAATTTGTCCCCAGTATCCACTGCTTTTCGATTTGCCTGCCGGGATAGTCGTATACCAGGTTGTATCGTGGGTGCAATCCGGAGGGTGAGCGACTATCCCACCTGATGATTCTATATATCCGCCTATATATTCACCCTGCAAAAGGAAATCGCCGTATTTGACCTCGAGTTCCCCTGCATATCTCGTGCGCACATCATCTTCTTCTGATTCTTCATTTGCGGGCGGCTGTTTTCCTGATTGGTAACTCCCACCGATACTTACCATCTCTATGGGGGTTACAATAACCCTCGCAACGAGGTCTTTAGATGTATTATTATCCCACTCCCCTAATCCTGTTCCGTGCATCCATCCGAGCCTATATTTAACCAGGTCTTTGTATTGCCCTAATGCCATTATTCCCATATCGCGGTCGAGCACCATATTACTTACCACTTCCGAGCGTTCTATTGTATGCAGGCCGGCGCAGCTGGTGTTTCGTTCGAGGCTGAACGGCGTTTTGAATTTACCAATCGAGAAGGTAGCATACGGCGCGAGGCGGGTATATGAGAAGAAAGCATCCAACAGATTAGCGCTACCCTTAAACGGGTTCGCTTCGAGCAATAAGTAATAACTAACGTCATACGGGATATTCCCCATAACCCCTAAACGCGCTCTTTTGAACGTGAAGCTATATATGTTATCGGCGTTACCATCCTCATCTTCCTGGAACTTATATTCGAACTGCGGTTGGATATAACCTATTATCTGGACGCCTTCGTCGGAACCTCCACCACCGACGCAACCCTGGGCGTAAATAAACCCCGGGGCGGTGATAAAGCCGAGAATCAAGAACATTAAAGTAATATTTCGCATTTTTCCTCCGTTTTTCGGTTGGAGGCGAAGAGAATATAAGAGTATTCGCCTCCCGGTTTAAACAAAGATTAGCTTTGTTATATAAAGAACAAACAGAGCGATTATTAGGTTTCTCTAATTACGGCGTAGTTACATAAGGGAAATCCTCGGGCGCCGACCACTTACCGCTCGTAAGCTGGTCGTATATCATCGCATTGGCACCGAATTTCAGGCTCTTTGCCTCGTAGCCCAAAACCGTAAGATAAGCCGTAACTATGGACGATGTCTGGCCTGTCCAGCAATACGTAACGATAGTCTCGTTCGGGTCGAGATTTGCGAAACCGCCCGCGGCGATAGTCAGGTCTTCCATAATACGATAGGCTCCTGCGATATGGCCGTAAGTCGAGACATCGGCCTCCGCCCAGAAATTATTAATAAAATAATCTGTGGGCGTATCAAGAACGTCCGTTGCTGTAACACCTTTGAAGCCGCCTTCGAGGAGCGCATCGACGCGTTCGGCGAGAATTGTCGCGCCGTCGGTAGAACTTGTAGATATTTCTGGGTAATCGAATGTCGATAGAGTAGCCGTAGCTCCGGTGGACCAGTTGGTATGACCGTCGCCGATGTTCCCGGTGTTACTCGTCCATTTATCGAAAATAGCGTTCCAGGAACTCATGCCGAATTTTAGACTCTTTGCGTCGTCGTATCCGCTAAGTCGAAGCGCAACTACAGCGTGAGCGGCACTTTGGCCGGTATAGCAGCAGACGACAATCGGCAAACCACCGCAGCTCGCAGCGTCGGTTACGATATCCGCTAGCGATGAATGCACGGCGCCGTCGATATGGCCGAGCGTGTCGTAATCGCCCTGACTGCGGATGTCCATAATGTAGTAATCGTCTTCGTTTCCGTGAAGGTCGGCGGCGGCGATCAGATAGTCGCTCTTTATATCGGATAGGTCCATATTGTTGGCAACCAGATATTCGGTTAGGATTTCGAATGCGGTATCGCCATTACTGGTAGGCGGTTCGGTCTCGTCTTTGCACCCCATAAACAGGGCTGCGACGATTGCGAGTGTAACAAATAACAGCCAACTTTTATTGAACATTTTTCCCCCTAATTTTGTTTATTTGCTTTGACGAATTTTTGTTTTCGATTTTTCCGAAATCTGTTTTCGTTCATCTATATTAAGTCGTTGCTTCGGTATTTATCCTCCGCATCCACCGCTGACCGGTTCTGCCTCGAGGTCCGCCTCCGGGTCGAGCCAGAGCATATAGCCGCCGTATAGGTTTCTGACATTGGTATAGCCGAGTTTCACGAGAGTCTCTGTCGCCAATGCTCCGCGCTTGCCCTTCTGCGAGTATATTATTATCATCGCGTCCTTCTCGGGGATATCCCATGCCTGACTGTCCCAGTATCTCTTGTTGTCTATACTGGACTCGACTATACCGAGCGGCATATTGAACGAGTATTCGATGCTCCCTTCGTCGAATTCATAAGGTTCACGGACATCCAGGACGATGAACTCCTCTTCAGAATCATAAAGAGCCTTAAGCTCATCCCGGGTTATCTCATAGTTTCCTTTAATTCCCAAACCGGCGCAGCCGATGAGCAATGTTAAGGCGGCGAGCGCTAAAACGATATATAGTTTCTTCATAGTTCTCACCTCCTATACTGCCGAGAATTTCCCGGTCCGCTCGTTCCATTTGACGAATACGAACCAGAGGGTTATTATTACTAACAATAGCAATACAGCACCCCAGTATCCGAAGTAATCGGGCAGGAAACATTGCTTTTGTGCCCACGAGGGGAGAATTTTGCTCCAACCGGGGACAATATATTTTATGGAGATGGGCGCCATTAACGAGAATCCCAGTCCGGAGAACCAGAGTTTAATCTGGCCTTCGCCCATACGCCATAGCGTTCCAACGGCGCATCCTCCGGCGATAACCATTCCGATTCCGAAGATAGTTCCGCCGATAAGTGCTCGGAGCCAGAAATGTGGATACACGGCTTTCAAAGCGATTTCACGCGCACCACCGGGAAAGGCTCCGCCGATTCCCATATATTTTATGACTGTAAAACCGAATATCCCCACGAGCAACGCAGCCATAACCGCGAGAGGGGCTTCCGACTCACCCGTCATAAACGGCTCGCGAAAGGCTCTGGTTACGCAGAAGCGCGAGCGTTGGCAGACAAACCCCAGGAAAAGACCGATGATGGCGAACCAGGTGAGGACCATATCGCCACGATGCAATACAGATGGTCCAATGAGAAGGAAGGCCACCAATATTACGCCGAGTATCGGTTGCCATATTCCACCTTTGCCTTTTGCGGCGAGTAGCGTAACGCTTTTGCCGGAGCTAAGCTTGGGTGCTTTTTCCATCTCCCATAACAAATAACGCAGCGCGAGAAACGCCCCTATTGCGAAGCCTATTGCGAGGAAAATCGCGCCGCCGGACAATGCCGGTATCCCGCTGAGGAAACCGCCGATTGTGCATCCAATTCCCATTGTGGACCCAAGAGCCATCAGGACGCCACCGATTAGCCCTTTCGCCATCTCGCCAACCGGCGGGATTCTGATAGCGAATTCCCTCGAGAGTAAAGCTCCAACACCGGCACCCAATACTGTTAGAATACCGAGCAATCCCCATTGATGCATAGTAACCGGCACAGCGCTTTTCAAATCGAAAAGCCCCAGAAGCTTATATATATTCTGACCCCAATTGATATATGTTGGGCTGCCTCCCCACGGGTATTTCACGAGAAACAAACAGATATTGAGTGTGGCCAGGACTAAACCGCCAACCCACATCGGCCATGTCCTGCCGAAAAACGTAGACCACAGTTGATACCAGGCTCCGTTTTTAGAGTCGGACATAGAACTCCTTTCATCTCGATGTTATGATATTTGCAAATTCGGACATAGAAAGACCACGGGTAATTGCGGTTACCCGTTTCGACTCGGACCGGATTACGCTTTTTTAATGTAGTATTTGGCTACGCCTTCCTCTTCTTCCATGCCGAGGAATTCGTTTCCGGTTTTTTCGCACCATTTCGGGATATCTGTTTTCGAGCCGGGGTCGGTTCCGAGAAGTTCGAGGACCTTGCCGCTTTCCATGGCTTTAATGGCTTTTGCCAATTTAAGGATTGGCATCGGACAGGATAGACCTTTACAGTCTAAAGTTTCATCGGCGTTCATTGTGAATTCCCCCTTTTTAATGTAGGTAAGTTATTTGGTTAGAACGAGAAAGTAATAGTGGCGTCCTTTATCTCGGAAATAAAAGTGGTCGCGCCGACTATCTCGACACCTTCTCTTATATCTTCGGGTTTGATATCTTTTTTGGCATCGAATGTTATTTCGCAGAGCATTATTCTGCCGCCGAGCATCTGGAAACCCTCTACCAGTTCCATAAGGTCTGGGTATCCATCGACTTTGATTTTTTCCAACTCGCCTTTAACGAGAGAGGGTCCTGCTCCCGGCGTGAAGAAAAGAATGACATCGTCGCCCGATGCTATCGCGGACGAACCTAAAATAAACGGCGGAAATACATTACTCGGTTGCGAACCATTGACCGTAATCGCGACCATACCCATAATAATACCTCCTTGATGTTGCTGGTTTTAAAAACAGGGAATTATAAACGAGTTTAGAATTATATGCCGTGTTGTATCGATGTCAAGTGGAAAAAAGACGAAAAGGGCTTTTGAGTAAAAAAACTGTGTAATCTCGGATAGAAATTACGCTTGATTAGCTAAATGTTTTTCGCTATTTTACAGTAACAGATGAATCCCGGAGAATAGACTAATTTCGTAATTTCGATTCACGTGGGAGAATTCTTAGGTCGTTGTCGTTCGAAAGATTTCTTGTCGCTTCGCTCATCGAAATGATATTTGCGAGCAATTCTGCAGGAGTCATTTCCCCTTTATATTATAAACTAAAGGGAGGCACGATGTATTTAATTCGCGTTAAAGGTGAATTCTCGGCGGCACACCGAATCGAGGGTTACGACGGCGACTGCGCCAATATCCACGGTCATAACTGGAGGGTCGAGGCGGTTATCCGCGCAGAAGAACTGGACGACCTCGGGCTGGCGTGTGATTTCCGCCGGGCCAAAGATATACTCGGCGAGGTCCTTCAAAAATTCGACCATAAAGACCTGAACGAACATCCGTGGTTAGATGGCGGCAATCCGACATCTGAAAGAATCGCCAAAATAATTTTCGAGCGTATCGAAAAACTTCTTTCCGAAGAACTCTCGCTCGAATCGGTCGAGGTTTTCGAGTCGGACATGGCGAGTGTAATTTACATCCCATAATCGAACTGCCGTGATTCCACTAAACGAATTTACGGAAACGCTTATCGGCGAGGAACCGCATGCCGGGGAGCAGTGCGTTTTAATTCGTATCGCCGGGTGCAATCTCGACTGTCGATGGTGCGACACGCCCGATAGGGAGAAAATAATAGAGCGGGTCGAGACCGACGAACTCGCGGACCGCGCGGTGAAAACCGGCAGACCGTGGGCACTCGTTACCGGCGGCGAGCCGATGAACTGCGACGAAACGCCGGAACTACTCGGTGCATTATTATCTAGAGAAATTTGCGTTCTGATGGAGACAAACGGCAGTTTCTCTCTCGAAAAGGTCCCACCGGAGGTCGTGAAGTCGGTCGATATAAAGACACCGTCGAGCGGGTTCGCCGGGAGATTCATGGAGTCGAACCTCGAGTTTCTCGACAAAAAGGACGTGGCAAAGTTTGTCATCGCAGATAGGAACGATTTTGATTGGGCGTTGAATGAAATCGAGCGACTGGATTTGTTTTCGAAATCGGGAGTAATTTTTTCCCCCGTCTGGGAAATAATGGAGCCGAAAGTTCTGGTGCGGATGATTCTCGATTGCGGGTTGCCGGTTAGATTGTCGGTTCAGTTACATAAGATACTTAGGATAAAGTGAGATATGAGCAAAAAACCTAAGCGCGCGGTCGTTCTTCACTCCGGCGGAATCGATTCGACGGTCTCTGCGGCGGTAGCCCGTCGCGACGGCTACGAGCTTTATATGCTTCATTTCGACTATGGCCAGCTAACCGAAAGTAAAGAGCGAAGCTGCTTTGCGGCTATAGGCAAGGCTTTTAAGGTTAAAAAGCAGGAGATAGCGAACGTCAGGTTTTTAAAATGGGTCGGGCATTCGAGCCTGACCGACGAGCATATACCTGTGCCGACTGGCGAACCGGAGGGAATTCCCACAACATACGTGCCGTTTCGCAACGGGATTTTTCTTTCGCTCGCGGCGGCCTGGGCAGAAACTGTAAAAGCGCAGGTCATATATATCGGCACGATGGAGGAAGACGGCCCCGGATACCCGGACACATCCGAGAAATTTATCGAGGCGATGCAAAAGGCTATCAATTTAGGGCGCAAACCGGAATCGAAGTGCCGAATAATCGCGCCGATAATCCATCTGACAAAAGCTGAAGTCATAAAGCTCGGTGCCGAATTGCTTGTCCCTTTCGGGATGACCTGGAGTTGCTATAAGGATGAGGATATCGCATGCGGAGTCTGCCAGAGTTGCATAATGCGCCGTCGCGCTTTCCGCGAGGCCGGTATCAAAGACCCGATTATGTATCGAGTGTAGGGTTGTGGAACGTTAAACGCGGTATCCAGACGCCATCTTATCCGCGGAAATCTATTTCTGGGAGAGCGGAGAAAAGGCATTTGATATTATAGTTTAAAACCTTCCGTTTTATAAACCGAAAACACCGCATTAATAATAAAAGAAGTTCCGTCGATAAACTTTTCCCTTGATTATTTAATTCGCAAAAGTATATTGTAGGGTTGTCGAAGCTAAACCTTTTTCCGTTCTCATATTCGCCGATGACGTTTTATCGGTATCTCGGGGCGTAGCGCAGTCTGGTAGCGCGTTCGGTTCGGGTCCGAAAGGTCCCCAGTTCAAATCTGGGCGCCCCGATTTTTTCGATGATAAGGCGTTTTCCCTGCCCTTTTTTAAATTATGGAAAAGCATAAGAAACAAATAGCGGTTATAGGGGGACGTAATGCATCACGCAAAGCTCTCAATGCCGCGGAAACAATCGGGAAATTAATCGCGAATAACGATTGGCGACTTATTTGCGGCGGACTCGGCGGTATTATGGAAGCCGCCTGCCGCGGAGCGCGCTCCGAAAACGGCACAACGATAGGTATAGTCCCATCAAATCGCCGAACCGACGCCAATGAGTTCGTAACTGTTCCTGTCGGCACCGGATTGGGTATTGCCAGAAACAGCATAATCGCTCATTCCGCCGACGGCGCTATCGCTATCGCGGGACGTTACGGGACATTAAGCGAAATCGCGTATTTCCTTCAACTTGGAAAGCCTGTAATTACGCTGCATTGCGGCTGGGAAGTAAAAGGCGTTTTCCCGGCTAAGTCTCCTAAAGAAGCGATAAAAATAATAGCAAAATCGTTATGACCGACCGCAGACGAATTAGGGCGATTGTCGAAGGGCGCGTCCAGGGCGTAGGTTTCAGATGGTTCGTAATGCGCGCCGCCGAAGAACTCGATATCTTCGGGTGGGTTAAAAACAGGCTCGACGGCACGGTCGAAACGGTGGCCGAAGGGGACTCTGACGCGATAGACCGTTTTATCGGGGCACTATTACGCGGTCCCGCGAGTGCCAGAGTTACCAATATCGATATTTCTGAAGAAGAACCCGGCGGCGAGTTTACAGAATTTAATCTGAAATATTGAAACAGATGTCCAGTTCTCTCGAACTCCTTTTCTGAAAGCTTCTTAAAAAATAGCGAACAAGAAAAAGCGGACATTTCAGTCCGCCTTTTCATAACGGTTATGCTTTAGCCGTTACCTCATTCTGACAAGCCGTTCGATAACCTCATACTTCTCGCCGTCTTCGTCTGTGGCGACAACCTTATAGATATACGTTCCGTTAGCTATCTGGTCGCCGCGATTGTCTCTACCATCCCAGCCGTAAGCGTTATAGCCCAATTCCGTCGGGCACATATCGAAAGTCCGAACGTGCCTGCCGCGAAGCGTGAAAACCTTAATCGAGACGTCCGTCATCGACTTGCCGAGAATATAGGTGAATTCTGTATAATCCTTGAACGGATTTGGGAAGTTGACCACTTGCTGTATCGGCGCGCCTTTGCCCGTCATCAATTCGAGTTTCACGACATTATTCGTCTCGTCGAGTTCGCCGAAAAGACTGTCCGGGTCGACAATCGCATAGAGAAGATGGTAATCGGACTTTATCTCGAACGGGACACTCACGATAGCGAAACTATCCGGCGGGTCCAATTCGATTATTATCTGGTCGGTCGCGATTTGTTCCTCGCCATCGAAGAACCGAACGAGGACGTTTTTCGCGGTCGTATTGCCGTCGATACGGACCTTTGCGTTCAGGTTTATAACGTCACCTACCGATGGGTTCTGCTCGGCGCATGTCAGGTCGCCTTCGTTGAAGAATAAATCGACCCCGTAGTATATTGTGTCTGGATGTTCCGGTCTATAGTGGACACCGATAACCTCGCCGTATTGGTCGATACTATCGTAGAACTCGACGGCAAAGGCGTAGAACAGGCGCAACAGGTCGTCGGCTTCGGTTTTATCGACATTAATATAGACCGGTATAATTCTTTCGGCTCCCGGCGGGATATGCGCGAAATCGGGCCAGCGGACGGTCTTCGTCGCTTCAGTATAATTGTATGGATA
>Ga0180301_10004398_pt1 | contig 10900 bp, 8 predicted proteins | sample GuaBasSediGuay16_FD_121797 | JGI IMG/M metagenome (GOLD analysis project Ga0180301, IMG submission 121797) | Subseafloor sediment microbial communities from Guaymas Basin, Gulf of California, Mexico - Guay16, Core 4569-2, 12-15 cm | ecosystem: Environmental > Aquatic > Marine > Hydrothermal... | reverse complement strand
TTTTTTGCCGATATAGCCGGCCTGGTTACAAAGGGCGATAATGTCCCGCGCAAGCGGCGCAGCATCTTTTGCGCCGCTTTGGCCCCCTTCGACAACCACCGCAACAGAAACAACTCTGCCTGCATCGTCTTCGGCGAAGCCGGCAAACCAGGCACTGACCACGTCCTCCGTCGAGCCGGTCTTGCCAAAAACCTTCAGGTCCATTTGGCGCAAAGCTCCATGGTCAAATGCGGTATATGCCGTACCGCCGGCCTCGTTTACCACCGCACTCATCCCGTCGCGGACAACTTCAAGGGTGCTTTTGGAAATGCCAAGGTCTTGGCGCCCGTCCTTAAAGCTGCCCGATACATTCACGAAAAGCCTGGGGCTTTCATATATGCCGCCCCGGGCGATAACCGCCATGGCGTTTGCGACCTGCAGGACCGTAGCTCTGAGGTTGCCCTGGCCTATGCCAAACATTCTTCTTTCGTATTTTGCAATCTTCGGATACTGTTCGATGCCCTGCGGTGTTTTGCGAGGGATAGTTGTGGATATTTGTCCTGCTGATTGCTGTATATTCCTCTCCGTGAATCCGCCGGCATTGGTTCCTTTCAGCTCTTCGGCGAATCCGGGTGCGGGCAAAACTTTCCGACCGTAGCCAAAATTATAGAGCCACTGCTGCAACACGGCAGGCGCTATTCTGTCGGCAAGACGCGAGAAATAGATATTGCAACTGCCACGAATAGCGTTGCGTGCGATGTTGCCCCCTTCATCGGCCCACCTCCAGTCGTGACAGCTATCAAACTGTTTGAACTGCATGCAATTGGGCCAGCCACGAGGGGCCTCCTCGTGGGGGCAATTTATGATCTCGGTCGGCCCGACTTTGCCCTCTTCAAGACCTGCAATTAATATAAACGGCTTTATAACAGAGCCAGGGGGATAAATCTCATATGTCGCTTTATTCACGAGAGGTGCTCCTGGTGCATCACGGACTTTGTTATAATCGCGCCTTATCATATTCAAATCATAAACCGGCATCGAAACCAGAGCTAAGATGTCCGATGTGGCCACATCAATCACGACTGCGCCGATGGCCGAGTCATAGTTGAGATTGGAATTTGGGTCACGCAAGAGCGCCTCGATTTGTCTCTGCAGCCCGATATCCAGCGATATAGTTACATCTTTGCCGAACTGGGTCTCGCTCCGGGCAACTAATTCACTGTCTATATCATAAATCACCTCTCCGCGTTTGCCTCGAAGAACAACCTCACACACCTTCTCAACACCATCCTTACCTGAAAGCTCATCGTCCAGGTAGCGCCTGAGCCTGTCCTGTGCAAAAAGCTGCTTATCGGCTGCGCGTGCCGGACCCACCCAGCCGACTACCTGCGACGCAACGGACCCATACGGATAAACCCTTTTAGTCTGCGTGAGAATCTCGACCATATCCGTATCCACAAATTCCATCTGGGCCTGCAATAATTCGGCCTCGGTCTCAAGCTCCATCAACTGCTGAGGCTGATGCATCACTTTGAGATCGACTTCCATAGTGAGCCTCAGTCGGTCGTCGGGGTCGGGAAATTGTTCTTCAAAGTCTTTCAGCGCCTCGGCAACAGGCACAGCCCGTCCCTTCGCCCTGTATTCTTCCCTCAGCGGCGAATTACCGAATTTGCCCAGCCATGCGAAGAACCGGCGCATATTCCATATACGGTCGTTTATCCGCCGGATTCTGCTTTCAATCTCAGACCGGTCCCTATCACCGATTTCGGCGCACTTGTCGATTATCTCCCACAGCAAATCCAACCGGTCCTGGAAATCTTTGCGCAATTGCGCCTCGACCTGCTCCTCTGTTTGACCACGCTCTTGACTCTGCAGAATCATGCCGCGCCAAAAGTGGTCGTCAAAAAACCTGGTCAGTTCATAATTCACATACAGGTAAAATGCGGGCTTATCGACAGCCAGGACTCTGCCGCTGCGGTCGAATATACTTCCTCGAATTGTCGGTAACCGCATCGGGCCTAAAATTCGCATCTCTTCAATCTGTTTGCGGTAATCGCCGCCGACACCTAATTGGAGATAGGCCAGCCGCCCGATACACACAAAACCCGCAATGATACAGATGAATATGAAGATTAACAGACGCCGTTTGTACATCGGTTATCTGCCCGCCAATCGTCCGTAACGCTGTTTGCGCACCCCCAGCCATCCGGAAATGGCCGACAGACCGCCCCAGATGACGGGGCCGACAAGGGCTGAATAAAGACAGGAGCCGAACACCACGACATACACGTTTGATGCAGTTTCGCCGGTCTTGAAAAAGGTCAAAAACCGACCCAACACTCCTGTGATTATACCTGTAACAAATATGGCCGCGGCCTGATGGACCATCCTTTTCATAATCACCACCTTGTGCATCTGGGATATCACAGAGCCAATCAGCCCGAAACTTATCGTGTAAGGCCCTATCGCTGTGCCTGATATATCCGCCGCAAAGCCGATAATAAAAGATGCTATTACGGCATCGGTTGTCTCGCAATTAATCGACAGAAAAACAAGAAGTACCAAAAGCAGGTCCGGTCTTATATTAAAACTGCTCAACGAAATGGAATTTAACAAGTTACCTGCATTCAGCAACGTGCAAACGAGCAGAAGAATCGAGAATCGCACCCAACGCATTTATACACCTCAAATTGACAAATAAAATCCAAACGACGTATCTCGTATTGCGATCTGGGTGCCACGGTCAAACTACGTTTGGCCGTGCGATTCACACATCACGCAATACACATTACGGTTCGGTAGCAATCACAGCCACGCGCTCCAACAACTCAACATTCTGGACAGGCTCAACCGTAATATCCCACAACAAGGGCTCCTTTTCATCCGGTTTGACTTGGGCTATCCGGCCGACAACTATGGGCGATTCCAGAAAACCGGCTTTGGCAGCGGCGTAAACCGTATCACCCCGGCGAATTTTATACTCTCTCGAAATGAAAGGCATCTTAGCCAAATCGGTTCCTTCGCCGTCCATCCTCGCATATATGTACTTCTTCTTGTCGGCCTGCCATATTGCAACTTTGATTTTGCTACCGGCATCCGTAATCAGCCTGACTCTTGCGGTGGCTTGTGCCGTTTCACTGACGGTTCCGACAATACCGTTTCCACCTAAAACGTACTGGCCCGGCTTGAGCCCGTCTGTGGTGCCTTTATTAATAATCAGCTCGCGTCTCAAGCCGCCCATCGAGACATTCATAACATCTGCAAGGACAAGTTTCGGCCCGGGCTTCGGAAGCGAGCTTCTTATGCCGGCAAGTTTCTCATAACGCTGGTGTTCGGTTATCAAAGCCGCGCGTAAATTGTCATAAGCGGCCTGGAGACGGTTATACTCGGCGCGGGTAACAAAATCTGCGGAGGCAGGCTTGAATATCGGCGGACCCGTACTCCTTCCGACGCTCAGAACGGGATTAAATAATCGTGCAAAAAGAAAATTGACACCCTTTGTGACACTTTGTGGTAGCAGAAGGAGAACAAGCCCGGCAGTCAGCAGCCAGGTAAAAAGAGTCGCCCTCGACATTTTGCCTCGCTTGCGTGCCATCTCATCTGTGGTCAAAAACCTTGGTCAACTTAAAGTTTATGGTTCAGCTACCAAAAAGCCGGTTGAATACAAAACTGCGCCGTGCGCGATTTACGCACTTTACTACTCCCATGAGTAGCCGGTCTGGTCGAGTGTGTCCTTCCATAACTCGAGATTTTCGAGGTAAACGCTCGTGCCGCGCGCCACACAACTCAGGGGGTCCTCGACGTGTACTACCTTCAGCCCGGTGGCATTTGAAAGAATCGTTTCCATGCCCCTCAGCAAAGAGCCGCCCCCGCACAGGTGCATTCCATTCTCAATCAAATCGGCCGCAAGTTCCGGCTCGGCCTTTTCCAGTGTTTGCATAACCGTCTCTATAATTGCGGCGATAGGCTCCCGCAGAGCTTCGCGTATCTCTTCACTTGTAATCACAATCTTGCGGGGAAGACCGGATATGGTGTCGCGTCCTGCGATCTCCATCGTCAACTCCTGCTCCAATGGCGCTGCCGAGCCGATTTGAATCTTCACCTGTTCGGCCCTCGGCTCACCGATAAGAAGATTGTACGTTCGCTTGAGATGGCTTATCAGCGCCTCGTCGAAATCATCGCCGCCGATGCGGATGGACTCGCACGTACTGATGTCGGCAAGGCTCATTATCGCCACTTCGCTGGTTCCGCCGCCGATGTCAACAATCATTGACGCCGTCGGTTCCGTGATGGGCAGTCCCGCGCCGATACCGGCTGCCATCGGCTCATCGACCAGGAAAACCCTTCTTGCCCCTGCGCGCTCGGCACTATCTATCACGGCCCGGCGCTCCACCGCTGTTATTCCGCTCGGAACGGCAATCACAACGCGAGGTCGAACAAGACCGCGACCGTGAACCTTGCGAATGAAATAACCCAACATCTTCTCGGTTATCTCAAAGTCGCTGATGACGCCGTCTTTCAACGGTCGTATCGCGGTGATTGAGCCGGGAGTCTTACCTAACATCTCTCGTGCCACAAGGCCGACCGCTTCTCCGTCGTTAAGGACGATATTGGTGCCCTTGCGAACGGCTACAACTGAGGGTTCGTTAAGGACGATGCCTTCGTTCCTGACACAAACAAGCGTATTGCATGTGCCAAGGTCGATGCCCATATCCACGCTAAACCACCCGAAAACCGTGTCTAATATCACCGTGACTCCCTTCGATTAGGTTATAGAAGACTGCAAAACATCTTGAGTCAACTAACGAGCCGACTCGACAACCTTGAATATTGTCCCGTAGTCGGAAAGGCACTTAACCGCCACAAATATCGCCGTGGCCGCTACGGCAAAGGTTGCAAGCGCCAAAAGCGCTGTGTACAGGTCATTTACTGCAATTCTTCTTGGGTTTGGCCTCATGGTCTTACAGCCTCGTGGTTACAAAGTCGCCGACCCTTGGGCTGTCCTGAACCAGCTCCAGAACACCGGCGGCCTTACTTGCATCGACATTAGTAATGACTATCCGGCAGATGAATTCATCGCCGCGGAACACATGAAATACCATGTCCTTTTTCACCCCGTCATCGGAGCCGAGAGATATCGACACTAACGATTTGCCGACCTCGGTTATTAGCCCCTTCAGGTCCGCTCCGACAACAGTTACAGACGAGGGCCTGGCAACATCGTGTTCGGGTGTAACAGGTTCAATAACAACGCCCTCACCTTCGGGACCTAAAAGCTGATTTATCTGCTCTTCCAGGTCCAGCTTCGCCTCGAGCAAGCGCCTCCTGTCTGCTTCAAGAGCCTGCATTTGAACGATTTTCTCATAAAGACTGGCGGTAATCTCATTAAGCTCTTTGCGGTCCCTGATGTTATCGGCGTGTGCGTTGCTCAATTGTTCCTGGGTCAGGTTCAGCGACTGCTCTAAGTTGGCTATTGTCTTCTCAAAACTCGTAAGCACACCGGCCCAACTGTTTACCCGGCCCTGATAATCCAGACTCAGCCTGCGGGCGTTTTTCAATTCTACATCTAATTTACTCTTCTCATCCTCAAGCAGTTGAATCCTGTCGTTCAGCTTCACCTCTAACTCTTTCATCAACGCCGTCTTCTCATTAAAACGCCGCTGAAGGCTCGTATTCTCGGCCACGAGAGAGTCGTTAAGACTTTTTTGCTCATCAAACATGGCCCTGTAGTTGTTCACACTACCCACGTATGTTACCACCGCCCCACATAAAAATATGGAAAATAGTGACATTAATACAACTAATACCTTCGTGAAGAAACTCACGAACCACACTCCTTTCTCTTCATTACTAAGCCGTCCACAAAAAACCCCGCAGATTCAGCCCTAAATTACTCTTACCCTGTTTTCATACCCTCTGCAACTCCAAAAATCAATCTAAATCGGCATTCTACGCAAAAAAAGCAAGAAGGTCAAGTTATTTTTATGCCCCGTTAAAACATATCTCACAAATACTTGACACCCAAAATGACCTCGCCCCGGTAAGAATAAAAAGCCGCCGGAACCGAAAATGGCCGCTTTTTGGGTATGGCTCACACCTACCGGGCAAGCAAAAGGGCCGATTGGGCTCCGCTTAGCCGAATCAGCTTATTGCGGCTGTTTATAAATCGGGGCAGGAATCCGGCCAATTCATCCGTCCCTATCTGCCCAATTGCCGTTACCGCCGTTTCGCCGGCCAATGACCATTCGTCTGCGCCGCCTAACTGTTCCTTCAGATAACCCAGAACCTCAACCTCCCCGGCCGTATCGCCAAGCCGACCAAGCTGACCGGCCGCGTAAAGCCGCACTTCTACAATGTCATCGTAAAGCATCGTCTTGATAGCGTTACTTGCCTCGCTGGTTCCAAGCTCGCTCATCGCCTTTATACCCATAATCCTGTCGTCGGCGTACTTGCTTATCAGCAAAGGCCAGCACTTACTGCGATATACCTTTTCATCTCCCAACCTCGCAATCGCCTCGACAGCGCGAATCTTTACCCAGTCGCGAGAATCCAAATCACGAATAACCTCATACAATAGTCCGATGTCCTTCTTGTTGCCGAGTTTACCTAACAACATCACCGCGTTTGCACGTAAAGTCTGTTCCTTACTCTTTGCCGAGTTGCGAATAATACTGCTGTAATTGCCTTTACCCAGCCTTGTCAGTGCGTATGCAGCCGCAAGCTTGATATTGTCGTCTCGATCTCTGAGCAGCCCACCAAGACCATATTCGGCTGCGGTGTATCTGACATCTCCAATCGCCTCGGCGGCAGCGAATCTGACTTCTACAACCTCATCCTTCAACAGTTTAGCAACGGTAGGCATCAACTGCTTTATATCGGCCTCAGAGACCACCTTTATGGCACGCTCCCTGACAAAAGGATTCTCGTCGGCTAACCCATCACGGACAATCTCGATTGCCTCCGCCTTCAGACGTCGCAGGTCAACCTTACCCGCCTCATCAAAAAACCTCATCTGACTCCGGCTTTCGACACAGCTACCGACTAGGACCCCGGCCAAAAGCAAAATAAAAAATAACAGTTTTCTCATTTACTGTCCTTAAATATTTGCCTTAAAGCAAGTATTATGACAACAGACCATACGGTTGCACAAGAAAAATCCAGCCACCGCCGGCACCTGCTGAAAAACGTCACTCTTTTATCAACCGCGATTCTGTCAACAAACCAACCTCCCACGCCCTGACGCTCCATGGCACCGACGGGCAAATCGCCCGCTAAGAAACCATCCTTTATCCTCCCGACCGAATCAATAAGGCAGCTAATACCGGCATTGACGCTTCGAATGATACTAATCCGGTTTTCAACGGCCCGAAAGACGCTTATCGCCGTCCGCTGACCCAGCTCGACACTCGGTAGAACCTCGCCGTTTATGAACCTCACGTACCACCCATCGTTGCTGATATTGACCAGCCAGTCGGCTCTTTTGGCACCGTCGGCACCGACAACTATTTTGCGAGTTACCACAGGGTCCGTGTCCTCGTAGCAAATCAGCACGCCGAATCCATAATCCGCCTGCCCATCGACCATCTCAAAAATCGTATAATCACGCCCGTGTGTCAAATGATAATCGTAATCATAAGGGCTGAGTTTCACAACAAGGTCGGCAATAAACGGAATACTTTCTCTAAAGGGTATGTACTCGCCAAATGGCACAAGATGAATCTTATCATAGCGTTTCGGGTCCTGTTCACCGTCCGGGCCGTATAAAAAAGCCGAATTGAATCTGTCGGCAACTACATACTCATTATCCTTGATGTCCATGGTAGCCGAGTGGGCGCCTAATAACACGTAAGCCCTTTCCTTCGTGTGCTCAGAAATTATCTTATCAAACACCACCGGCCTGCTATCTTCCGGACAAAGCTCAAGATAATCCTTGTTAAGAGTAGTCAGCACTATCGTCTCCGGCCAGACAACTAATTTCGCCCCGGCCTCGATACAGGCTTCGCTGCGTTTTATGACATCGGCAAGTATCTCATCACCCGCCTCCGCTAACTCCTTAATATTCGATGGCACATTCGACTGAACAGAACCTACCACGGGACCCGGCCGGGTAAATTCTTCTGCCTGGCCGATTCTCCATTTGCCGTAAAGCATCGTCCCCAACAATATCAAAAATACGAAAACCGTCTTGAGGATGTTCGCAGTCCGAAAGACTTTTCTTTCGCAAGCCTCAATCACAAGCCCAGCCGATAATCCATTGACCATCGCAATTATAAACGACACACCGGTAGCACCGAATATATCGGCTATCTGGATAAGACTCAGATTTGCATACTGGCTGTGGGCCAGCAGCCGCCAGTTAAAGCCGGTAATCAAAATCCCCTGCCAGGCCTCGGCCCCGACAAACAGCATGGGCACCACCAAAAAAAGTGGGACAGGCACCTTTTTTCGACAATAACGAACACACAACGCCAACAACGGCCAATAAAGCCCCAGATACATACAAAACAGGATATAAGCCGGCACAGTAACAATCGCAATCCAGTACAGATTCCCCAACCAATAGATAAGCGATACAAGGTATGAAATCCAGACCAACCGCCACGGCTTGGCATCAGGAGAGCAAATAAGAATAAACGGCACCAACGCTACCCACGCTAAGAAATCCGCCTCAAACGGGACCTGGATTACCGTTAGCAAAACCGCACTGACGCAAAAGGCGAAAAATGTCAGCAAAACACCTTTAAACTCATCGGCGTTCAATTGGCCAAATCCATTAAAGCCGTAGCAATACTTTCTTCACTATAGCTTTTGCCGTTATTCATCCGAACTGCAAACTGCCGGGCAAAGACTCCCAACAGCGTCCTGCTGTCTAAAATCCGGCGGGCATCTATGCCAATGTCCACATACAGACGTTTAAGCTCCAACATCTCTCCGTCGCCAAACGCGCCCTTGGACGGTTTTTTCCGCTGTTTCAATTGGGATATTCGTTTCCTCGCATTTTCGACATAGTTCCCCGATATGTCAATACCGACATACTTCCTCCCCAATTGACAAGCTACAAAGGTTGTAGTTCCCGAACCGTTAAACGGGTCCAGAACAACATCGCCCGGACTGGAGCTTGCTGCGATAATCCTTGCAAGCAGATTCTCCGGCATCTGGCAAGGGTGCCAACCCGCACGTTCTTTGAAAGTACCACATACCCGTGAGTATTGATTCCAGACATCGTCCGGCATCTTGCCTTTCGAGTTGGCCCTTCTGTCGTTATAAATTAACTGTCGGTCTGAAGGAACCCGCACTGCGTAATCGTTAAAGGTGAAATTCTTCTTGTCGGCAACAAAATAAAAAATGTGCGTATGCGAGCGGGCAAATTTGTTCCTCATTTGCTGGCCGAACGTATAATGCCAGATTATCCAGTTGCGCATTATAAGTTTGAGTTCGTCTGCTATGACTTTCACATTGGCAACATACTCATCGCCTATCGCAATATAAAACGAGCCGTGGGGTTTTAAGACATTTTTGCAGACCATCATCCAATCCTTTGTCCAGGCAATATATTTATCCTTCTTGAGCTTATCCTGGTAATGGTCGTATTGGTAACCGATGTTGAAAGGCGGGTCTGCAAAAATCAGGTCGGCAAAGGGCTTACGGGCCTTGCTCAATATCTCTATACAATCACCACATACAATCTTATTGATGAGTTTCTGCATACAGATATGATACAAAGATGAAATGATTTGGCAAGTCGGATTTAACCTACATATTTAGCCCCACGTTTTACGTGGGGTTTTTACGTGGGGTTTTTACGTGGGGTTGGGGCCGACAACTGTCCGCTAATCATACTACCCGAATACCTTCCCTTTGTATCCCATTCTTTTTCTCATAATCGTCCCAAGGATTGTGGGGGAATTTTTCGGGAAATGCCCTAACCTCTGCTGCTCAAACCACTTGTCGCAAATCACAGACACCACCCTCACCGCTAAGGAACTCGGATAAATAAGGATGTGCCAAAACCTTATCCAAACTCTTAAAACCTCGCATCGTCTTGGCCCTGACCTTATAAGTCAAACCTATAATACGCTCCGTTGTGTTGTTAGTCCTATCACCACTGTCGTTACTGATGGATTCCCAACTCCTTTCGATATGCTGCAGGAGCTGATTAACCTTCCACAAAACGCCCTTGCGACAGTTGATGTAACGGCGAACCAGACGCTCCAACTGCGAAGGCACTGTCGGTGGACGAGGCTCAGCTCGCACAAGTTGAACCAACTCAAGCATGTCATCTGATGCATGTTTCAGGCCCTCAGCCTTCACTTTACGGTGAAGTTCATAAGCCCTTCTGCATTTGCTTTTACGCCAGTGGGCAAGGCATATCTTATGTTGGTCTTCAGGTACAATCTTGGAATAAACGCTCAGCTCATCTGTGAGCAATTGTTCGGCTCCAACCTGATGCATTACTTTCTGAACATGTCTGCGAACCTTAGCCGAGTCAGTTTCATTTACCGGCTCCACACAGACCAGCTTTCCTCGCTCAATATCCACGAAAAACAGCAATCCTTTCCTTTTTTTGCCTGCCATCCGTGCCCCCGTGCCATCGGCGCCTAATACCCTAACCCGCATTCGAGGGGCGCTAAGATGCAAGGCTTTGACCTTTTGTCCGGCGGCAGCAACATCCCTTTCTATGGTGCTTTTGGAGCCTCTGCAGTCCAGCAGAGGCAAAAACTTTTCTACGGAACGATAGCTTAAGCCGAACATGTATAAAATCACGCCAATAGTAATCAGACTGTCGCTTCTTTGCTTACCATCTGAAACACCCTCGGACCGGATAGTCCAGGTTGCGCTACAAAACGGGCACCTCATCCGTTGTTGAGGTATTGCTTTTACTTTTATGTCGCTGATCCTTCTATACCTGATACTGGAATGA
>Ga0180301_10004397_pt1 | contig 10900 bp, 15 predicted proteins | sample GuaBasSediGuay16_FD_121797 | JGI IMG/M metagenome (GOLD analysis project Ga0180301, IMG submission 121797) | Subseafloor sediment microbial communities from Guaymas Basin, Gulf of California, Mexico - Guay16, Core 4569-2, 12-15 cm | ecosystem: Environmental > Aquatic > Marine > Hydrothermal... | reverse complement strand
TTCTTTCCTCAACATACCTACCCCTAAGTCTTATTTCCCTAACCTTGTCTATGACTCTATTTAGTTCCTCCTGACCAACTGCTTCACCGTATCCTTCAAGGAAGTAGCTATAGGCCTTATCCTTAACCACGTAGTGGGTGCTCTCTAGTGACCTTAGAAATAAGTGTATATCAACCCCCCTATCCTCTATGTCGTCACTTACCTTAGCTAGACCGAAGTCTATCAAGTACGGCTCTCCTGTATCGCGTTGTATGATGATATTCGATGTTGTTAGGTCTCCATGAACTATGCCCCCGCCATGCAGTCTTCCTACCATTGCCCCGACGAGCTTCAGTGTCTTGTGCATTACTGGATCTGGCAGCGTATTTAGTATGTTCTTGAGTAAGCTACCCTTCAAGTACTCCATAATTATTACTCCAGCATCGGGCTCTATTAGCAGAATGTAGGGGACGTTAACACCAGCTCTCTTAGCTGTGACCATGAGCTTAGCCTCTGTTAGTGTACGCTCGCGCCTTAACCTGAGGTCCAGCCTGTGGTCCCTATAAGGCTTAGGTATTCTGACCTTATACACCGCCTCAATACCTAGGAAGTACCCCTTCATCAGGACCGCTTCAGCACCGACGGCAAGAACCTCAAACTCCATGCTAAATCCACGGGATGTCAACTTCATCAAGCCTCCACCGCTGCCTAACATATGCTTTCTCAGGCTCTACAGTAATATTTGACTTAAAAGCTAGGAGGCCCGTCCACGCAATCATTACGCCGTTATCTACCGCATACTTAGGTGGTACTATAGCTAACTCGACATTCCTGAGCTTCGCCATTACCTCGAATTTCTCCCTCAAGTACTTACTGGCTGCCACACCACCGACGACTAGTACTTCCTTCTTACCAGTGTGTGCTAGAGCTCTCTCCGCGACCTCAACTATAGCTGAATATGCTATCTCCCTAACAGTATAGCAAACATCCTCAAGCACGTGACCCTTCTTAACCGCCTTCAGCGCCGCTGTCAAGAGGCCCGAGAAGGAGACGTCCTGCCCCTTAACGACATACGGTAGGTCAACTAGTTCCTTACCTTTCTCGGCACACCTATCAAGCTGGTGTACGCCACTCACTACGTACGGTGGTGCCAGCCCTACCTCACGCACGAAAGCATCCATAAAGTTCCCTAAGGCGATATCGAGTGTCTCACCGAAGACCCTATACCTTCCCTCACTAAATGCTGCAATGAGCGTGTTACCTCCCGACAAGTACACTACGAGCGGATCCTTAACACCCGTAATTAACTTACCTATCTCTATGTGAGCTACTGCGTGATTAACTGGCACAAGAGGCTTCTTGTAGTAGGCAGCCATGGCCCTAGCGAAGGTCGCTCCTACTCTTAAACACGGGCCTAGGCCTGGGCCTAGTGCTACGGCAACAGCCGCTAAGCTCCCTACACTTACCTGTGCTTTCCTTAATGCCTCAGCTATCGCCCTAGGTCCTATGCTCATGAAGTAGAGTGCCGCCTCTCTTGGGTGGATGCCTCCCTTCTCTGGCTCGTACTTGTACCTAACATCAGCTACGATCTCAGATTCGTTAACTATGCCTACACCAAATGTGTGAGCTGTTGATTCTATACCAAGTATTAGGGTCTTCATTAATAAGACAACCTACTGCTTTCTAACGTACTCAACGTAGCTGCAGTAGCCGCAGTGCCAGCGCGGTACCGGCTGCTTGTGGAATGCCATGACTCTGCCACACTTCGGACATATCTTGTTCTTTAGCTTGATGGTCCCCTTCTCGTAGTCGTACTCATAGAGCTTGTGTCTCCAGGCCACTCTAGCTCACCCCATGCCTCTTAAGTATGTACTCAGGCTCAAAACTCCTTAATCGCTCAACACTCTCGTAGATGTGTACTTTAACGCGTGACCTGCCTATGCCGTAGTCACTCTTAATGTACTTAACGACGATGAGCTCTGGTGGCTTGGAGTACATTGATGATACCGCCTCTACTAGCTCCTTACGCGAAGGCGTACCCTTACCTATGTGCGTCACTACACAATATACCTCCAGCCTACCTATTACTTTATTATCCCTCTCCCTTACTACGTGGAGCACTGCCCCGTTCGGGAGCGTTGCAGTCTTTAGTGCTTTTATCTCCTGCTCCTGCATTTAACCACCACCTACCCCTATTTTACTTATGAACGGAATTTAACTCTTCACTTTCAGTATCTTATGCAGCTAATTAGTGCTACGTGCCTAGCCTTATAGCGTATCTCCCAGGGACCTTAATGTTTAACATCTTAGCTATATCTGACTTCTCTATATCGACTATAACTACCATACCTGACCAGTTCTCCGTAAAGTTCTCTGAGCCGCAGACAGGGCACTTAGGGGTATCTAGGGGTACTAAGTACTTGCACTTAATACACGCCTTAAATAACTTTGACTGCTTTCTTCTGGCTGGCACTATCTAACTCCCTCCTTAATCTTGCCTAGGGTTGGCTGCCTCAGCGTCATACCTACCCTTATGAGTGCTGGTGGCGCTATCGTTACGTTAACTATTCTTCCCCGGACTATGTCGCTCCTACCTATTGTTAGCTTCGTCTCCTCACCTACTAGGATGCCTCTAGCTTCATCATATATCATTCTGTCATCCGTTATCTGAGAAATATGCACGAAGGCATCTATGGGGCCTATGTTGACGAATATACCTATCTTCTTAACATCTACGACCTCTCCCTCAACTACTTCATTGTTTACCGGGTAGTAAGTAATGAAGTCTGCCCTCGCCTTATGGTATGTTGCACCGTCACCCGGCAATATGATGCCCTCAGGCTCCACCCTGATATTGGTTATAGCTATAACTAGCCCTAAGTCCCTGTCGACTCTCCCTATGTACCTCTCCCTGAGCTGTTCATATGCTATCCTCTCCAGGTCCTCGCCAAACCTGTCTGGAGGCACTCTGATTATGTCTTCAATCTCAATTAGCCTGAACATTCTACCACCAGAACCAACTATATGGTTTATGAATTCTATTTTTAAGTATTCATATATTATTATAGTACCATCAGACCACAATAACGAACTTTCGCCTTCCAAGCCACCACGTTAGTACGGGTACCTTAAGCTCCCTTAGCTTCTGCTTCAGCTCCCTATCGACTGTCGCATATATAAATTCCTCTCCGCGCTCTCTAGCTATATCTACTATTGCCTCATCAGCTGTACTGTACTTCCTACCTGACGGGTGCTCCATCACCTTGACTTTCTCCTTAATGTACTGCAGTGCTATTGCCGCTGCCCTACTTCTCCAGCCGCTCCTCTGTTCCCTCAATTTCAGTAGCTCACTAACCACTGCGTTTGGTGTGTAGAACTCGCACCTAATATTTAGGGAATCCTCTATTTCTTCAATTACGTCTATACCGTCGTACAGCATTAATAGTACGCTAGTATCTAGTAGGACCCTGCACTTCTTGAGCGGCTCAGCACTCATCTCTCCTTGCCATGGGTACTGGCTCTATCATGCACCTACTACCTTACCCCAACCTACGAGCCTCCAGCGCCCTAAGACCTGCCTGCTGATTGCTGCCCTCATACCCTCCCAAGCAATTATAGGCCTCCTTAAGGTTAGCTCCATTCTGTCTTTACCTAGCTTAGTTATTACTCCTAGCGTAACTGCCGCACCTACAGTGAGCATAATCCTCTCTCCCTTAGCTAAAGGCTGCACCTTAATCAACTCTCTAGTACCTATTACCCTCTCCATCAGCTTATACTCAATTGTCACGGTAGTAAGTGGGTCGGGAAGTGTGCCAGCTTTAGCTAGTACATTACCGACTAGCCTATCTGCCTTAGTTAGAGCTGGGTCTAATTTAGTACCTATAGCTACTAGTCCTCCGGGCCTCGCCTCGCTGTACTCGCGCGTGCCGAACCTAATGCTTACGACCTCCGATATCAGCGGCTCGTAAACGACCTTACCTCCTCTCTCCACCCTTATACCTGGCTTGATCTCTATTTCATCACCTACCCTGAGAACTCCACGTAGCAGTGACCCACCCACCACACCACCAACGAGATCATTGGGCAGTGTGCCCGGCTTATTCACCTCGAACGACCTGACGATAAACATCAGTGGCGGTGATGATAGGTCCCTCTCAGGTGTTGGGATCAGTTTCTCCATAGCCATAATTACTGCGTCAATGTTCACCTTATGCAGAGCGCTCACGGGTATTATTGGGGCGTCCTCAGCCCACGTCCCCTTAAGGAACTCCTTTATCTGCTTGTAGTTCTTTAGCGCCTCCTCCTTAGACACCACATCGACCTTATTCTGAACTACGATTAGCTTCCTGACACCTATTATGTCGAGTGCAGCGAAATGCTCCCTCGTCTGGGGCTGCGGGCACGGCTCATTAGCTGCTACAACAAGTATTGCGCCATCCATTAGGGCTGCGCCAGAGAGCATTGTAGCCATCAGTACCTCGTGTCCGGGAGCATCAACAAATGAGACGCTACGCCTATATACTGCTTCACCCTTACACTTGCTTGGGTCTGACACGTACCTGTCTGGCTCTGGCATGTCACTACACTCGTATATGTCTGCGTCCGCGTAACCTAGCTTAATAGTCATTGCCCTCTTTAGTTCCTCTGAGTGCTTAGCTGTCCAGATACCTGTTATTGCCTGAACCAGCGTTGTCTTGCCATGATCTACGTGGCCGACAACACCTATGTTTACCTCAGGCTGCCTTTTCTGGTTGCTCACCCGACTCACCTGTGAATTCTTCTTTAGTGAACTTCTCCGTGAACACTACCTCGTTTACTTCAGGTACCCACTTAATTACATCCCTCGAAACTAGGTACTTAACTATCTGTATGCCGTCAGCTAGCCTGTACTCCTTAGGCAGCTCGATAATTATCGCCTTTCTCTCGTCGTCCTTAGTTACGTTGATCGCGTCTATGTTTATCTTCTTGAGCCTTCTCTTAATAAAATACTTTACCTTCTCGATTACGTCCTCTATCTTCTTGAGCACCTTAAACTTGAACTTCAGCGTCTTGCCTGCTAGTGGGTGGTTGAAGTCGACTACGACTCTGCCGCCCTCAACCGCTATTATTCTGCCTGTTACGTTATTTATTGTTACTTCCTTACCTACCTCAGGTATTATGTTATTTCTTATGAATACTCGGCGTGAGAACGTCTTTACTTTACTCCTGTCCCTTGGCCCGTAGGCCTTCTCTGGAGGTACGTCTACCTCACACTCCCGACCTACTTCTGCGTTCTTCAGCGCTTCCTCGAATCCCTCAACGAATCTGCCCTCTCCAATTACTACTGCTTCAGGCTCGTATGCCTCGCCTTCTCTGTACTTTTTGTGGAGCTTAGCTACGGTCTCTGAGGTAGTTTCTACTAGCTCGCCCGTCTCCTTAATAAATACGGAGTACTCTATTAATACCATGTCGCCTTCTTTGAACGGCATTTAATATCACTCCCTCCACATACTAATGATATCGCTTTTAAGTTTAAGGATTTAGAGCGCTACCTCCTTGACGTGCGGAGTTAGTACCTTATCCCCGCGCCCCTGACCTCTAGCGTGAATGGAGTATCTAGGCTTCCCTGAAGCTTTGCATCCACTCCCAGTATCTTCTTGATTAGCCAGATGTTCGTATATGCGTGCATGCTTAGTCTCGCCCCGCCGACTACTGAAGTTCCCTCAGCTAGTGCTATATAGGGTATTATGTTGTCGCTCATGTGCGTATCTAGGGCCATCCCCGTCCTAAGGTCATTCAGCAGCTTCTTAGCCGCTTCCTCACCAACTACTTCAGCTCTCTTACCTCTCGCTCCGAGTGAGTCCGCACCTAAGAGTGCCTTACCCGCGCCAGCCCAGAGGACTATTCCCGAGCCCGGACCTAAGTGAGGATCTCTGTCCTGCTCGTACCACTCGAGCTCGATATTTATTGGTACCCCCGCTAACTCCTTACTCAATACTTCCTTAGCGCTCTTCGCCTGCCTCTCAGCTACGTGCTTAGGCAGCTTAACGCAGTGTGACCTTCCCTTAATGAACTTTACGTCCTCCCTCTTAACTAGATTTAGTGCTGCAAGGGCTCTCGGCGGCTTACTAACTCTTACCCTTACTTCACCTCCACCTCTCGGGTAGTGACCCCTCTTGATAAGCTCGACATCCACCTCATATCCCATAATCTTGAGGTGATATGTAATGACAGACCTCACATAGTCTATTGGCGGTGACCAGGGGACGTCCGTACCGCCAGTTATCCGCACTTCAGTAGGTCCTGGCGCGTATGCCATAATAGGCAGCAGCGTCTGAAGTACGAGCGATATCGAGCCCGCCGTCCCTATGTCAAACTTGAATACGCCTGATCTTATCGCTCCTGGCTTGAACGTTACTGTTGTTGACCCTAGCCTGAGGCCCTCTACCTCAGCACTACAGAGCGTTGCGGCAGCGCTAATTGCTGTCATGTGCTGCCTCTTCAGCCCTGGCTGAGGCCTTTTAGCCCTTATATTTACTATCTTGACGGGCTTGCCGAGTATTGCTGAGAGCGCTACAGAAGTTCTCAATATCTGACCGCCGCCCTCACCGAATGACCCGTCAATAACTATCACTAATCGACACCTGTTACCTCCTTAATCCTCTCGACACCCCCTATCTCGTCAATGAACTTGACTACTGACTTAGGAACTAGCTCTCTCCAGGACGGGTCCCCTAGCAGCATGAGCTTTCTTATTCTTGTTGATGAGAATTTCACTCTATCGTACGCTGGGGGTACTAGGACTTCTATTCCTGCGTCCTTAAATAACCTCAGTACTAGCGGGTTCCTAGCTATGCCATACCTGAACTTCGGCACGTACATCTGCACGTAGTAGGGCCACACGGAGTTCATTAGTATGTCGGGTATCGGTATCACGTATACCCTCCTGAGATCTACGCCTGCCTCCTCGAGGGCTAACCTAATCATGACTACTCTCTCACCTGCTGTAAATGGGTTAACTATCGTGTGTGACTCCTGCGCAGTACCTACGCCTATTATTAGCTCATCGACCTTACTTAGGGCCCACTTAATTACGCTGACGTGTCCCCAGTGAATTGGCTGGAATCTTCCCGGGAATAATGCTCGTGTAACGTCTGCCCACACCATGAAGTACCACCTAACTCTATCCTTCTCTGGATTAAAAATAAAGGCTCTACCTTACTGATGCCTCCGCAGGTATACCCTGTCTCCTACACCTACGCTTAGGAGCTTGCTAGCTGATGAGAGGTACACAGCTATTTCAGCGAGCCCTAAGCTACCCTCATATAGTGCTAGCTCGCCTGGCTGAACTTCAGAGAACGTCCTCGCTACTCTTGCCTTATGCCACTTACCGCTGCTTAAGCTAGCCGATACCTCAACGTAGTCCCCCAGCTTCAGCTTCAGTAGCTCCTCTATAGTCCTCATGTCGGTAGCCAACATTAGGTTTCCGAAGCTGTCAATATAGAATATGTCGATAGCTATCACTTTCTCCGAGACTTTCTCCGGCACCTTAGGCGGCACCCCAATAGCTACTAGCTCACTCACGCTCACCCTTCTGCCCAGGGACTCGGGACTCACACCTAAGCTCAGCAGTGCCGCTGTAGGTGCAAATACGTCTCTTCCGTGGAAGGTCCATGAGATTTCGGGTAGCCCAGCTACCTTCGTATTTATCTCATACGCACTCACCGGGCCGTCGTCCCTAGCTGCAGGTATTAAAACACCATTATCTGGGCCTACGAAGAAGTAGTTTCTGCTCTGGACTATCAGTGGCTTCCTAGCTGACCCGACTCCTGGATCTACTACTACCGTGAATATTGCTCCCTTAGGAAAGTACCTGTACGTGGACTTGAGTATGTAGGCTGCTACCTCGATACTGTACTTAGGTACCTCATGTGTTAGGTCAATCACTTGCGCGTTTGGATTTATCTCCGCTATAACGCCCTTCATAGCGCCGACGTATGGGTCGCTCACCCCGAAGTCAGTTAGGAGTACTATTACCGACCTCACCCTACATCACCTAACAGCATTTCTAGGTATGACTTAACTATTATACTCCTACCCTGAAGAGACAGCTTCTCCACTACTTCACTTAGCTTACTCATGAAGTACTCCTTGCTCGGTGGATTCATTACTTCTACCTCAATAAATTTGCCTAATCCCGCCACCACGTCTATGCATATTTTGATGTTGCTTCCAACAGCATATACTTCCCTCTCCTTCTCTATCTTGAGTACCTTAAATCCGAGCTTAAGGAACATGTCGACCACCTTGTCCGGATCGCTGACCCTCACCGATATCTCCTCCCGTGCTTTAACGTCCTCGTGTATTCTCTTGCCCTTGAATGTTAGCTCACCTAATTTCTCGCCGCTGCTCAGTACTACCTTCCTCACCCTCACTACGGTGTCTCTCGGCACATTACTGCATGTCCTCATGTCTATGTAGTAGTCTACCTCGTATCTCTTCTCAACTAGCTTACCTCCCGCCTTAATGATATTCCTTCTAACTTCCTCCTCACTGGTTATAGGCACCTTGACCTCGTACTCTAGCGCCACTTCGCTCACCAGTACTTTATTCTGAAGTCCTTGAACTCGCCCTTGTACTCCTCCCAAGTAACTTCTACTCTCTCTACGCGTGCTAGTGGCGGGCCCCTGTGCGCCCACTCAATAATTTTCCTAACCTTATCCTCAGGTCCCTCAACAACCGCTTCTACGCTTCCATCCGGTAGGTTCCTGACCCATCCCGTGACGCCTAGCCTGTATGCTACCTGCTTCATTGTCGACCTGAAGAATACTCCCTGCACGAGCCCGTAGATCTTCAGGTGGGCCCTAACCATCTTCTTGCCCTCGCCAGTCATTACTTCCTCCCCTCACCCTACCAAACTATTAGACAGTGTTTTAGCTTTATCTTCTATGCCCGCTAACTCATTTTAGGGCTCACAGTACCTAACACCTAGAGCTGGTGGCTCTAGTGTGGTTAGGTATGAGCTTATTGGGGACTTGCGCAGCTACCTGAGGTCTAGGATCTACGGTGCTGTTGGTGATTGGGTTAGGAGTACTGCGCTGAGGTTTGGGTATAGGGACTACATGATTGCTAGGTACTTGGAGGTCCTGGGCTCTAGGGAGGAAGTTCTTAATTTGCTGAAGGCCTTCGAGGAGCCCCTAAAGCCCTCTATTAGGTGCAATACTCTTAAGGTGCGTAGCTGTAGCTTACTCGCTGAAAGGCTAGGTAGGCTTGGGTACGTTCTGAAGGGTATTAGCTGGGAGCCTAACTCATTTACTATTGAAGTCTTAGGGAGCCCTCCGCCGGGTGCTACCCACGAGTTCTTGTTGGGTATGTACTACCTCTACAGGGGTTCTGCGTCACTTATACCTCCGCTAGTTCTATCGCCTAGGCCGCCTGACGTGGTGCTCGATATGGCTGCTGCCCCTGGTGGCAAGACTACTCACATGGCTCAGCTAATGCGTAATGAGGGCTTGATTGTGGCTGTCGACGTTAGTAGGGCGAGGATGAGGGCCTTAAGGAGTAATCTCGAGAGGTTGGGCGTGAGGAATGTTCTTGCGCTGAGGTTGGATGGTGCCCGCGTACCTGAGCTCTTCGGACCCTACTTTAGTAAGGTGCTGCTCGATGCTCCATGCACTGCTGAAGGCTTAATACAGGTGGATAAGTCGAGGAAAGCTAGGACAGTGCTTGACGACTTGTTCACTGCTAGGGAAAGGCAGGTTAGGCTGCTGCTTGCTGCTGTGGATTCAGCTGTTAGTGGGGGCTACATACTCTACACTACATGCTCTATAGCTCCTGAGGAGGATGAGCTAGTTATTTCTGAGGTGCTTAAGCTGAGGAGCAACGTTAGTGTCGTGCCCTTACCTAACATAGTTGACTTCAGGCCCGGCCTCACGGAATACTTCGGTATCGAGCTTCCTGAGGAGCTGAGGTACTGCGGTAGATTATACCCGCACATACACGGTATGGAGGGCTTCTTCCTATGCCTACTGAGGAAGGAGTGAGGGGCGCTGCTGGAGGTATTAAGTGTGTCCTCGGCGGCGATAGAGTACTTAAGCTTATCGAGTACCTACTCGGCCCTGATGCCAGGAGTATCGCTGAGAGCTTAGGTACGGTGCTGGTGTGTAGCGGCGAGTTCAGCGAGGTCTACTTAGTCAGTAACTTAATGGCTGACGCTATTGCTACGCTGTTTAAGCGCGGCTACGTCCCCTATTCAGCAGGACTGTACGCAGGAAGACTCAGGAGGTCGAGGCCTGAGTTCATACCGTCAGTAAGCCTCCTCCAGATAATATACGACTCCGTAGGCCCTAAGAGAGCAATAGAGGTTAGCGAAGAGGGCCTGAAGCCATTCCTCTACGGCAACGACATTCTCAGGAAGTCAGTCACCAAGTGCTACGAGCCCGTGAGTAGGGGTGAGGTAGTGGGAATCCTAGGTAGCGACGGCTACGTCTATGGCGTGGGATTAAGTAATGTAGACTCATGTAGCGAACTAAGCAAGCTCAGAGACCTCGATGAAGTAGCTAAGAATGTATTTGACATAGGCTGGTACCTCAGGGGAGGTACTGAACCTAGGGAGAGGAAGTATAAGGTAAAGTAGGCCAGAGGACTGCAAGACGAGAAGGACAAGCGCCTAGCTCGCGCCGTGCACAGGCCCAATCAGCACCGCATCGCCCCGCCCAACGAGCTGCGTCAGCCTCGGGCGATTGGGAGCGGCGGGCATACACCCCCGCCCCATCAACCCCGTCTTCTACGGGAGCCCTCGTCGCCGAGGGTAACCCCTCGGCGAACGGCCGCCTCTTTTCGGGGAGGGGTTCCCGCTTAGATGCTTTCAGCGGTTACCCCCCACGGCGTAGCTGCCCGGCTGTGCCCTGCCGGACAGCCGGTAGACCAGAGGCCGCGACGC
>Ga0180301_10004396_pt1 | contig 10901 bp, 11 predicted proteins | sample GuaBasSediGuay16_FD_121797 | JGI IMG/M metagenome (GOLD analysis project Ga0180301, IMG submission 121797) | Subseafloor sediment microbial communities from Guaymas Basin, Gulf of California, Mexico - Guay16, Core 4569-2, 12-15 cm | ecosystem: Environmental > Aquatic > Marine > Hydrothermal... | reverse complement strand
ATATAATCCTTATGATTCTATAATCCTTATGATCCCCCATCCAGTTTGAAAACGCATAGTGATGATATAGTCTCTTTCATCATTGTTACGTTACTATTTAATTGAACTCTTACATCACATTGCTTCGGCTAATATTACAAAGACGCGACCCAGCTTTGGGAATAGTCTTTGGAGACTAAATAATATTCTTGTCAGTAGTCTACTTTTGAAGAACAGCGTCTTGCATGGTATGTAAAAACCGATGCTCGAGAAATTTAAGATGTTAAATCCCGCTTTTCTTACTTTTAACGCTAGTTCTTTCCAAGAATATTCCCTTAGATGGTCAAGAACGTTAATTTTAACTTCCTTTCTCAATACAAATTTCCGAAAAATTGCTTCAAATGTATATAAGTTTGGTGTAGTAAGTATCAAAAATCCTTTGTCTAAAATCCTGTAGATCTCTCGCAGTAGAAGGACGTCATTTGGTACATGCTCAATTACCTCTGTACAAACAGCAATATTAAAAGACCTACTTCTAAATGGCATTTTTGAGCATCTGCTAAGACAAATTCTACACTTGGTAACAATTTTAGTGATTCCTTTGCTCTTCTTAAACGTGTTTCACTAATGTCAATCCCTATTAAGTAGAAACCAGGAAAATTATTTATAATTGCTTTGAGAACATAGCCCTCTCCACAACCCACATCAATTAATTTCACATAACCGCTATGATTTCTCAACATGTTTACTACCTTAGAAATTAGATTCAGTATTACATTTAACCTACTTTCATGCAAAAATTTTACACCTGGTATTTTACTCTTATAACACTCTGACTGTGGATGCTCCTTTGCAAATCTTTCAATTTCTTCTAGATTCACGATGCCCACCGAGTCACCATCAAATATTCATCAGTATTAAACAACACTTTTCTATAGATCACGTCGAATTCACGAAATTTTTTGTCCCAAGATAGATTCTCAATAACCTTTCTCCTTAAAAGCTCTCTATCAAACTCTGTATTCAAGACTTTTATTATTTTCTGTGCTAGCTCTTCGGCACCTTCACGGCTTGCATCAAATTTTTCACCTATGTAAATACCTAATAAACTTTCTAATTCCTTAAGAGTTTCGTGAAAACCGACAACTGGCGTGCCAGCTAGTAGAGCTTCAACGTATACTATTCCCAACCCTTCCTCTCTGGAGGGCATAACAAAAACATCGGATACTGCGTAATACTTAGCAATCTTGTCTCGTGGCATTGGACTTAGAACTACTCCATCTATTTTGTTTCGTGAAATAAATTCCTTGGCATAACGTATTCCTTCCCCTCCGGTTAAAATTATAAGCTTACAATTATCTTTCAAGTAGTTATTCACAGAAAAAGCTTTCAATAAAAGGTCTAAGCCTTTTTTTCGAATCGGCTCATGAACTCCTGAGAAGAAAACAATCTTTTTCCTTCCCCACGATTTCCGTAGTTCTTCTCTGTTTAATAACGGCATTTTGCTAACGTCAATTGGGTTATGAATAACATATAGCTTTGTTCCATAGTTTAGGTTTAGAGTGCGCATTAGTTGCTCTAGTCTCTTTTTAACATATAAAGAAACACAAATGACGCTGCTTGCAATACTCAATGCGTTTTTCACTTTAATCATGTCTTTCTTCTTCTTAATTCCCCAAAAGGCACCGTGATCGGTTATAATTACGGGGATGGATGGTTGAAGGATTTTCAACGCTAAATTGTAATCATTATGTAGTGAGTGAACATGAATTAAGTTCGGTTTGATAGTTTCCAAAATTTGTTTTAAGTGGTAAGCCATAGAGAGAACAGCTAGTCTTTCCTTAAAGCTCAAAAATTTTAAGAACTCTGTTCTGCTCTTATCTAGCGTAAGCCCAATTTTAAAACTCTTGAAAGCATTCAAGAACTTATTACTCTGTAAAGAACCCATTATTTTGATTCCATCTTTGATGAAGGAGGAAGATGTATTTGCCAGTATGTAAACATCGTAGCCGTTTTTACGAGCATATGTAGCCAGCTCCCATAAGTGTGTGGCAATACCTCCATAAGCCTGTCCACCAACTTCCGGCGGGACTGGCCCGATGTATAAGATCCTAATTTTACCTTCTTTCTTCATTTGACCTTCCATTCAAACACCCAGTATTATATATTACTGGTCTGGTAATTATTCTATATTGGATAGCCAATAGCCTTAAATATTATCTAAACCCTTCTCAATAAGGCCTTTAGAGACCTTAGATATTATCCACCTGAATTTTCCGGATTTTGTCTTCTTAATCTCCTCTACTATTTCAACTTCAATATGCATATCAGGTCCAAGAATTTCTTGCAGTGCTGCACAAAGGAACTGTAACTCTGTCTTTAGCATTTTTTCCTCCCTGCCCCATGGAACAACACGTAGAACTAAATTATGAATGGATTCTTGGATTAATTGCGATTCCTTAATAGTCTTTAGATCCTTAAATGGGTGAGTTATGACGGCAGGGGAAACTAATGCTCCCTGAGGTGTGATAATAAAATCTTCAAGTCTACCCTCTATATCTCGAACTATAGGGAAGTAATTTCTACCGCAGTATGGACAGTGCGAGTAAATAGGCGGAGATACGACATCAGTAGTTTTATAGCGAATAAATGGATTGACGTAGTTTAAGAAACCAGTTGCTATAATTTCATGGGTTTGAGGATCTATCTCGACTACTCCATACTGTGGAACAAAGTGATAATGTGAGAGAAATTCGCACTCGGCAGCAAGAGCGACATGTTCCGCTTGACCGTAATGAGAAAAAACCCTAGCTTTAAACACTTCTTCCACAATTTCTCTTTGCCAATTATATACCTTCTCTGAAGCAAAGAAAACAGCCTTAAGCTTAAACGGTACGCTAAGCCCGTATCTTCTTATAATGCTAGCAAAAGAAGCAATAGCGCTTGGATATCCGTGAAGATATTTCGCCCTAAATGCCTTTATTTTCCTCAGATAATATTGTGCTATTTCCTTATTGTCGATTCGAGGTGATAACCGTAGTACGTTACCTATAGGGTCGTATTCAATAGGATGTTTTCCGCTTATAATGGAACCACGTATTTCAACACGGGGCTCTCCAGGTTTATAACCCACACGTGACCATTGATGGACAATAAAAGCCCATTCTTTTTCTAACTCAGAATAGCTTTGATAGAATTGAAGAGGTTTACCTGTTGTGCCACTAGTGTGGCTCAAGATAGTGTTTTTGAGATTTATATTTCTCGCTATGATTTCATTGAAGTGTTTTTTGAATGTATCCTTATCTAACACGGGGAGTTTCTTAAGATCATCTAAACTTTTTATATCGTTAGGTGTAAGATTTATTTGCTTGAAAACTTTACGATAGTATGGAACATTTTCATAGGCATGGTATAAAATTCTCCTCAATTGCATTAGCTGATACTTTTTCAGCTTTTCTTTACTCCACCACTGTGAGGTTTTGAGGAAATAGTAGGTTTCCCAAAAAATTCTTCCGTAACGTACGTTAACTGGCACGCTGATAGGCGGGAAGAATGCAAGGATTTTTTTAACGTATTTTCTTAAAGGTGTCAATCTTACCTTTATTATCCTCTCAAATTTCTTCATGGAATTAACAGCACCCCCATCTTAATTTAATTCAGCCTAAAGGTCTTTTACATAGTACACAAGATCTTAGGCTAGCTCTTTTACACTTAAAACCCGCTTCACGAAGCTCTTCTAATACGTCTTTGGTATTCCTCGCAATTTCAGCTACCAAGTACTTAGTTCGTCTGAGAATATTTCTTGTTCCACGTAGTACTTTCAACTCAGCGCCCTCCGCATCGATTTTTATACAATAATATATTGTAGCTTCATTCCCAAGTAATCCATCGAGAGTTATCGTTTTTGCGACTATACTCATTCTAAACCAAAAGACCATCCGGGGATTTTAAGTGTTAATGTTTCTTTCGAAGACCATGCAGCTACATTACATATCTTTACATTAGATGCAAATATTTATCTTTACATAGCTTTTAAGTATAGCAACGGTACTAGGAATAGGTTCAATTGCATACACACGACCTTGTGAATCCACAGGTTTTGATGCTATAAGCGTGTAGTAGCCAACTTTTGCACCTAAGTCAACAAATACCAGTCACGTTTCAGACAGGATTTAATGAACGTTTTTACATCCCTTTCGTCTGGTACCATTGCGGTGAGTTTATCGGTACCCCCTCTAACTACAGTCAATCCTACTCTCTTAACTTTGCTGAAACACGGTCCTTCAAACATTAACCTAGGATTTTGTCTTGTACCTGAAAATGCATATAGCAAAGAATCTGTGAGAGCTGAAAGTAAATAAAGGTTGATAACGCTCTTAATTGTTAATCCTTCAGCGACTCTTATCACTCTTAACCATCGAACAAACCTAGAGAGAAATCTCCCGATGACTTTCTTAAGGAATGCAAACATTTTCACAGACCCATATCTTTAGTCCGAATTGAAAGTGTTTTCCATTACAGTTTAGTTAGGTTTCTCAACTTTCTTTCGATCTCGAACGTTAATCTCATACTATATACATAATCCTCGAAAGGAGGTATGATTGTTCTCTCACCTTTTACAAGCTTTGCAAACTCAATAAGATGATTTCTATGACCTTTGTCTTGTTTCCTTAGTTCTATACTTCTTTTTGCACCATGTTTATACATATACATTCTAACAAAATCATCTATTACAATACTAGAGCCACTGGCATGAAGCTCTACGTATTCCTTTGATAATTCTGGAGATCCTATCGCAAAATAGTGAATTGATGTGATAGAACCGTCATCCCATTTCATGATTATGACAACATTATCCTTTGCGATAACCTTTACGTTGTCTACTGGTATGGTTTCAACAACTAAATCAACAACCTTGTCACCAATTATGAAATTAAAGAAGTCAACAAAATGACACACCTCACCTATAATTCTACCACCTCCAACTTCCGGATCTTGAGTCCAATGCGATAAAGGTATGTACCCGGCGTTAACTCTATATATACCATATATCGGCTTAGCTCTAAGTTCTTCTTTCGCTTTAAGCATTAAAGGAGAGAATCTTCTATTGAAGTCTACAGTTATCGGAACGGGATTCCTCTTATACGCATTATATATTCTCTCAAGCTCATCCTCGTTGAGTGCTAAAGGTTTTTCAACAAATATTGCTTTGTTTGCATTTATAGCCTCTACCACAATTTCGGCATGTGTGTCGTGCCGTGTTGCAATAATTACGGCATCTATCTTTTCATCAGCTAGTATATCTTTATAATCAGTTGTGCAATAATGTGCTCCAACTCTTTTAGCAACGCTTATGCAGTTCTGAGGATGCTTAGTGTGAACAGCTATGATTTCGTATATGTCCTTAAGGTCTTGCAAAAGTATCGGTATAAGAACGTTATTAACGAATTTTCCGGCTCCTATAATACCTAACTGTATTCGTTTACTTATACTACTTCTCCCAATTACAGTGTTTACTGGTTCTGGTTTCGAGATAGTGACCCTATGTCGAAGGGTGTTATTGAGATACTTCGACACATCATAAGAGATAACAACGCCTAAGTACTTACGTTTACCGCTTACTAGATCCTCATAGAAACTAGGAGCTTCATCCATGGTTATAATCTTGCTGATTAAAGGTTTTAACGTTACCTTTCCTTCTTTTAAGAACTCTAGGAATGCTTGCATGTTTCTTTTCAGTGTCCACCTAACGTAGCCTATGGGGTAGTCTATTCCCTTTACTTCATATATTTCGTCGTATCTACCTGGACCATAACTTCTAGAGACTATTACTGTAGCTTCCTTTCTATACATGAGTTCCCTATTGATGTTTAGAGGAATATCTCCTACGATCACAAGTTTACCTCTATCTCTTAGAAGCTCTAATCCAAGATTTGCGGGTCTGCTACTTTTAGTGGCAGCGGTTACTATAGCGGCATCAACACCTATTCCGTTTGTAAACTCCATAACTTCATCGACAACATTCCTCTTAGAACTAAGAGTAATTCCTTTATCAGCACCAAGCTTTTTTGCTAAGTTAATACGCTCGCTTTCGATATCTATGGCTATTACTTTGGCATTGAAAACATTTCTGGCGAGCTGTACTGCTATCATCCCTATAAGTCCCGTACCTATGATTGTAATGTATTCACTTGGCTGGATCTGGGCAAGCCTTAAAGCATGGAGAGCAACACATCCGATTGTTGTAAACGATGCTTCCATTAGATTTACGCCTTCTGGTACCTTAGCAACCAAGTTTATGGGTACAGTTACAAGTTCTGCATGAGAAGCATACCCTGCACCAGCACAGGCAACACGATCTCCAACATCAAATTCACGAACTCCTTTACCAACAGCAACTACATATCCTGCAGAAGAGTAACCTATGGAAATACCTCCACCAATATTACTCGAGACTTGTTTCCAAGTCTTGTACGCACCTAACAAACCTTTCTTTTTCAAAATTTCTAAGGCTTTGCTGCGCGTCACTTCATTTCTCAACATCTCTAATATCTTTGAAAGAGTTCTTTTTCTAGCAGATAACAGCATAGAACGCTCTGTACCAATGCTAACAGCTGAATACGCGTTAGCGATAACGACCTCATAAGTGTCTGGAATAGGATCAGGTAATTCTTTAATAACTACCCTACCGTTTTCTATGAATAACTGCTTCATGTCCGCAACCCGCTAAACTTCGTAATCCTCATTAGGTGTATCAGAGATTCTTCAAATATAAAGCTTCTCCCTATTACGAATTGCTTCATCAAGTTAAAGTCCAGATCTGAGATATCGATGTTCTGCAAAGTAATCTTTCCTCCAACTATTTTTAGTGGATTTCGTGCAATACTATAGCCATATATATTATAAATTCCTGGCTCCTCCAATGGGTAATCCGGCCGAGGTATGGAAGCTGCTAGGTTTAGGTAGTGGTAGAACCCTACTTCAGTCATTAGTGCTGAGCCTATGTTGGCTTTCATTCCTAGCTTCTGTGTTTTCAGTATTGCCTCTCGTGTGATTGTTAAGCAACCTAATTTAGATGGGTGAAAGTTGATACTATCTGCAACTTCCATATGTGCAAATAGTTCTATATCTGAGGGTTTTCGCAGGCTCTCGTCGAGCATTATCTCTATAACTGGGTAGAACTCCTTTCTAAGCTTTGCAATATCCTTTAGCTTATCCCTGGGCATGGGCTGTTCAACTATCTTAACACCATACTTCTCCATGATCATCAAAGCTTTTCTTGTTTTCTCCAACGTAGAGAAACACTCGTTAGCGTCAGCCCTCAGAACAAGTTTTCCCACATTATACCGCATAACTACTGAGTACATCGTCTTCAGTAGCCCCTCTAGCTCCTCGAGATTACACGGTATTTTGAACTTGACATGTTTAAACCCATATTCGATGGCATCTCTCAATTTGTGGGTCATAGTCCTTGGGTGGTTTAAGAAAATTGTGTAGGCAATGGGTATATCAGTTCTGTAGATGCCTCCAAGTAGTTCAGCTTCGTGTTTTAACCCCTTGTATTGGGAGAGCGCGTATAGGATGGCCGATTCTAGTGCTAAGTATGCTCCGTAGTTAACTCGCTTGTTTTTCTCGAACTCTTCGTGCTCTCTGGATACTAAGGTGTTCAAAGCATCTTCGAGAGTTAGACCTTTGACTGCCTTGGCTAGGGATATAGCCTTAGCATAGGCTTTAGCAATGCTAGAGCCATACGGTGTTCCCTCACCAACACCCACCACACCGAAATCTGTTAGCAGAAAGGTTATTAGGTGAAAAGTCTTAGTTACTGGTCTCCACCCACCGATATAATGAGATACAGGAAAAGACAATACCACTACATCTATATTTTCAATTCTCAAGTACTCATACCCTAGAAATTTATAATCCCTAAAGCTTTATTTAACCCTTTAAAATAACACTTTAATGGATTCCCATATAAACCGAGATGGTCTATTAGACCAAGAACGGTATTAACTTTTGTGGCTTGAAGGCAAGAAATATGAAAAAGTAATCAATTACTACTTAAACATTAAATTTTCCAAGTTAGCATTTATTTAAAAATATAAAATCGAAGATATTTTAGGTACGTCAATGACGAACCCGCTAAATACTATATCATTTATCTAGATAGTCTGAGGTTTGATTACTCATTTAATGCAGTCAAGACTCTAAAAGAATATGATTTTATTTCTTACAATAATGTTAATAATGTTACTTCACCGTACTCAGGTACCTTACCTATTCATGCTTTCATATTGACTGGATTGTTTCCATTACCTCATGGCATCCGTGAATCCGAGAATAAAAAGAAAGATACCTAACATAAAACTTCAAGTCAGGGAGGGTTTACTTAATTTAAGAACTATCAAAGCGAGGTTATACAACTTACTTAATTAATGCAAATTCATCTATACGTCCTGAATTTGGGTTCGTTAGGTTTGACGAATTCTATGGTATTCTTTGGGTACAGTCTAGAAAGTTGTTATTGACGGAAGACGGAGCATTGATACTACGGAAATTTGATAGTAAGTTAGATGCAAATAAAGTACATTCTAGTAAGTAGGAAATTTAAAATACTTGGAAAAGCATCTGCCAAGTTTATTTATAATTTTAACGTTCTTTCAGATCTTAGCTCATCTTAAAAAGTCGATGGAAAAATGTAGTACGGAGTTTCTTAGAATCTTAGATAATACTAAATGGAATGCAGGTTCTTAATTTTATCTTTGTAAATCTTATGGAAGTTCATTAACCTTATTATATATTTAATTCAGGAGAAAGGCGTAGATCGTTAGTTAATATAGTAATGGGGTTCTTATTACTCTCACGACAACCTCTGCTCTTCTATAAATGCTGTAGTTAATTCTTTTTATAATCTTAGCTATTATGCTTGGGAAACCCTTCTTGTATGTGTAAGCTACTATTTCTTCATGGAAGTCTTGGGCATCAATAATGAACTTCGATTTCGTTAATTAATGTACATCCTAAATAAGTTGCAATTACTGATTACGAGCTTGGAATGCTTAAAACACTATTTTTGGACGAAAATTAAGATAGCGATTACTGCGAGTAATGATAAAAGAGTACTCAGTAATATGCCAATTATATGATGCCTTAGAACGGTAAGAGGTAACCCATAGCATTTTCTAGGCAGCTTTTAAATACCATACTTGGAAAGTCGTAAAAAGCCTACGCAAAAGACACGTAATCCTCTTGATCTTAAATACTTAACAAAATAGCTTAGTCCCCTACTGAAGCCCTATTTTCCCACCATTCTGAGCATATCACAAGCACGTTCGAACTTCTCAAAGTACCGTCCACCTTCTCAGTCTTCAATTATAATAACTATAATAAGCTTAAGTCCGGGCATAACTAGCTAGCAATAATGGCTTCTAACCTAAATTATGAACTGTGTTATATTCGTAGATTCCATTAAGCTATTCATTTTATGCTAAAGGAATTTATTGAGCCTAAGAGAATTATCTCCCTATCTGTTATAGCTTTAAGGTATAGTGCGTCAATCTCCATGAGGCTTGAGTCATGTTTCATGTGCCTCTTGTAAACCGTTTGCGACAATTCCTCCTATTCGCTTCGCCATTGCTTGACCAGTCTTTCAGGCAACCTTAAGGGTTCACTAGGGTGAGCATTAATGGTAGTCCTTTAATTAGCTTTCCCTTGATTGGGTCTACCCTGAACCCCATCTGCTTTAAGGCTACTACACCGATTACTGGTGTCGTTCCTTCCGGTCTCTCGATTACTGGGCATTCAGCTATTCTATCCTCGATCTGCACTATGGCTAACCCGTAGAGTCGGTGCTTAGCTGAATCACTAGCTACCTCACTATCAACCTCCCTTAGGAATGTTAGTCCAAGCCTTCCAATAAGGTCCTTAGGTAGTGCAGGATATGTAGCACCAGTATCGACGAGAGTCTCAACCTCAACCCTCCTAACATTTGCCTCAGAAAGCTCACCCCGTACCCACTTAACATAGTTGATAGCGTTATAGAATATAGCTACAACCCTAATATGCCCCACCTTAACAACCACCACGAAGAGCTAGAAACCAAACATTATAAGCATTCCAGTATGGGAGGTAGTGTTAGTTAGTTACGACGCATATTACATCATAGAGAGGAGGGTTTTCCCCGCTTAAGGATTAGAGGTTGCATGAACACTTTCGGTTTTGAAAACCTGAGTTATCTTTTGGGTTTAGTAAGTAGTAGGTATGTAAGTAGTTTTATGGTGGTGCTGAAGATCCTTGCGTTTGCTTTTAGTCTTCCACCAATCCTGGGGTTTCTCCTTCTGGGTGGTGGTTCGTATACGTACTCACCTATCCTGTAGTTATCGAGCCATTCATAGACTATGAGTTCAGCACCGAAACCCTCCTTGAGTCTTGGTCTGAAGTCTTTGAATAGGTCGCGTTTACGCACTCTGAAGTTTGAGTAGATATCCCTCACACCAACGACCCTCCCAATAGTTCTTGATGCGAATCGCTCGGTCACCCTCGGAATAACTGTTCTACAAGCAATGAGTAGGTCGAGGTTCTTTTCTAGGAATGCCTTAACCATATTGGGTATAAGCTCGGGTTGGTTCCCAAGATCAATATCGAGTGTAACCACGATGGGTTACCTAGCAGTCCTTAACTCCGTCAGCAAACCTATTGTCTGTCCTGCATTCCTGACAAGCAATACTCTATCAGCACATCTACGAGCTTCCTCATACGTTCCATCAGGTGATGAGTCATCAACAATGATAATCTCGTGCTCAACACCCTTCAACGCCTTCCTAACTCTCTCAACAAACGGCCTAACATACACCCTCTCATTATAAGTCGTCGTAACAACCGAGATACTCATCACTACCTACACCTTCTTAGAATGAAGTGCT
>Ga0180301_10004395_pt1 | contig 10902 bp, 11 predicted proteins | sample GuaBasSediGuay16_FD_121797 | JGI IMG/M metagenome (GOLD analysis project Ga0180301, IMG submission 121797) | Subseafloor sediment microbial communities from Guaymas Basin, Gulf of California, Mexico - Guay16, Core 4569-2, 12-15 cm | ecosystem: Environmental > Aquatic > Marine > Hydrothermal... | reverse complement strand
TTGATGAAGATAAAAGCAGAGATTTATGAGAGAACCTTAGCCGTGGGGAGGAGAGTTGACTGCGAGACGGCTAATGAAGTCTTTTCTCAATATGGCTTTACATGCCGACCTGAAAGCATGTCAACAAAAGTCGTGAACGTTTATGATATTGTGAGGAAAGCTGCGGAAAAGTTCGGCTTACCGATCCCTAAGATCGTCATCGCGAACACGATCATTCCCAACGCTGCAGCCTCAGGTCCCTATCCAAGCCGCGGAATAGTACTCATCACAAGCGGATTACTTGTGCAGCTAGAAGACGATGAGATACTCAGCGTGATCGGCCATGAGTTCAGCCACTTAAAGGGAAGAGATCCCCTCATGCTCTTCGCGTTGACCGCAGCGGAATACTTGCTTAGGGTCTACGTCTTCTGGCCTTTCTTATTCATCTTCGGCTATTTCTATCTCTTCGTCGCCCTCTCCGCAGTCTATTTCATCGCAAAATTTTTTGAGGCAAAAGCAGATCTTGAGGCGGCTATCAAACTTGGGAATCCGAAGACTCTAGCTGAGGCTTTGAGGAAGATAGGGTTCCGTAGGCTTCAGTTTGAACGGATGCCGACTTATAGACTTCAGGAATGGTTGGGATGGGATCCTCATCCACCGCTTTATTTCCGTATAGCCCGATTAGAAAGAATTAAAGACGTCACAAGCATTAAGCATCCATTCATTCAGTCTATAAAGGACAATATAGCTGGATTCTTGGAGGCCTTTCGGCTAAGGTGAATTGAATGAACCAGATCAACCTGGATGTTTTGATGGAGATATCTAAAAATATCTACCGCACTGTGCATCCATTTCTAGGATCCCGTGAAGGCGGAAAGGCAATAGGTATCGGTTTCGGCGGGGATCTCACAAGATTCATTGATCAAATCGCTGAAAAAGCGGTCGTCGAATATCTCAAGGAAAAAGGTTTATCATGTATACTCATAGGAGAAGAAGGCGGAGTTCAGAAGATAGGTGAAAACCCAGAGGAATATTTAATTGTCGACGCGGTTGATGGAACAACCAACGCGGTTCGAGGGATAAATTTCTCCTCAGCTTCACTTGCTGCTGCGTCTAAAGATAGTCTCGAAGATGTGGAAGCGGCAGCTGTGATAAATCTTTTCGACGGGGAATTGTACGTCGCCGAAAAGGATAAAGGGGCGAGACTCGATGGAAAAAAGATAACGACATCAAAAGCTTCAGAGCTGAAAAACTCGATTGTAAGCATCGATGTCTCCTCTACTCCTGAAAGGCTTAACCGAGTTATCCCCGTCATGAAGACTGCGAGGAGAGTAAGATCCCTAGGAGCGGCATCTCTTGAGATCTGTTACGTTGCATCCGGCGCGTTGGATGCTTATGTTGATCTTCGCGGTAAAATTCGAACTCTTGATTTCGCCGCGGCGATGCTTATTTTACGAGAATCAGGAGGGGTCTTCAGTCTTTTAGACACAGATGAACAGATGGAGATTCCTTTGACAGAACTGAGACGTTTCTCAATAGTTGCAACAGCAAGTGAGAGGCTTTATTCTCAGATAGTTTCTCTTATTTAACGCCACAAGGAAGCCGGTATGAAGGATTGTTGAATCCGTAAGCCGCTTTTTTGGAGGTTTCTTAGAGTTTTTAGAGATTATTTAATCATAGATTTATCAGATTGAAAAGGAAATATTTCCCCCCGGAAGATTCACGATGGAAAGAGTTGGCAAGTTAAGTTTACTCAGCTCTCATGCAGCGCTCATCGTTAATGAAGATTCAGAAAAGACCCTGGTGATCTCGGATCTTCATATAGGCTGGGAGATCTCTCTGGCTGAAGAGGGAATCTATGTTCCTTCGCAGACAGTAAAGCTTCTCGAGAGGCTTAAACGCATAATAGCTTCGGAAAAGCCTGATCGTCTTCTAATTTTAGGAGATGTTAAGCATACCGTTGCGAAGATTGAGACTGAAGAGTGGCGTGACGTTCCAAGATTCTTCGAGGAGATCTGCAAGGTTGTCCCGAAAGTTCAAATCATACCTGGCAATCATGATGGGGAAATAGAAGCTCTGCTTCCTGAGAGAGTTGAGGTTCTGCCGCCGCGGGGCATAATAATCGGGGACATAGGATTCTTTCACGGTCACACCTGGCCTTTTCTAGAGATGCTTGGTTGTAGAAGTCTAATTATAGGGCATGTTCACCCAGTCATCACGTTCAGAGATCCCGTAGGCTTTCGGATAACCCGGCAGGTTTGGGTTAAAGCTCCTTGCAACAATAGGATGCTTGCGAAGGCTATGCTTAAGGGGCACAATGTGAGGGTGAGAAAAAAGGAGAGTATTGATAATGTATTGAAGAATCTTGACATCTCCTTGAACGTCAATAACCTGATCATAATGCCTTCATTCAACGATTTTCTAGGAGGACAGACGATCAATGCCTATGGTTTGACAAGGCAGCAAAAATTTAGGGGTTTCATCGGCCCCGTTCTCCGTTCTGGAAGTATAGACTTCGAGAAGGCTGAGATTTACCTTCTAGATGGGACGTTTCTTGGTTCTCTCAGCAGGCTTAGAAAGATATCGGGAAGGTAAATTCTAATTTGATGGGGATGAATACTAATTAATCCTTCTGGTTCTTCATTATTACGTGGAAGAGGCATCGATGTTGGAAGGCAAACTGGAAATTAATCGTTTAAAGGAGGCATGCGAAGAGGCGAAGCTAAAGGGCAGGTTGACTAAGAGGCATATGGATTCTCTTACAAAGACTTTTGGTTCAAGGTTCTTAAACGCGTGGAGAGCTGTGAATGAAGGGAGAGTTAAAAAATACATCTTCAAGCCTAGTGGAAGAACTGTTTGGATAGTTGTTGGAAGAAGACGAGACTACCTCGTTATGCCAGCCGCATTCTTCTGTTCGTGTAATGACTTTTACTATAATGTGATGGATAAAAAGGCGTATCTCTGCTATCATCTCATCGCGCAGAGATTGGCTGAAAGCTTAGGGTTATTCGACACTATTGAAGAAGAGGATTCATTTTATGACATACTCATGAAGGAATGGAAGAAGGTTACATCTTAAATATTGGAATATCGCAAAATAGTTGCAGGTTGGATGATCTTTGAATGCGGGAGAATACTTCGAAATGATCATAAATATATTAATGGGGCTTACGCTCATCGTGCTTATAATGATATTCTTCTATATGATTTACGGAGAAAAAGAGGAAACGCCGTCTCCAACAAAGAAAGTTACACTCAAGATTTTTAGAGGCATCTCAGCCGGCCTATACAGATTCTATGTCCTTATGTAACGCGCCTTGGAACCCCCACTTCCTAAAAATAACAAACAGGATTATGCCGAGTATTGTTAAGAGAACAGCAAGTAGAACCGCCAGTAAAGAATACTTTCCGGTTCCAAGAATTATCGGAATAGGCCCGATAAAGACTACGAGGCCGAAGGACTGAGAGATTCCCCCCATCAAACCAGCGATAATCAAAATTACCATGCCTAGAAAAATAAGGAGAAACCCTGCTAGAAATATCTTCATGAAAAGGGGGAATGACGTTAAAGATTCTTCGAAGCCCTCTTGGGCATGCTCCTGCTTCTTCTTGCGTTGGCAATCAGAACAAATCCAGCTGTTAGGTTCAAAGCATTCAGGGCAGACACTTCGCCCGCATTCGCTGCATATATACATTGCAGGGTTGCTGCCGCAGATTTCACAGGTCTTCCTCATAAAGGTCCCTTCTCATTCAGCTGATTAAGCTGGGAAGCAGCATGAGAACTACGGCGAAGACCATGAGTACTATGGCAAGCACGATCAGAATCTTCATTGTCTCCTTGTCGGTTCCGAAGATTATCGGTATCGGCCCGATCATGATCAGCCCGCCGCCTCTTGGTTTCCCTCTAAGAGAGACGCTTTTAATGAACATTACGAGAACCGCAATGAAGGTGACTATGAATCCTAAAACGATGAGAGCCAACCCCAAACTGGCTAATGCTGATTGCCCTAGCAATTCACTGACCCATAAATATTAATGATCACCGCGTCAAATAAGCTTTTATTGCTTCACTATTCATAAGTGATTCCAGAGCGACTATGCCTGTTGATGAGATAATTGACAGGATCCTTTCATCACGTAGGGAGCTTACACGCCGCATGATTCTCCAATTGATCGACAGCAAAATCAAAGAATCAAAAGGGTTTCTAACGGTGGAAAGCGCGGCTCGAGCGGTTGCCGCTGAGCTCGGCTTAGAGATCACTAGAGTTTCATTAATGAAAGGCACATCTATCCGCAATCTCGTTTCAGGATTAGGCAATGTAACAATCGTGGGCCGCATACTACATGTGAATCCTCCACGCACTTTTAATAGATCTAACGGCGAAGAAGGGAAGATGAGAAGTCTCTATATTGCTGATAAGACCGGCGTCCTCAGAGTAGTGATTTGGGGAGAAAAGGCGGAGCTGCTCGGATCCTCAGAGACGATTGGTAAAATTGTTAGATTCTCGCATGGATATGTACGTAAAGGGTACGGTGGAAGACTAGAGCTAAACATCGGTTTAAAAGGAAACATTGAGATTTCGCCTCCTGACATCTTCGAAGAGGAGTTTCCATCTATCAACAGATTCTATAAGAAGATCAAACAGATCACAAAGCCAGAAACAAGAGTGAATACGTTCGGACGTGTAGTGAAAATCTCTCCTATAAACACCTTTACGAGGGAAGGCGGCGTCTCTGGGAAAGTGAGAAGAATCGAGATAAGAGATCAGACTGGAAGAATAACGGTTGTGTTGTGGAACAATAAGGTAGATGAACTGGGCGATCTGGAAATCGGAAAATACCTAGAGATCTTCGGAGCTAAAGTACGTAAAGATCTGAATGGTCGTCTTGAACTTCACGTTGACGGGTCCGTAGACGTAACCGTTCTCTCTAATCTTCCTTCAGGTTTCAAAGAAGATTATCTAAAGGCTTGAAATGGGAAGGCCAAGAGATGAAGCTGGAATATAAACTTCGATTTTTCAGAAAGAATCTCGATGGAAAGATCTATCTGATGAAAAGGAAAAAAGACCGTCTCTAAAGTAAACTGGTGATTCTACTTTTTTATCAGCGCTATTTCCATTGTTGAGACGTTCGATTTCGGCCTGTCTGCTCTTTCTACTTCTTCTGTTCCGATCTCGATCTTCTCGATCTCTACATCTTTCATGAAGACCCGGCGGAGAAGCTCAGCTGTATCCACGGCTCTGCTGATCGCCCTTCCACGTGCTTTTAGAACGACTTTTTTGGAGCCGGCGTTGAATGATGTCATGCATGCAATGACGTATTTCATCACAGGCTTCTGGCCTATGAGAATCTGATTCTCTCCGGCATTCTTTACTTCCTTCTCAGATTTCTTCTCGGTCTTTTCTTCAGACATTAATTGTGCCTCCATTCTTCCTCAAGTTCTACTTACATTTTTAGATTTTCATACGAACATTTTGGATATTTTTATGTCTCTCTTTCTCCTTTTAAATCCATCGATCAAAAGATAAATAAAAGCAAGGCTGAAAGAAGAGCAGTAAAGATTGAGAAAAGAATAATCAAGTTTTTCTTTGTCTTTTTTGAAACCTCATCGACAATCAAGCAGAGATTATCTATTTGACGTTCCCCTATGACCTTTACCTTTGGAACTGTCACATCATGCCAAGATGCCTCTGCGGGCTCAAGGTTTCCAAGCGCCTCTTTAATGCCGTCTTTAATGTACTGTATCAGTTTTTCATGGCTAATAGCCTCCCCAACTGGGTGATATCCCAGACTATTCAGGACAACAGCGTTCACTGCATGAGTATCTGTCGTCATAACCTCACTGTAATCTATCCCGAGACTCTTAACCTCGGAGAGAATCTTCTCTCTAAGCCCCGAGATCATGTTATTCCCATCAATCGTAATATACGCCGTTTTCTGCCCATCGACATTAACAACTATAATGCTTATACCTCCCGGTCCCATACCGTTCTGAATGCTGAAATCAGGCGGAACCACCTTTGCCGCTCCCACCTCAAATTTCGATCGTGGAGCTCTTGCCGCTTCTTCTAGGATGAAGGAAACAACGTTAAGAACGGGTTTCTTAACCTTCTCCGCGTCGAAGTATCCGCTTATGCTGTTGTGAGCATCCACAGTCAAGACGGATGAGAACCCTTGTTTTTCCGCTTCATATGCGATCATCTCTCTAAGCTCTAGGGGAAGATCCTCCATAGTATTCGGTGAAAGAGTTATTATGACAAAAGCATATTCGCCGAAGGTTTGACAATCAGCTGTAACATCTTCTTTTTTGACTCTTAGAAATGGGGATGCTTGAGATTTGAAGTCAGCGAACTCGACTTTGAGAATATGGTTTAGCACCTTCACATTCTCGGATTGTGAAGCTAAGTCTAGCTCATGACCTGAAATTCCATGGAGAACAGAGTCTACGCATCTGAATTTCTCCTCTAATGCTCTTTGAATCATGCTTGGAATGCAGCTGCTTCCGACATTCTTGAATGGACCTGGATGAAGACCTGGAACAACAATCATTGCTTTCATTCCATTCCTCGATCTGAACGTGATCATTGAGACCTTTATGTCGCGTTCTTCACTCATACGCTTAAATACATCCTCCAAGGGCTCAACAAATCCTTCCGTCCAGTTTGCAAGGAAGGCTCTAAACAGCTTTATAGAAGGAATTCCAACTGTTCGGAGGCCTATTCGATCCAGAGATCGGATGAGCAATTGAACGAAGAGAAAGGCGGCAAATGCCGCTACGCCGAGTTTTAATGAAATATTTCCGTATGGCTCGAAAGGTAAGAATCCGGGAGCAAAAAGCGTAACTAGAAATAACGACGGTTGAAGAACTATTGAGACTCCAATTCTCCATAGACTCACAAAAGAGATCGATTGGAATACTAGAATCCTAAGAGCCAATGAGCAGAAGACTCCGAGGGAGGTGGCCTTTAGCTGAATGCTTGCCGCTCTGTAGCTACGGAAGATGATGAAGTCCAACAGCATAAGGATAGATAGAAGGGAATTTGAAATAAAAGAGAGGAATGACGTTCTTCTAAAGTCCAGAATAAGGTCGTCACGTAGTATCCAACGGCATGTTACATAATTACAGAAGCAAGTTACGAGAAAAAGCATCACTCCAAGCGTAAGCCCCAAGAAAAAACTTTGAAGAGAAGGAGAATACACCATGAAGATAGATATGCCGGTTAAGATGCACTGCAAGCTCAGTAGAAGATAATTTTTTCTAGCTGATGGAAGCGTGAATAGCGACGAGTATCGGCTGACCGCCTTTTCTCTATAGCTGTTTTTATCAGTATTCGTCATTGCTAAAGCGCCCGAGTCAGTCATATTTGAACCGCGAAATGATTAAAAAAGGTTAGGATATTTTTACACTTTTATGCTCATTTCCACATCTCTGATGATTTCTGTTTGATTAAGAATGACTAATCATAAAGGCCGAATAATTTGGCTTTTTCGGATTTTAGAGGAGATTTCCGCCTCTAGAAGACAGAAAAACTTATTTGTCAAAGACTCTATGTTTTTGTGAAGGTTAATGTCAGACAATACGCCCCCACCCACGATTTTTCATATGCTTGAACGGCATCTCGGTCAGAAGATACACGTTATCCTAGATCAATCTTACGGGTACGAAGGGATTCTAGCCGCAGTGACGCGTGAGCCGCCTGGGATATGGCTTTCAGAAGGCAAAGCCACGGTTCTCAGATCTACGATTGCTCAGCCTATTCCTCAAGTTGTGAGCAGGGAAGATCGAAGTGAAGTCTTCATAAATCTTAATTCAGTCCATCGAATAGAAATCCTTCATGATTAGAGAAAACTGAGAATTCTTGGTTCATTCGATCTTTTAAGGTTTAGAGGGCTAAATCTCTAAAAATCGTGAGGTCTACTTCTTTTCAGTCTGATGTTAAAATGTTCAGCGCGGCGAGAGTCGCGTAGATAGCTTCTTCTGTTCGAACTGTCTTTACGCCTTGGTTTGGAATGGTGTTAACGATAAAGTGGACTGCTCTTTCAAGGTTAATCTTCTCCTGTCCGACAATCTCTTGAAGCCCCCGCGTCGGAGAGCCAAAAGCAATCAGCACCCATCTGGATCTTTCCCATCGACTCAAAAGTTTATCTGCAATCTTCGCGATGGAGTCGCCGCGTCGAGACGTAGCTATGACCAAATCATATCTTTGATCCTTCAGTATGCGGCCGAGGGAAGATCCGGATACGGTAACCCTGTAGCCCCAATAGAATTTAACTTCATCAGAATTCGTGATCTCACCGATTAGATTCTTCCCCTTTTCTCTTATTCTAACGGTTACTCTCGAATTAGTTTTTATCTGCACGTTGGGCACGAAGATTGGTCTTTCAACACCTATGTCGACGTGAACTCCCCTCTCATCTGATGAGACGACGACTCCTTCACGGTGCTCCCCAATCTTCAAATCTTTTTCTCTGTTCTGTGTTGTATGATGAGGGGTCCTTAAAGGCGGCAGGATTCCAACATATCGAAAGTCGGGTCTAATCTTGAAGAGCCGTTTTCTCAGATACTGCGGGGTCTCCATATACGAGAGAATGGCCTCTATCAAAGCCGCATCTTTAGTTTGATCTCGACTCGGAAGATCCGGATAGATTATTATCTCATTTATGCGGAAGATCGCCAAAGCCCGCCCGATCAATCCTATTCTAAGCGTCTTCTCTCTCAAATGCGGGATGTCGGATACTAAAGATGCGGGAATGGCGACGGAAGTTTTTACCTGTCGCTTTAAGGGATAATCAGACTGCAAGAATCACCGCCATCATTATGCAGGTTGCTCATTTCCTTGAGGTAATCTATAATTCAGTCTTGAAGAGACTCTTAAAATCGATGGAAAAGAGAAAAAGGGAAGATCAATCAGTCCCCGTGTATTTCTCGAATAGATTATCAGCTTCTAAAAGCGGAAGAATCTTCTTGGGATGCTTAAAGGCGTAGGCGGAGATTGAGAGAATATGTCCAACGTCTTTCCTTTCAAGAGCTATCTTTACCCCGCGTATCGCATCGAGAAGTATCGAGCCTCCATTCGGAGCGTCAACAGTCGAGAGCCTTATATCCATCCGTAATGGGACGCCGCCGAAATATAAGCCCTCAAGCCAGAAGTAGCTGTCCCGGCCGTTCTTCAGGAACTCGACAAAGTCTGTTGATCCCGCTACAACTTCAGCTCTGTAGGGAAGAACCGACATCACTGACTCCGTCTTTATTTTACGCTTCGCTTCCCATGAGCGTTCAAGGGTATCAGCCGATTCCGTTCCCCCTCCAACGTCAAGCTGATAGGTCTGATAGACTCGTACTCCCCTCTTATTCAGTGTCTCAAGCAGAACCTTATGGAGGAAAGTTGCGCCGACCTGATCTGTTAAGTCATCGCCGACTATTGGAAGCCCGGCTTCCGCGTATCGTTCAGCCCAAGAATCATCACTTGCAATGAAAGTAGGCGTTGCATTAATAAAAGCACAGCCAGCCTTTAATGATTCCTCGGCATATCGGAATGATGCTTTTGGGGCTCCGCTTGGAAGAAGATTGATGACGATCTCTGCTCCGCTCTCCTTTAGGGATTGAGCTACGTCAACCTCAGGCGACGAGTCTACCTTGACTATTCCCTTCGCATATTCGCTTATCCCATCGAGCACCGGCCCTTTTAGGACTTCCACATCTAACTTGGGGACATCAACAAATTTCACTGTGTTGTTCGGTTCCGCGAATATTGCCTCAGAAAGGTCCTTTCCGACTTTCTCCGTTGTCACATCGAAGGCGCATACGAACTCTATGTCTCTTGGGTGATATCTCCCTACGTATAGGTGTCTTAATCCTACGCATTCTCCCTCGTCGTCTATGTCCCTGTAGTATTCAACGCCTTGCACCAGTGCTGAGGCACAGTTTCCAACACCGATTACTCCGACTTTGATCTTAGCCAAACGGTTCACCAGCTTTAACAAATGATAAATACACATCATATATAATTAGCGAATACCCTCTTAAGCATTCATTTTCTCTAGAACGGTGTGACGTAAGCCTTGAATAATCGAGAGCGGACGATGGCGGTTTTCAAACATAAGAAGGCGGATCGTCTGATATGGCAGCCGAGGCTTCATCACTGGTATGATGTGAACAAGGCGAGGGGAACCCTCCCGAAGGAATATGAAGGATTGGATCTTCTGGCGATATACGATGATCTGGGCGCCTCGCCGCGTGCTTACCACTATTTCAATGATACGATAAAGGTGATCGAAGGCGACAAGGTTAGGGTCAAAAGAAAAGCAGATGAGAATTACATCTATACAAAGTATGAAACGCCAAAGGGAAGCCTCACACAAGTCGAGAGGATAACAGAGTATGGAACTGCCAGTCTAAGAATCGAGTATTTTCTGAAGAACATCAAGGACTTCAAGGTGCTTGAGTACATATTGAGAAACCAAAGGTTCATCTTTGACAAAGAGCTGTACAAAGAAAGAGAGAGGCTTCTTGGAGACCGCTCTGAACCGCTGATAACTGTTCCGTGGGGATCGATTCAAAGATTCTTCATAGTCTACATGGGATTCCAGAGAGGCGTGATCGCGCTTTGGAAGCATAGAGAGCGGGTTGAAGATCTCCTCAGAGTCTTCGACGAGAATGATGATGAAAGATTCGCCTTGATCAGAAAGGCTCCCTTCAGGCTGGTTAACTTCGGCGATAACATCGATGAAGGCTTATGCTCCCCTCCCCTCTTTAAGAGATATATGATCCCATACTATCAGCGGAGAACGAAGGAGCTTCATCAAGCTGGAAAATTCTGCACTTCGCATTGGGATGGAAAGATAAAGAAGCTTCTACCCTATTTCCAAGAGACGGGTCTGGACGGTTTGGAGTGCGTGCCCCCCGCTCCCCAAGGAAACGTG
>Ga0180301_10004394_pt1 | contig 10903 bp, 13 predicted proteins | sample GuaBasSediGuay16_FD_121797 | JGI IMG/M metagenome (GOLD analysis project Ga0180301, IMG submission 121797) | Subseafloor sediment microbial communities from Guaymas Basin, Gulf of California, Mexico - Guay16, Core 4569-2, 12-15 cm | ecosystem: Environmental > Aquatic > Marine > Hydrothermal... | reverse complement strand
TCCCGTCAGCAGCGAATTTAAATATTTAAGAGCCAGCCTTGCACCTGGATTGTTTCAAAACATCCAAAGGAACATCAATAATTTTTCGGAGATTAAGATTTTTGAGCTGGGAAAAGTTTTTGGCCAAAAATCAGAAAAACGGCAGTTGGGGGCAGCCGTAAATCCACCCAATTTCTATTACTTGAAAGGCATTGTCGATTTGCTTTTGCACAAGCTGGGCATAAGCAACATTTGGTATGATGATTACGGCAGAAGGTCGGCTGGGATAATGGTTGACGGCAAAAACATTGGGCATTTGGCAGAAAATCATTTCGAACTGGATTTTGACAGATTGCAGCAACTTTGTTCGGAAGAACACGAATACCGCTTCATTTCCCGTTACCCCGCCACAGTGAGAGATTTGGCGATTCTGGTTCCTCGGCAGACCAAGGTGGCGGAAGTTTTAAATGTTATGAATAGCGCCGGAGGGCCTTTGGTGCGGGACATCGACGTATTCGACATTTATGAAGGGGAAGAATTGCCTGCGGGCAAAAAGAATTTGGCTTTCCATATTATTTATCAATCGGACCGAAAAACGCTTACTTCGGAAGAGGTAGACAACATTCAACGGAAGATAATTAAAACTTTAGAAAAAAATCCCTTATGGGAAGTAAGAAAAAAATAAAACGGCAGCCGGAGCGCAAGAAAAAAACCAAAGATACTGGTTATGACGCCAAGGATATTTATGTTTTGGAAGGTCTGGAGCCGGTGAGGAAGAGGCCCGGTATGTACATTGGCACTACAGGATCAGAGGGGCTTCACCACTTGATCTATGAAACCACAGATAACGCTTTAGACGAGGCAATAGCCGGATTTTGCAAAAATATTGAAGTTACTCTTTTGCCCGGAGGAAAGGTTAAGGTGGCAGATGACGGCAGGGGTATTCCCGTGTCTAAGCACCCCCAAACTAAAAAATCCGCTTTGGAAACCGTAATGACCACTTTGCATGCTGGAGCCAAGTTCGGAGGCAAATCCTATCAGGTGGCGGGCGGTCTTCACGGGGTGGGGGTTTCTGTCGTTTGCGCTCTTTCTCGGTGGATGCAGGTAGAGGTTTGCCGCGACGGAATAAAATACTGTCAGGAATATTCCAAAGGAAAAGCCAAGACTAAAGTAAAAAAAATCGGTAAATGCCGGCAGACGGGCACCCAGGTTATTTTTGAGCCAGACCCTGAAATTTTTAAAGAAACAAAATTCAGCATTAAGAGAATTATTAACCATCTTCGCCAGCAGGCCTATTTAACCAAAGGCATCAGAATTACTATCAATGATTTGAGAGAGGGGGAAAAACAGTCCTATGCTTTCTATTTCGAGGGCGGCCTCCGTTCTTACATCAAGCATTTAACCAGGGGAGCATCCGTGGTTCATTCCAACAGTTTTTATACCAGCGGCGAAAAAGAAGGAGTCATAGTGGAAGCCGCTTTCCAATACGTTAACGAAAGAGAGCCTTTCGAAGAAAGTTTTGCCAACAACATATATACCGGAGAAGGAGGAACCCATTTGACCGGCCTCAGGGCGGCTTTGACCCGTTCTTTAAACGATTACGGCAAAAAGAATAATTTTCTTAAAGGTGAGGAAAAACTGGGAGGAGACGATGTTAGAGACGGCTTTACGGGAGTGGTGTCGGTAAAGATAAAAGAGCCGCAGTTTGAGGGCCAAACCAAGGCCAGATTGGGAAATCCGGAAGCCAGATTGGCTGTGGAAACCGTGGTTTCTGACGGCCTTTCAGATTTTTTGGAAAGAAATCCCCAGGATGCCAGAGCTATTATTGAAAAGTGCTTGTTAACCGCTAAAGCCAGAAAAGCAGCCAAAGCCGCCCGTCAGACGGTTTTAAGGAAAGGAGCTTTGGAAGGTTTGGCTTTGCCCGGCAAATTGGCCGACTGTGCTTCCAGAAAACCCGAAGAATCGGAATTGTACATAGTGGAAGGAGAGTCGGCCGGAGGCAGTTCCAGGCAAGCTAGAGACAGGCATTTTCAGGCCATCTTGCCTTTGCGGGGAAAAATTCTAAACGTTGAGAGAGCCAGACTGGACAGAATTTTAGCTTCTAAAGAAATTAAATCCCTGGTTATCGCTTTGGGAACGGCTATTGCCGATGATTTCGATATTAATAAATTAAGGTACCATCGAATTATTATAATGTCGGACGGTGACGTTGACGGAGCGCATATCAGAACTTTGCTTTTAACTTTGTTTTATCGTTATTTCCCCCGGATAATTGAGCAGGGATATCTTTACATCGCTCAACCGCCGCTTTATAAAATACAATCTGGCAAGAGGGTAGAGTATGCTTATAACGAGTCAGACAAGACAAAAATTCTGAATTTATTGAAAAAAGAAAAGAGCGCGCCGGTTATTCAAAGATACAAAGGTTTGGGAGAGATGAATCCGGAGCAGTTGTGGGAAACTACCATGGATCCGGAAAGGCGAGTTTTGCTAAAAATCACCATTGAAGATGCCAAGGAGGCAGACAGAATTTTTGACATTTTGATGGGCGATGAGGTGTTTCCTCGGAAGAAGTTTATCCAAGCCCATGCTAAGTCAGTAAAGAATTTGGATGTGTAAATCAAATAGATATGATTATGAACAGCGAAAATAAACAAATTATCAAAGGAACGGCAATAGCGGTGGTAATAGCTTTGGTTGGCATTGGGATTTTGGGCTGGCAGTATCATCAGCTGGAAGAGAAAAGGCTTCCGGCTATTGAAGAAGAAATAGCAAAGCAAAAAGAGGAAATGGCGAGAAGAAAGGCTCAGGATGTTTTGGAAAGATTTCTGGAAACGAGAGACGATAATCTTTTGACAGAAAGAGCGATGGAGCAGAAGAAGCAAAAAGAGCTTTTTTTGATAGATGACGATGGTTCTTACGAAATTGTGGGGACGGAAAAAATCTCAGAAAAAGAATATCGATTTTTGGTTAAAATTGGAGATTATATCCACGTCATTTCCTTAATCGAAATTTCCAATAAATATTATATCGATTCCGTGGAAATAGCAGGCTAAGAGTTATATTGTGAGGTTAGGTTGTGAGGTGTCGTAAACCTCACAGTTTAATCAAAAATTGTAAAAGGGTGCGAAATGTTATGAGCGAGCGCAAAGAATTTGACACGGTGGCTAGCTTTTGCTAACATAAAAATGAGCCCCGCCGGGGCTTTTAAAAAACTTTTATTTATGCGAATAGTTACTTTTCTGAAGGAGGTCAAAATGGAGATTAAGAAAATTAACTGGCCCACCCGCCAGCAAACGATCAAATACACCCTCATTGTTATTGGGGTTTCTTTTGCTGTAGCTCTTTTCCTGGGAGGCTTAGATTATATTTTCTCTACTCTTTTGAAAATTTTTGTTTTATAATTATGCCGAAGCAGCAAATAGAACAACAGAAAAACTGGTATGTCATCCACACTTATTCCGGTTATGAAGATGCGGTAGCCAAGGCTTTGAAACAGAGAGTCGAGTCTTTGGGTATGGAAGATAAGATTTTTAATGTTATCGTTCCTAAAGAAAAGAAAATTAAGATTAAAGACGGCAAAAGAAAGGTGGTGGAAGAGAAGATATATCCGGGCTACGTATTGGTAGAAATGATCGTTACCGACGATAGCTGGTATGTGGTCAGGAATACCCCTAACGTTACGGGATTTGTGGGAGCTGGCACCACTCCCGTGCCCGTCTCTTCGAAAGAAATAGACATTCTTAAAAAGAAAATGGGGGTGGAGGCGCCCCAGTATAAGATTGATGTTAAAGTGGGAGATCCGGTAAAAATCATCGACGGCCCCTTCAAGGATTTTGACGGCAAGGTTTCCGACATCGATGAAGCCCGAGGAAAGGTTAAGGTTTTAGTCAATATGTTCGGCAGAGATACGCCCGTAGAATTGGATTCCCTTCAAATTAAGAAATTATAAGATTAACGGATTAACGAGTTCACGAGTTAAAAAATCAATTCGTTAACTCGTTAACTGAACAATTGATAAAATGGCAAAAAAGATAAAAACCATCGTAAAATTACAAATCCCAGCCGGTCAAGCCACCCCGGCGCCGCCGGTAGGGCCGGCCTTGGCGCAGCATGGGGTGAATATTTCCGAATTTTGTCAGAAGTTCAACGAAGCCACCAAGGAAAAGCAGGGCTTTAAAATTCCGGTGGAAATCACGGTTTTCGAAGACAGGACTTACGATTTTAAATTAAAGCAGCCTCCGGCCTCCGAGCTTCTTAAAAAAGCGGCCGGCATTGAAAAAGGCTCAGGCGTTCCAAACCAGACGAAAGTAGCTAAAATCAGCAAAGATCAGCTTAGGAATATTGCTGAGCAAAAGATGGAAGATTTAAACGCCAAGGACGTAGAGTCGGCTATGCGCATTATCGAAGGCACCGCCAAGAATATGGGAATCACTGTGGAGTGATTCCCATATTTTCACATTAAAATTCAATAATTTTATGGAAAATAAGCCATCACAAAACAAAAGGCCTAGCTGGGATGAATATTTTTTGGGACTGATAGAACCAATTGGGAGAAGGGCGACTTGTAATAGGGGCCGAAGCGGAGCTGTCATTGTCAGCCCACATCATACTATTTTGGCTACCGGCTATGTTGGTTCCCCTCCGGGACAACCGCATTGTGATGATGTTGGCCATCTGATGAGAACGGTCATTGATGAGAAAGGCAATCGGTCTCAACACTGCATTAGAACTTTGCACGCTGAAGAAAACGCCATCTTGCAATGCGCCAAAGATGGCGTAAAAATTGAAGGAGCCACACTTTATTGTAAAATGGTTCCTTGTTACAACTGCGCCATGAGAATTGTCAGGGTAGGCATCAAAAGAGTGGTGGCGCAAAAAAGATATCACGCCGATGAGTTGTCCTTGAAATTATTTAATGACGCCGGGGTGGAATTGGCAGTCATAGAAAATAAAGCGGAAGAATATAAGAATCAATAGAAAAGTAAGCAGACATTCCTTTTTGTTTTATGGTAAAATAACTTTGCCGGTATTATGATCAAAAATCCCCATCCCGGAAAATTCATCGTGATTGAGGGTTTGGACGGTTCCGGACAAAGCACTCAAGCAGAACTTTTGAGAGATTTTTTGGCTGAGAGAGGTCATGACGTTGTTTTAACCAAGGAACCGACAAAGGACTCCGAAGCCGCCAAAAAAATCCACCAAGCTTTGGAGAAAAAAGATACCGGGGTTGAACCCCGGCATTTACAGGAGCTGTTTGCTCAAGATAGGGGAGAGCATTTAGAAAAATTAATTACTCCGGCCCTAAAAGAGGGGAAGATAGTTATTTCAGATCGTTATTTTTTTTCCTCTTTTGCTTATGGAGCGGCTTCGGGGGTTGAGTTAGAAAAACTTATTGAATTAAATGAGAGATTTTTATTGCCCGAGCTGATTATAGTCTTAAAAGTAAGACCTGAAGTCTGCATGGTAAGAATCGGCAAAAGGGGAGAACCTCAAACTTTTTTTGAAGAAAAAGAAAAACTGGCCAAAGTTTGGCAGGTCTACGAGGTTTTGCCAAAACGCTTTGAAAATGTTTATATTATAAACGGCGAAAAACCTATAGAGGAGGTTTTTGAAGACATTAAAAATTTAGTTCATTCAAAATTAAATCTATGAAGAAGGGAGGAATCATGGTAAAGACAGACGGAATTCCAGAAGTTATTGATAGTTTTGAGGTGGATGGAGTCAAAATAAGCATTATCACGCCTGCTTTTAAAATTGAAGATAAGGCGGACGGAAAGAAAATACTGAGAAATCTAGAAAAGTACGGGAGAGTTTGCTACAAGAGCGAGGGGAGAATTACCCCGGAATCGGCTGGTCCCTTTTTGCAAAATGTTATGAAAAGGGGTCATTTCAGCATTATCGAGCATGAGAAGGTTACGGTCAGAGTTATTTGCGACCGGGGAGTAACCCATGAATGGGTCCGTCACCGCCTAGCCTCCTATTCCCAAGAATCAACCAGATATTGCAACTACGGGAAATTGGGTTTCCAGTACATTCATTTATCTTCTTATTCAGTGGGTTCACCGCAATATGAAGAACGCAAACAAGCTATCATCGATGCCACCCGTCATTATTTGAATGAATTGAAATTGGGCAGCGCCCCTCAGGAGGCTCGTGGAGTTTTGCCGAATTCTCTTAAGACGGAAATTATTGTTACTCATAATATCCGAGAATGGAGACATTTTTTCTACCTTAGATGTGCTACTGGCGCCCACCCCCAAATTAGAGAAATCGCCGTTGTCCTGTTGAGGGAGTTTCAAAAGAAAATTCCCTACCTTTTTGATGATTTCCAAATTGACGAAGAAAAAATGACGGCGACAACGAACATTATTACATAAAGTAAAACCAAGTTCTCGTTTTCCGAGAACTTTTTTGTTATAATACAGTTGTATGGAAAACATAGCCAAAATTATCGACCATACCAATTTAAGGGCTGACGCCACTCCGGAAGATATTCGGAAAACCTGTCAGGAAGCCAAAACCTACGGATTTAGGTCGGTTTGTATCAATCCCAGATGGATAGGATTAGCCAAGGAAGAGCTGAAAGGAACCGATATCAAGATAGTTACCGTGATTGATTGGCCGGTTGGAGCTTCCAGCACCCAGGCCCGAGTGGGGGAAGCTGAGCAGGCCAAGAAAGACGGAGCGGATGAAATCGATCCCGTAATGGATATTGGGGATTTCAAAGCGGGCAATTACGAAGAAGTTTTGAAAGACCTCCGAGCTTTAGCTAAGGTTTTACCTACCAAAGTTATCATTGAGACGGGGTATTTGACTGGAGAAGAAATAAAAAAAGCCGCAGAGCTGGTTAAAGAATCTGGAGCGGTTTGCGTTAAAACCTCCACTGGTCAGCCGCCAAAAGTTGATGTAGAAACCAAGCTGGGTCACGTAAAAATAATGAGGGAGGCGGTAGGCCCGGACTTTTTAATTAAGGCTGCCGGAGGCATCCATTCGAAAGAAGATGCAGAAAGAATGGTGTCGGCTGGCGCCAATGTCATTGGAGCTTCAGCCGGAGTGGAGATTGTTACAGGGAAGAAACCAGTGGGAGAAGTTAGCGAATAGCAATGTAAAAACATGCAATACAAACCGACAATTGGTTTAGAAATCCATGCAGAGTTAAAAACCAAAAGTAAGATGTTCTGCAGCTGCCGCAATGATTCTCTGGAAAGGCACCCCAATGTCAATATTTGTCCTGTTTGCACAGGTCAGCCGGGTGTGCTCCCGGTAATCAATGAGGATGCAGTCAGGAAAGTGATTAAAACCGGCTTAGCTCTCAACTGCCAGATTTCCGAAGAGTCAAAATTCGACAGGAAAAACTATTTTTACCCGGATCTTCCCAAAAACTATCAGATTTCCCAATATTACTTCCCCCTTTGTAGAAAGGGATATTTGGAAATAGGGGGTAAGAAAGTGAGAATTAGGGAAGTGCATCTGGAGGAAGATACGGGCAGGCTGGTTCATCCGGGGGGAGCCGATTACAGCTTGGTAGATTTTAACCGGGCCGGGGTTCCCTTAATGGAACTGGCCACTGAGCCCGACTTGAATTCGGCTGATCAGGCTCGAGTTTTTGCCGAGGAGCTTCAATTAATCTTTCGCTATTTAGGGGTTTCCGATGCTGATATGGAAAAAGGGCAGATGAGAGTCGAAGCTAATATTTCTTTGGGAGGGGGTTCCAAACTGGGCACCAAAGTAGAAATTAAAAATTTAAATTCTTTTAGGGCCGTAGAAAAGGGGATTGAGTATGAAATTCAGAGGCAGAGAAAGCTTTTACAGTCCGGGGAAAAAGTAATCCAGGAAACCAGAGGATGGAATGCCACCAAAAGCGTAACCGTAAGCCAGAGAGAAAAAGAGCAGGCTCATGACTACAGATATTTTCCAGAGCCTGATCTTCCTCCCCTTAGCTTTACAAAGAAATTTATTGACGAAGCCAGAAAAGAACTTCCCGAGCTTCCCGCGCTTCGGCGGGAAAGGTTTGAAAAGGAATACGGCATAGAAGAAAAAGCCATTGAGGTGTTTGTTTGGAATAAAGACTTGGGGGAATATTTCGAAAAGGTAATGTCGGAGCTTGGAGATCGCAAATTGGCTAGATTGGCTTCCAATTATATGATCAGCGATTTATTGGGCTTGCTTCAGAAAGCTTCCGTAGCGGGGGAGAATTTCAGGATTGTCCCTGAAGACTTTGCTAAGTTCGTCAAATTGATTGAGAGAGGCGAAATATCCAGTAAGATCGCGAAAGCTGTGTTGACTGAAATGTTTTCCACGGGCAAGGATCCTTCCCAGGTTATAGAAGAAAAAGGATTGACCCAAATTAAAGACGAAACGCAAATTGAGAACATAATCAAAGAAGTGATTTCCGAGAATCAGAAAGCAGTGAATGATTTTAAAAAAGGCAAAGAAACGGCTCTTCAGTTTTTGATAGGGCAGGTAATGCAAAGAAGCCGAGGCAGGGCTAATCCTGGAATGGTGCAAAAAAGCTTAAGAAAGTTCCTTAGGGGTTGACAAAATTGAACATTAGTGATATAATAAGGGTGTTGGAAAATGCTCTTATTATTATAATCTCTTCAGTTTTGTCTATGAGATAGAAATTTTCCTCTTGGCAGGGGAGAAGATGAAAAGGAAATAGGCCATCAGGCTTAGCCAAATCATTCCTTTCATCTTCCTCCTTGCTAATTCTTTGGTTTCGGAAGAGAGACCAGGGGAACCGTTACTGCGGAAAGCGGGGAGAATTAAAAACTTAATAGGAGGAGAAAATGGATCTCATGTTTCTAATCATGGTGGTTTTTCCCACCGTAGCAGTTGTTCTAGGCGTTATATACGGTTTAGGACAATACAAATACGTTCCTTTCAAAGCGGCATTTCTCACTATAGCGATCGTTGTAGGGGCCACCATATGCCTAGGATTTAAGGCTTAGAAAGGGGGAAAAATGGATTACCTAACAGCTGAAAAGGCAATGAGAGACGGGAAACTCGTAATCGTTCAGGATGGTTCGCAAGTTTTGATGGGAAAACTTGTCGGTCAAAGCGGTCACTTTTTTACCTTAGAGACTGCCTCGGGACGGCGAGTGCCCGATCTTATTGCCGAAAAGATTTCGGCGACCAACCGGAATTATTAATCTCAATCAAGGCCGGTGCGGCAAAGCTGCATCGGCCAACTTATTTTAGAAAACTTTTTGTCAACTTCTCAGCCTCTTTATAATTTCGGATCCAACGGATTCTCTTGTCTTTTTTAAACCAGGTCATTTGTCGTTTGCTATATTGAATCGTATGTTGGATAATTAGCTCTTTAGCATTTGGAGAGGACCATTCCTGGTAGCCAATAGTTTGTAGAGGCGGAACCCAGCCATATTTTTTTATTAGTTTTTTTGCTTCTTTTTCCAGACCCATTTTTATCATTTTTTCCACTCTTTTTTTAATTCTTTTTTGAAGTTCTTTCTTTGGCAACTTTATGCCAATCATTAAAACTGGATAGGGGAGAGGAGATTTTTTAAAAGCCGGAATGGGCTGTTTTGTTTTTTTAACAATTTCTATAGCTCGGATTAATCGCCGAGGGTTTTTCTTTTCGATGGTTTTGGCTCTTTGAGGGTCGAGTTTTTTAAGAATCCCATACAACTCTGCGGCTGTCTTTTTTTCCAATTTTTTCCTTAGTTTCCAATCAGGAGGCACCCGGGGGATAACGATGCCGTCAACCACCGCTTGAATGTAAAAGCCGGTACCTCCACAGAGGATAGGTATTTTATTCTTTTTTAAAATCTTATTTATAGCCTCTTTCGCCAATTTTTGATAGTTCACGATCGTGAACTTTCTATTTGGCGAGATAATGTCTAAAAGATAATGGGGAATGCCTTGCCTTTCCCTTTTAGTTATTTTTCCCGTTCCGATATCCATTCCCTTGTATATCTGGCGGGAATCGGCAGAAACTACCTCGCCGCCGAATTCTTTGGCAATTTTAACAGCCAGCTCCGATTTGCCTGAAGCAGTCTGACCTAAAACTACGATTATTTTTTTCATAAAATAAATATAGTTTCCACTTAACTCAGCGATTACTGAGTTAAGTGGGAGGTTTGTTATTGAGAATTTCTCTTAAGATTTTTTCTCTCCGTTTTTTTTCTTTAAGGGGAACCGTATCTTTTAATTGAGAGGCAGGGGTGCCAGGCCTTGGAGAATATTTGGCAACGTAGGCCATATTGAACTTTATTTCTTTGAATAGTTTTACCGTATTTTCAAATTGTTTTTCAGTTTCTCCGGGAAAACCGACAATGACATCAGTAGATAGATTGACGTCGGGGATTCTTTTTCTGATTTTTTTCACTAAATTTTTATACTGTTTGGCAGTATAATTTCTATTCATTTTTTTCAAAATTTGGTCATCTCCGGATTGAACCGGCAAATGGATGAATTTAGCTATTTTTGGAGAACCGGCTATTGTTTCAATCAGTTCATTCGTGAAGTTTTTGGGGTGGGGCGAGGTGAATCTAATGCGAAATTTGCCCGGCAATTGAGAAACCTGTTTTAGAAGTTTGGCAAAGTTTACCGAGGGGTCGGCCGGAGACTGATAATCATTGACGTTTTGTCCCAATAGCCATAATTCTTCGGAACCTTGTTTTATCGTATTTTTGGCCTCTCTTAAAATTTCCTTGTGGTCGCGACAAACCAGCTTCCCCCTTGTTTGCGGGACTACGCAGTAGGTACAAAGATTATTGCAGCCGTAAGAAATAGGTATAAGATTTGATTTGATAAGGAGTGATTTGACGCGTGAAAAAAACCATGATTTTCTTCGCACGTCATTGAATATTTTTCTAAATTTTTTCTCATCTTTTTTCAAAATACAAACGGTTAAAATAGTTTTGAGTATTGGAATTTGAGTTTTGAGTTTTGAGAATTT
>Ga0180301_10004393_pt1 | contig 10904 bp, 19 predicted proteins | sample GuaBasSediGuay16_FD_121797 | JGI IMG/M metagenome (GOLD analysis project Ga0180301, IMG submission 121797) | Subseafloor sediment microbial communities from Guaymas Basin, Gulf of California, Mexico - Guay16, Core 4569-2, 12-15 cm | ecosystem: Environmental > Aquatic > Marine > Hydrothermal... | reverse complement strand
TTTTATTTTTTTTTTTTTTTTGATTTACAGAAAAGAGTTGCAAAACATTAGTGTAAATTAAATGTTTGTGGAAAACTGGAGGGTGTTAAATGAAGTTGCTGGCAGACAATGTGGAGAGGAAAGAAGCTGTTTGTCGCAGGTGGGGGGAAACAGTCTGTTGTCAATGGGCGCGGCGGCTGGCCCGCGAGGCGATAAAAACTCTGCGAGCCATGAGGGCGAGCAAACGTCGGTACAAGGGCAGGGTACAGGAAATCAGGGAACAAGAGGCCTGGTTCAGGCTCTGGTTTCATAGGAGAAACGGGTAATGACCATTACAAAACAAAAACTTCTCCAAGCAGGCAACTGGGCGCCGGCGCTCGCGGTCGTGCTGCAATCCCCTGTTCTAAGCGCCGGCGCGAAGCTGGCCTATTCAGCCCTGGGCCTGTTCCTGCGTGGCTGCTCGCTGAGGGCGTCTGAAAAGGACATCGCCGCGGCATATAACGTGAGCGCGCGAACCTTCCGCCGGCACCTGCGCGAACTCGTCGCGGCGAAACTGATCGAGGTGCGAGGGCGCAACGGACGAATAAGCACCTATACTTTTTTACAGCCGGATACCGAAAAGCTCCAGGTTGAAGGAGTCGAAAAAAAGCCAAAACCGAGGTCAAAACTGTCCGCGGTCGAGGACCGACCGCGGTCAAAATCGACCGGGGACCGCGGTCAAAATCGACCGGGGACCGAGGTCAAAACTGACCGGGGAGCGAGGTCAAAACTGACCGGGGTTTCGGGTCGCTCCTTAATTGCAAAAAATCAAAAAGTGCAAAAAGAAAAAGCAGCAAGAACGCAATCCCTACGAAACACTCGACTTTCAGGCACAAGTGAAACGTCGGACCTGCACACAGTTGCTGCGGCGGCGTTTCTCAAAAAATTTTTCGACTCGGAAACAGCGGGAAAACTGCTTGCCGAACACTCCGCGGCGAAGGTTCTCTACGTTCAGCGCGAATTCGAGGCAAAACGGGGCGAGGTCAAACAGCCGCCGGCTCTGATACGTTACCTGCTCAAGCAACCTGCCCGCGAGGACCTGGTCGCGGGCCACGCCGAGGAAATGGTAGGCGCTTACCTCAAGCGCCTCGATCAAAGCGCTTCGAGACGATCTAATCAGCCGAACCGGCAGAGCCTTGGCGAGTGGCTCGCGCAACAGCCCGACGCCGAGGAAATCCGCGCCAGGGCCGAGCGTGAGGTCAGGCTCAAGCTCAACGGCGCTCGCGCAAACGAAAATCTTGTCAGAAAAGCAATTCAGGGTTTTTTAGAGCGCGAGCGAAAGCGCAGAAACTGGGAAACTGTTCCGGCGCTCGATTTGTGAGGCAAAAAACATGCCATGAGGCCATTGCCGAGGCCTCGGAAAATTTCAAAAAAATTTTAAAAAATCTGTTGACAAAGCGTTTCTATCTATTATAATGACAATGGCAATGGAGGAAGAAAAAATGAATCAAATTTTCAACTCCCGAGCGGATACACGTCTCTACGCACGTCGCGTATCCTCCATTGCCGGCTCGGGAGTTGTTTTTTTCCGCACAGCGCGGGGCTGTGCGAAACGGGAGGAGGAGCAGGTATGGAACGCTATGGAAAATGGTTAAAAATCGGCTACACTAGCCCAAGATGTGCCGCCTCGCAGATTGCGAGGTTTATCAACACCGAGACGCGCGAGCGTCTCTGGGTAGAGACATCCTCGTGGTACGGATACGTACCGCGGTGGATGTCCACCGCCCTGGAGGCGAACGACCTCCAGGAAATTGAGCGGCGAGGCAGGCTCGTCGCTCAGGATTCGCCTGGGGACAGAATGGAATATCCCTGGGCGCCCATCGAGTGGGACAGGAGGAGTCTGGAGAGGCTCCTCAAGGCCGAGACAAACGGGAGGAGAGGCAAAAAATGAAACAGGAGATAGCTAACGCCGCAGTCAAACTGCAGCGCGCCCTCGCGAATGACGAGGGCTATGACCCCTACACGGGGTATACGGCCGAGGACATCGTCAGATGGCTCCTCGATCAAAATTGCCCCGAGGCTGACGCCGCCCTGCGGCGGCACGGCTTCGCAAAATACGTCGAGGCGTCGCGTGGGGCCTCGACGAAAAGCTCGCCGCCACCTCGCGGTGACGGGCAAATGGAACAACTGACAGAGCTGAGAAGTTCTGTCGAGAGGCATAGCGAAGAGGCTATGTCTCTGGTTAAAGATATGGAGGGTAGATTGTTTGAATGCATTCCCAGCCGGGTTGGCTGGGACTATGGAAAGTGGCGTTTTGGCGGCCACTGGTTTTTCAACAACAAGGGGGAACTTAGACTCTGCTGTAACGGAGAGCGGGTTTCCTCCACTGTTGAACGGGGCATGACGTTTGCGAGAGACCTGCCCGAGGTCCTTCAGGCGCTTCGAGAGCGTCTGGTGGAACTGGACGTGGAGTGCTGCGAGGCAATTACCACAATGTGCAAGGCGCTCGCAGCGCGACGATAGAATACGCTTGCCCGCGCCTGTTTGGGCGCGGGCTTTTTGTGTTGAAGAGGAGGGAGTGAAATATGCATAGGTTTTTATTGATAGAAGTCCCGCACCGAGGCAAGGTGCGGGCGGAAGAGTTTATTGACAAGAAAGAAGTTGAAGATTTCCTCTGGCGGAAGTTGGAGGAAGCCCGCGGCGACCTGGAACGGTTGTCGCGGGCAGAAGTAATGACCGACGAGGCCGAGGATTGTGCCTGGCCGGAAGCACGGGAGTTTTACCTAGCGAACCCTGATTATATGGGCGAGGTCCTGTATTACCGACCTTGTGAGGGGCGCATAGCAGAGGTTTGCTGTGTCGACGACATAGACGAGGAGGCTCTGCTATTGTCGCTCGTGGGCGACGATCTGCACAACCTCATGTTGCTGGCAGCAGAAGAGGCCGAACGCTATCTTAAACGCCTACGCGAGGGAGTGCGTGTTCATATGCATGCCGAAATCGTGGCGGCGCTTGAAAAATTTTTGTATAACGAAGACTGAGCTCATAATCACTTTCCCCTCCCCACCTGCCCCGAGGTTGTTTTCAGCCTCGGGGCTTTTTTTTGTAAAAATTTTGTCTTAGGGCTTGACATTTTGGCAAAAACCCTCTCTATATATATAGAGCCGGCGAAAAAAACTGGCTAAAAACCGGCTGAAAGCCGGGGAAAGGCCTGCAATGACCGAAAAAGCAGACCTCTGGCAAAAACTGGCTGCAATCAGGCCAGAGGAGGCCGCAGACCTCGAAATAGAGGTTGAGCGGGTGTTTCCGGAACAGGACGAGCGTGGCTATCCAATAGCCGGATTCTGTTGTTCTGTTTCGGCATCGAACCTGACAAAGGCAGCGCTCATGGAAAAGGTCGGAGGTGGAACTTACCGCCTCCGGTGCCGGAAGCTCGCAACAGGCGAGTATTTCGGCCAGACGACAATAAAATTTCCTGGACTCCCAAAAGTACTATTGCCGGGCTCAGAAAATACCCGCAAACTGTCCCCCGCAACAGGAGTGGCAACCGAGGTGCAGCCCGGCATTGACGTTGATCTGTTTCGCCGCGGCGTTGAATACGCTGAACGTCAAAGCGAGCTTAAGGAGCTGCGCGAATCCATCCGCGCGCTCGAGCGGAAGCTTTCGTTCCTGCACTCGAGCGGGAACGGCAACGGGAACGGCGCCGGCGGAAACAGTCAGTTTATAGAGACTTTGAAAATGTTCAAAGAGCTTGGCCTTATTAGTCAAGACGACGAGGCTCTTAAGGCCGTCAGGCTCCTGGACCTGCTCGACAAGCGCGAGAGCAGGGGCTTCGAGAAGGCAAAGGAACTCTACGAGAAGCTTGTCGAGCGCGGCGTTGACCCAGACGCCGTTTCGGAAACGAAACTCCTCGATCTCCTGGGCGAACTCCTAAAAGCCAAGTCGGCCGGCGCTGCGATCGCAACAAAGCCGGGGCGCAGGCCGGCGACAATCGGCCAGGTCACAAACACGGTCTTTGTGCAGATCCGCGACGGAATCGCGCAAATCCTTACAGAAGAAATTGAGCCGGCGGCCGGATCCTTGGTCGCGGGCTCTAAAACACAAGAGGAACTGTTCAGCAATATCAGGAAGCTGATACAGTTCGTGAATGAGCAATTGTCAGGAGAGAGTGACATTGCTGACGCAGAAAAGCAACCTGGGGAAAATGCCGGCGAGAATTCGCCTGGCGCGCAGGACGACGGTCAGGCGCCTGGCTCCTAATGCGAGAGGTTCCATGCAAGCCCTGGTAGAAATAGTCCGGCAGATACGCCGCGGCGGCCAGGATCCGGTTGTTAGAGCGCAGGCCGAGGAACTCGTCAGAGACCTTCCGGAAAACAACAAGCGCCGCGAGGCGCAGGCCATTTACAATTACGCTCTGGAAGCCATCCGTTATACTGACGACCCCTTTGGGGTAGACACGCTGAAACCAGCAAGCGAGGTCGTGGCGGAATACGAGGTCTCGGGGCGGCCTGTGCCGGCGGACTGCGCGAGCCAGACCGTTCTTGTCGGCTCGCTTGCCAGGGCGTTGAGGATCCCTGTCAGGTTGAGGGTCCTCGGAGACGAAACGGGTTTCTATCATATACACCCGGAGTTGAAAATTCACGGGCGCTGGCTCTCGGCCGACGTGACGGCCGAATCGGCGAGCAGCCCTAAAATTCGCAGTCAGGCAGGTCTCGGATTCAGGGCGCCGGCGGCCGTTGAGATCATCAGAGAGGTGTAGCATGCTTTCACGCAAAGAAAATCTGGGCCTGGGAATAGCGCCGATCGTCGGCATGGTGGCAATGCCGCTTGTTGCATCGGTAACGGAGCCGTTGACGAAGGCTGCAACTGCAGCTATCAGCTCGAAGGTCGAGCAGTCAGTTTCCAAATTGACTGGACAAGTCTCTCGCAGCCGCGGCAATAGGCTCGCCGCTCAGGCAGCCGTCACCGACGCCATGGCCGGCGCGATCAAAATCAAAGAGGATACGGCCAAATTTCGGGGACAGAAACTCGGGCAGGAAGAATACGAAGGGCTCAAGCGCCAAATTTTCAACTTCTGGAACGCCTTTATAGGCGCAGTCAAGCAATACAAGGCGGCGGCCGGGATCGCGGGCCTTGGCAGGTCTGAAGCCGAGAAACGCGCGGCCCGGGCCGCGGGCGTGGCGCTTGCCATCAGGAATACCCGGGCCCGGCTGAACGAGGCCCTGGCGAACATATCCGGAGGTCGCCCGCTGGTTCAGATACCCGGAACGGAGGAAGAAGTTGACGTTCCTCCGCCGGCGCCGAGCGTTCCGGCGCCGCCCGCGCCAGTGACCGAAAAGGTCGAGAAAAAGGAAGAGAAACCTGCAATAAGCGCCGCGGCGCTCTTGCCGATCGCGGCATTATTGCTTCTGAGGTAATCATGCTTGAAGCCGAACAACGATTTGTTGCTGACGAGAGCGTTCAGGGGCAGCGCTGGCCGCAAGGCCGGCGCTTCCCGGGACGCCGTCCACGCCGGCCGTCTGTTTTCATGCTGTTATCCGGCCTGGCGGGCGATTATATTCCCGCAGCGAACCCGCTTTTAAGTTTTCGCGCTTTCGTCGAATCGAAAAAGGCGGAAATGCGACGCCTGGCCGCGCAGTTTTTGCCCGTGGGGTCTCCAGAAGCGGCTGACAGGTTGGCAAAGCTCTCGGAAATACGCGACGAGGTCCAGCAAAAGTACTTCGATGTGATAATGAGGCAGACGAACGATCCGGGCGTTATAGAAAAGGCCGGGCTCGTCTGGGGCGATTTTTCGCGGCTCTATTTTTACCTGCTGGGAGGACTGTCGTCTCAGGCACGGGTGAAGGAAAAAGGGGGCGTCGAGGAGCTTTTACAAACGATAAAAAACATGCTCGCCGGCGCCGGAGGCCTGGCGACAATCGCCCTGCTTGCCGGCGGGGCGTACCTTATAGCCAAAAGGAGGCGTTGACGCGGTGGGGAGTAAGGTTGTAGAAATCTATCGCGAATTTCTAAACAAAGACCCGAAGCGGACCTACCGGCTTCGGATTCCGGCAGACACGGCATGCCCGAAAGAGTTTGCCGAACTTGGAAAGCTCGGCACGCTGTATAGCTTCGGAGTAGAATACGCTTTTACTGAATACCCGCGAGCACAATTACTGGCAAGCTCCTCGGGTAAGCTGTACATTTACTCTCCAGCGGGGCTTTTGCAACCTCTACGGCAGGTCGACGCAATCACATATTTTGCAGACAAGGGCGACGGGCGGGCATGTTATGTGCACAGATTTGAAAATCCCATGCCCGCGCTTGTGCTCTTGGGGAAAACAGGAGTTCTCGGCCGCTTGCAGGGCGGCGGCTATCATATAGATCGGCGAGGAATTGTTTGTTGAGGAAGGAGGATCTCATGAAAAGGAGATCGAAAAAAAGGCGCTCTGCAACTATCCGGATAACAAATCCGAGGAAGGCAAAGCGCGGCGGGACTCGCAAAGGTGGTCTTCGCGGCATTTTCGGCGCTCTTGTTAATGACGCGAAAGACGGCGCTCTTGTGCTCGGCGGCCGCTATGCGGCGGACATTGGCAGCAACCTGGGCGTCAGATACCTCGGCAGCCAGGTCGGCCAGTACGCCGGCACGGTGGGGCAGCTCGGCGCCTGGTTCATGCTGAAGAAGCTCGTCAAGGGCGCAACCGGGCGGCTGCTTCGACTCGGCATTCTCAGCCAGGCTGTGCATGAGCTCGCAGTAGCCCAGGGGCTGGACATTCCGGCCATGGTAACCGACATGTTGCCCGGCGGAGTCGCAATCGGCCCGACCATCCCGGAGACCGAAACCTCGGGGCAGAGCGGAATCGGGCTGTTCTCTTCAAATTACGGCGCGCTGACTGACGATCCCTACGCGATTGACTAAGCGCGGAAACAACAAAAAGGAGGTTTTTCAATGCCCAACATAAGGGAAAACGAGGACATTTACAAGGAGCTGAGCAAATACGCTAACGTGACCAGCGAGCCTATTTATTCGACGGTCACTTACGCAACCAGCGGAAACAAGGCGGCGACCAACTTTTTTGACGGGTCGTCCACAAAGACCACTACGAACCTGACGAAAGATCGCGAATTGCCCCAGGGTCACAAAATGATCGTCGAGGAGATTCGCGTTTCGGTCATGCCTGACGTGACGCTCGCCGACCTTCAGGAGTTTCTCAAGGACGCGGTTCTCGAATTCGCGCCGAATGAGGACGCCAGGCCGCGATACTTTCCGATCTCAATGCTCGGCGCCGGCGGCGGCGTAAGCGGCGCATGGAGCGAGGCAACTGCCAGCGATCAATACGCCGTCGTCAACGGCCAGCCGCAGCAAAACGCGGTGTTCAAGCTGCGGAGGCCCGAGGTTCTTCGCGGCGGCGTGCCGTTCGTCTGCAAGATTCACCATCCGGCGGCGATCACGCCGGCAGCCGCGACCAAGGTTACTGTGATCCTGTCCGGCCTCTACGCCTATCCTGCAGCTCAGGCGGCCAGCTAAACCGGAACAAAGCCGGCGGGGCCGGCTTTTGTCCGGCCCCGCCTTCTAAAAAAAGGGGGTCAGAATGCCTCAGCCTGATTTCAAGGTTCTGACGATCTACGGAACCGGCACCGCCAGTACGAGAACGAAGTTGAATACCGTCAACCTGCCCTGGCCGTTCAAGCCCCTGGCTTTTGCTCACAAGTCAACGGGCAGATACAAAGCGGAGCTTTATCTCAACGACGAACAGCTACAGAACGCCGGCGGTGACGGAGACGCTATGTTCGGCACCCAGGGAGAGCTTGTCCGAATCCCGGCAGCAGCACAGAAGATCATTCCCGAAAAACGGGATTTCACTCTCTACGTAACTGACCTGGCGGGCGCGAGCAACATCGTTTCTCTCGCGATCTTCGGCCTGCAGTACACCGGCCTGAAGATCTCCGACCTGCCTCCGCAACCGAGGCACTGGATCAAATGGCTCAACCTTTACAAGCCTGTGGGGGCCTCCTCGAGCGCGGTTGTCAGCGACACGCTGTCGTTCCCGTTCATTCCGACGCACATCGGCTTCAAAGCTACGGGAAGGGCGACGATAGAGCTAAAAGCGGACAGGATTCCGTTCCAGAACCAGGCGGCCGATATAGACGCAGTTCTCGGGACCAGCGGCCGGCTGATCGCGATTCCTCCGGAAGCGCGGAAGAAATATCCGGCGAAAACTGTTTTCAGCGCAGAGCTGACAGACCTCTCGGGATCGACAAATGTCGTAACTGTGACTCTGTTCGGAATCCAGACGGAGAGGTAAGCAATGGCGTGGAAAAAACGAGGTTTCGGCCTGCTGACAGGTCGCAGGCAATTTGACGAACAGGCCAGGGCGCGGGGAACAGTCAGAAGACCCGCGGCCCGGGCCGAAGAGCTTGAAAGGATTCAAGAGCCGGCGGCGGATCTGGTCACAGGCGTTGAACCCAGGAGAGAATACGAGGAATCTTGCCACTTTTCCTGTCACCCGTTCGACTGGGTGCCTGTCGACGTTTACGACCCAGACGGGACGAATCTGCCGGCCGCTTTGGCTTAAAACTTTTGCTATAACACCTGTTATACGAGGTGAAAAATGGCGGTTATCGCGCAATACGACGTACCGGACGGAAAGGTATTTCGCTTTGAGAAATTCGGCGTGGACTGGGACGACGGAGACGGGTATTTGACTTGGAGCGTCAAGATCAACGGCGTGGCGCTCCACAGTTACGGAAGTTTCAAGTACCAAGCCGGCGCCCTGAGTGATCTCGAAATGTGCCAGGTCGGGATCAACGTCAAGGGTCCGGCGGCCGTCACAATCGAGTGCTCAAATTCTGACACAAGCGCCGCTCACCGGGTTTACGCCCGGATAAAGGGCGGCCTGGTTGAGGATCAATAAAATGGCGAAGTACAAATTTCCGCTGTTCCGCGGCGGAACGCTCACAAGCGGCATTGTTTTCGATGCGGCCGGCACCAGTTCGCCGCACTTGAGCACCGGAACGGGCTTCGGCCCTTTGACTCTCGGCAAAGCAGCCACGGCGAGTTATGCGACTGGAGATACGGATGTACTGATCGGCAACAATCTGGAGGTTGTACAGAATTCGCACTTTTTGTCCCCTGCCTTTTTCCGTGATTCTATCCGCCTTCCTGACCGCAATGAGTTTTTGATCGGATCGAGCAACGACTCTTCGCTTTATTGGAACACATACCAAACCAACCACGCCCTTTCTCTCATGCTGGCTGGCACAAACAAGGTGTTTTTACTCGGCAACTACAGTTACTATAACAAAAACTACGCCTTGCCCGAGCAAACGAATCCCACACTCGTCGGCTTTTCTGCCAGTGATCCGACCGTCAACGCGAACGAATATTGGTTATTGCAACATTTGTCCACAAAGGCCTGGCTTGGCATAGGTGCCGGATTTTTACAACTGGCGGGAACCTCTGCCGACTCTCCTATCGAGACCTTGGGCACAAATGACGTTTTTATGCCTGGCAAGGCTGAAATTAGAACTATTTATACACAACAAGACATAAAGAGTGTGACCGGTTCAGATATACATTTGTTGCCGGCTTCTCTTATTTGTTATCTGGGCGGCAGACTTACGCTCGCTGATAGTTCTGGGGCGCCTGATATTACAAAAGATAGCGCGGCTTCTGCTCCATTGACACTTGGGACTGCGGCAACAACAAATCATGCATTAGGCATTGGAGACGTTCTTATCGGCGGGAAGCTCGAGGTTGACGGGGACACGTTTTTTGACGACACAGTCGAAATTCAGCAATCGTCGAGCAGCGCAGGAATTCTCAAAATAGGATCAACGGACGCCACCTACTTGGAATTCGCATACAAAGCAGCCGACGGGTTGCACCTCGCCGTAAACACCAACTCGGCGCATGGCAATAATAATGTTATATTGACAAACTCAGGAAACGTTTACGCGGATCACGGGCACAGCTCCACGAACAACAATCCCGCGTTCTACGGCCACTCGGGAAGTGACGTTACTCTTCACCCAAACCAGTACTGGAAAATCACGCACAATACTGACGATACTGAGTTCCTGAGCGGAACGGGCGGAATCATTTTGACCGCGCCGGCGTCCGCTCCGACGCTAACCGGCAATTCTCAGGTGGCAATGTATCTCGACGAGGCCGGGAACAACCTGAAATTCACTGTCAAATATTCTGACGGGACGGCAAAAACGGCAACACTGGCATTGTCATAAGGAGGCAAGCATGGCCGAGACTTATTCAAAAAGCCCGGACGGCAAGCGCCTGGTCGTCAAGGCCAAGGTCGGCGCTTACACGATCGAGCAGATCAAAACAATGATCCGGCAGCTCACGGATCGCCGACAAGAAATCGAGAAACAGCTCGCGATCTGGGAAAAGCGGCTGGAAGAGGCCAAAAACAAAGGAATAGAGGGCGCATAATGAAAAAAAACAACAAGGCAAAAGCGAAAGACAAACAGGGCGCATTTTTTGCCTTTACCGCCGACGAAAAAGCGGTTGTCGTCGATCTCCTTTTCGAGGACATGAGGCTGGCAGCAAAGCGTCAACAGCTTGAAACTGAATTAAGACAATATCAAATTCGGAGAAACGAATTTTTCAAGCGCTTTGCCGCGAGAATCGGCCTGAACCCTGGGCAGCTTGACGCCACAACATTGACAAAAGAAGGGATAAAGGCAAAGTGAACGGATCGCAAAAAATAGGCCTCAGCGCAGCGATCGCGCTGATAACAAGCCTGGTAGCCGCCTTGGTCTTCTACTTCACGGCCCAGGGCGCGATACTGGCGGACGTACAGGAGAACCGGGCGAGGATCAAAATTCAGGAAAAACAGACGGAGCGAATTTTGAATAAACTCGACCGGATCGAGTCTATTCTGTTACAGCAGAGGTCGAAATGAAAGTTGCAGCAAAAAACGAGCGGGGATCCGGAGAGATCCTCGAAT
>Ga0180301_10004392_pt1 | contig 10904 bp, 13 predicted proteins | sample GuaBasSediGuay16_FD_121797 | JGI IMG/M metagenome (GOLD analysis project Ga0180301, IMG submission 121797) | Subseafloor sediment microbial communities from Guaymas Basin, Gulf of California, Mexico - Guay16, Core 4569-2, 12-15 cm | ecosystem: Environmental > Aquatic > Marine > Hydrothermal... | reverse complement strand
CCTTATGTCCTTGAGTTGCTGAGCATACTTTCAGAAGGCTTAACCAATGAAACATTCCAAGAGTTCATATCGAAGCTACGGATGATCTTGAAGGAGGACACCTTAGATAAACTCGAGGTATGAACTCATATAGCACGTAGTAGTATGCACAATCATTTAGTCTTTTTACCCAACAAGCCTCAACATATGGTGTTGACATTTAAAATGGCGGGTTTATACCCCATGAAGAAAGTGTCTCACGCAGCCCTATCCTTAGGGCTTGGTAGTCTTTCTTAAAGTTACCAAAGCAGTCGCTTTGCTCAAACACTTGCCTGCCTTTGATGAATGCCGTAATTACGGGTCTCTCACTGCCTGTCATTGAAATATCTAATACAGCATACGCTAAGATGCCCCTCGACACGGATTCTAGCCTCCTAAGAACAGAGTACATGAGCTTCCCTAACTCTGTACTTAAGTCTAGATACGCTAGCACTGCAACCTCATTTGTATACACGAACTTTCTTGCTTCCTCAATACTTTTTAAAATCTTCATTTCCCTACATCACCAGTACATCTACTCGAGTACTCTCTCCTTACGATCTCTTTCTCACTTCTACTTAAGTATATCTCGACATCAATCGGTGTTCTTCTCTCTTTAGGATGTTTGATTCCTAAACCATTAACAAGTACATAATCGTATTTTATAAGATCGCTGAGCTGCTCACACGTCAGTGAACCAACAAAGTCCGTAAAGGCTTCCTTGAAGTTGATCCTCTCCTTTACCTCCCTCTCAGATACACTGGCGCCACAGACTAAGCATGAAAGATCCGGCATTAAGGCGTTAAAACCGCACTTAGGACACTCTACTGGCAGTACTGGTAGCTTGTTCTTCAGCCACATATTAGCCCACTTGTTCCTTAATATCTGGAGCAAATCATCTCTTCCAGCCTTCTTAACTTCGGCATATATCTTGGGTGCAAGCCCTAGTATGGAGTCACCAATATTATAAACTATGAACTCGAGCTGCGCTGGCGTGAACTTACTCAACTGCATCGCCAGTCTAGAAGCTATTATGGGATAAACTTTCTCTGAGTACCGCATGAACCTCTTAGCAACAACCTCCGCTTTAGTGTAGCTCGACGTAGAACCATATAGCTGGATTATTATGTCTTTTAGTAAATCAATGTACTGCTCCCGAGTAAGCCCTAAGAGCTCTAGGCCAGTGAGGGAAACTATGTTATCTATGTGTTTTTCAACCCAATTATCTAGATTTACCTCCCTCTTCCTAGACTTCGTTGTCTTTTTAGCTTGCCTAGTACTTGACGTGGCTTCCTCACTAACAGCTGACCCACTATCCTTTGCTTTCTTTGATGCCCTCCTTGACCTACTCTTGCTGCCTGATCCTGATTTCTTACGGGGCATCATACCACACTTCTATGAAGGAGTAACTCTGTTGTAGTAAGTTGTTCTCAAATCTTAAATACCCTTAATAGTTGTCCTTACCTCAATCACATCTCCATCCTCAAGCACGTGATTTAGACCTACCCTTTCACCTGGGTACTTAGCTGAAGGCCCCCATATCCTAGCGTACTTAAAGTACTTTACGAACTCCTCCCGCACCCTCCTTACCGCATCCTCTACCGTCGATCCCCGTTTCAGAATTAATGGCTCCGGCGAAGGCTTAGGCGAGTTAGGCTCTTTCGTGTAGACCCGTATTATGTCAGCTAACTTGAATACCTTACCCGGTATATCGTTTAAGCCCTTTCTAACCTTTGCCGAAGTAACAGCTACCTCCGCATCTGGTAGTATATCCTTAATACTATTAACAACTTTTATAGTAAAGTCCCTGCTCACTAAGTCAGCTTTATTTAGTACCACTAGGCAGGGCTTATATGTTACCGTTTCATATATTGCCTTCTCAACGTCCTCTAGCGTTACTTCACCGTATATTCTGACTTCAATGCCATACATTCTGCTCACCTCCAACAACCTCCTTACATCGTCTATTGTACAATCAATTAGCTTTCCGCAGAGCACCACCTTAGCCCCATGTATTGCCTTAGACTTTCTTACTAAGACCTTGCCCCTAGGCTTCTTCAGGTATATTCCTGCCGTTTTAAGTTCTTTAATTAGTACATTGACCTGTCTCAATGGATCATTAGACAAATCAATAACTAACATTAAAACATCGGCATTCCGCGCTAGACCCAGAACCCTAGTGCCCCACCATATAGCTCCATCAGCTGAGCCCTCGACTAGAGCTGGTGCCTCTACTACCTGGAAGTAAATGTCTTCATAACGCATCATTCCGGGCACAGGCTTTTTCGTCGTGAATGGGACATTGGAAACCTCAGGCTTCGCATTAGTAAGCAAGCGTAGAAGTGAGCTTTTACCTACTTGAGTCATGCCAAGCATAACAACTTGGGCTGCACCCTCTTTCTCAATGAAGAAACTTATACCACCACCCGACCTCCTTAACCTCTTCTCTTCTACCTCCTCCTTCAGCTCTGATATTTTCCTCCTTACCCACGCACGGAGGTTTTCAGTACCCTTATGCTTAGGTATAGCTGAAAAGAACTCTTGAAGAGCAGCTAATTTCTCCTCAGGAGTTCTGGCTTCGAGATACTTCAGCCACTTAGCCCTAGCTTCTGCTGGCAAATTCGTCGGCATTCCACCAGACCCCCGGGCAATACCAGTAGCTCCACACTCAATAAAAATACTAAATTAAGACGCTAATATATTGGGTCTACGGCAACACTCAGCTATTTAACTAACGGTACATACTCACTAAAGGTGGGTATGACTGGAAGCAATGACTTAATTGTAGGTATTGATGAAGCTGGGAGAGGTCCTGTAGTAGGTAATATGTTCATTGTCTGCTTAGGTGTTAGTGAAGGTTGCTTAGGCAAACTAATTGAGCTGGGCGTAAAGGACAGTAAGAAACTGTCACCTAAAATAAGATTTGCACTTGCACCAAAGATTTCACGCTTAGCTAAGGTCATTATTATCGAATCTGTTAAGCCAGAATACATTGACAGGCACAATATTAACGCAATATTTGCTCAGTTCGTCATCAAGTCGCTGGAGGCAATACTGTCTGCCAGGTTAAAGGTGAAGCACGTATATATAGATGCCGTTAGCGGCAGGAAATTCCGCGATGTAGTAGTAAATTACTTACTTACACGTAACTACGATGTACCAGTAAGTATTGAGCCTAAAGCAGACGAAAAGTACCCTATAGTGGCTGCAGCATCAATAATCGCTAAGTACTTGAGGGACTCACACGTAAGAAAGTTACATGAAATATACGGCGACTTCGGGAGCGGATACCCTTCTGATCCAAAGACTATTGAGTGGCTAAGTAAGTACTCAAGCGAAAGCGAGCTACCACCTATAATTAGGAGGTCTTGGTCAACCTTGAAGAAGTTAGGAATACTCAAGGAGGAAGGTAAAGGGCTTGAGAAATGGCTTAAATAACCTATAAGATCATCCTCTGTACTACTTTCAGAATAACCACTAATGGGTCCTCGAAAATCGATCTGAGTTTGCTAATGTATTTCGTGTAATCCTCCTTGTAGGAAGTACCCTTACTAGTTACTAATTTAATCAACTCATCATCACTTCTAACTGCATATAGGGGAAAACCCCTACTAGCTACATAGTCGTTAACATAAAGTTTGAATGGGAAGTAAGTTATCCCTAAAGTACCTAGTAATGCTGCCTCACGAGCTAGTGTAGCACCTCCGGTAATAACCGCCCTCGCGAAATATACTAGTGAAACACCATCGTACATTCCCTCAATTAACTTTACGCTAGCACCGCTGTCAATAAGCTCCCTAATCATAGATCTATCAGTTCTATACCTAGGAAGTAATACGATTGTATAGCCTAAGCTGCTTAGCTCTCTGATAACTTTAATTGAGTTCACTGATGGCTTTCTGCTGTAGTAAGTTGCTAGATATTCGTGCGGCCTAAAGACGATGTAAGTGAAAGGCCTAAGGTTAAGTACTGAAGTAATGTACTTTTCATCTGGCCTACAGCGTAGTATCCAAGCTAGCTCATCAACACCTTCATACTGATATATCTCACTCCCACCCCGGTAGACATACTTCTCTATCTCATACCTAGGGATCGCTACAGATGAAATAATGGCGTCAGCTAGCGGCAGTGATAGCCTGCTGGGTATTACCGCATGTGGAGAATCTGTCAGTGCCACATACTTTATACCTAGCCCATACGCAACGCGTGCTGCAGGAGGATTAGGGTATGCTATTAAGACGCTAGGCATTACCTTAAGCGACGTCAGTAAGTCGAGCAATCCCTCCATTCTTTTGATGTCCTGCATCACCTTCTCCTTACCGCTACCCTCACAGTACGATCCAATAACTATGGGCTCGAAACCAAATCTCTTGATAGAACCTATAGTGTACTCGTAGTCCCTGCACGTCAATAATACATCATACCCCAACGACTTCAGCTCCTTGGCGATAATTGAAAGTAGCGTCCCCTGCTTTGAGGTCATAGCATCCAGCCATATGGTTATCACCATTATCACCTTCAGGCGCTAATACCAATAAACACCTCAAGGTACCATATTATTAACCTTCTAATCAATGTATAATATTAGCTAACAAGACCAAACTGCAGAATATTGCGATGATTTAAGTTAACTCATACATAACATATCTTATGGGTGTTCCTGTGAGCGCAACCTCAAAAAAATTGTTTGGAACAGACGGCGTAAGAGGAGTAGTGAACAAGTGGCTTACTCCTGAACAAGTAACGCGACTAGCGCTTGCCATAGGTTCGTTCTTTAAGGAGGGAAGTAAGCTGCTAGTCGGGAGGGATGCGAGAGCAGGTAATTCCTTTATAGTGAACTCCGTTATATCGGCATTGCTCTCTACTGGTGTGAAGGTATATTATGCAGGTCTTGCTCCAACTCCTGCCCTCCAGTATTATGTGAAGCACCACGACTTCGACGGTGGCGTAATAGTAACTGCCTCACATAACCCGCCTGAATACAGTGGCATAAAGGTCATAATGGACGACGGAATAGAGGCACCTCGAGACGTGGAGAGTGAAATCGAAGCAATATACTGGGAGTTAAAGTTCCGCAGACCATCATGGAGTACGCTTGGCGGAGACATAAGGAGGGTTGATGACGTGAATGAATTCTATATAAAAGGTATATTGGATTTGCTAGACATCGAGAGAATACGTAGACAGAAAATGAAGGTGGTCGTTGATCCCGGAAATAACGTAGGGTCGTTAACGACACCTAAGCTACTGCGGGCCCTAAATATGAAGGTTACTGTAGTAAACGGTGATCTCTCCCATATACCTGACAGACCTCCAGAACCCGTTCCTGAAAATCTTCAGGAGACAGCATCTATAGTGAAGGCGCTGAAAGCTGATTTAGGTATAGCACATGACGGCGATGCAGATAGAGCTATATTCATTGATGATGGGGGCAGGGTCATACCTGGTGATCGGAGCGCTATACTGCTATGTAAGCATATAGTGAAGAATAGGGGAGAGACGGAACCGAGTAGAGTGGTTACAGCTGTCTCATCGAGCACGTTAGTTGAGGATTTACTCAGAAAGTACGGCATAGAAGTAATATGGACTAGGGTAGGCAGCATAGATATTTCAAGAACCATGACGTCCATAGGCGCTATAGCCGGCTTCGAGGAGAACGGCGGATTCATGTACCCTAGACATCAGTACGTAAGAGATGGAGCAATGGCTCTAGGGCTGATGCTCGAATTCCTGAGCACGGAAAGGAGGAGACTCTCTGAACTTTACGATGAAATGCCTAAGAGGCACATCATAAAGACTAAGATACCTATTAAAAACAGAGAAGAAGCACTTAAGGCTATTGAAGTACTTAAGGTACAGTATAGGTCGAAGAGAATAATAGATGTTGATGGTATTAAAGTCATAGATAAAAGCTACTGGTTCCTCGTAAGACCTAGTGGAACTGAACCAGTCCTGAGGATATTCGTTGAGTCGGACACCGAGGAATTAGCTAAAAACATATATAATGAGGTAGTCTCCACTATTAAGGATCTACTAAGGTGATACTATGAGGTACGCTCTACTAAATCTTCTTGCATGCCCTATGTGTAAGGGCTTCCCGCTGAAATTGTACGTAATTGAGAAGAGGACTCTAGAGAAGGACTTTAAGGTGCAGAAACCATTCTGTGACATATATTGCGGCCTTCATGAAAAATTCATTAAGGAGCTAAGTGAAGGTGAGCTGCCGTGCGACAGCTGCGTGAAGATAGACATAGTTGCTGGTATTCTCCTGTGCCCAAAGTGTAACAGGTGGTATCCGATAATTAATGGGATCCCACTTATGTATCCCGACGATAGGAGAAGTCACCCTAAGGTAAGAGAGAGAGAAGAGGAATTCCTGAGGAAATATTCCGAGCTAATACCTGAGGAAGTTAAGTCTATTATTTACAGTAATAGGGTGGAGAAAGAGGGCAGTTAATTTATAATCAAGCACTATCTTCTTCTGCGTCCCCTCCTACGCGCTCTTATGCCTCTGAGTAGCATCTCGGTTGTCGTCTCCTCAGTAAGGACTCTGGGTTTTACTTCATTAACGTACTCCTCTAGCTTACTCACTTCTTCCTCAGGTAATTTATTGGATTCTAGAAACTCGACTCCTATACTCGTCAGTCTTAGCTTCCTAGTGATTGGGTTAGTTTCAAGTATGCCTAAATAGAGAAGCACTCTAATATCCTCAAGTAGCTCCTTACTATTTGGGATTTCTCCTATTAAGGTGAAGTTATAGCCTATGTCAACATCTTTCTCTTTTTTGAGTATATAAAGAAGTGTTGTTAGACCTCTCTCGCTGATCTCACCTATTATTTTTATTATGTGTAATAGCGTCAATTTACGCTTGTCTTTCTTAACGTCATCATGCGTAACAACAGGTCTCGAGAATACTTTTAATTCTTTAGCTGTCGGAGTTTTTGCTTGCGACATTTGGACACCTAGTTTTAAAACCATAGAGACTTCTTAAAGGTTATGCGGTAAAGCACAGCACTGATGGATTTAGCGCTAAAGCAAGCTTTCCTCCTTCTCTTCGTTAGATGCCGCGTGTACCAGGGGCAGTAATAGTGCTGGGTCATCTATCGATACCTTATCACCGCTTCCTTGCTCACTTAGCACTAGGGTTATGACTAGGTAATTACCGACCTTAGAGGCCTTAACCTTCTTTATCTTTATACCACCTGCCTGTGTATTTACATGCTCACCTTCTTGATCCTCAACATTCGCGCTAACATATTTGCTACCTAACTTCCTCTTAGTTCTTAAAGCAAAGTATTGGTCATAGCCCGTCACTACGAGGAATATTAGTGCTAGTGTAGCCGCTAGTAAGATTATGTTAAATAACTCGATTCCTCATCACCTAGGAATAAAGTGTTTGTAGTGAATTACTAATAAAGTGTGACCTAAATTAACGGTCAGTAATTATTCGTGACTCCTTTTAAGATATTAATTATCTCCATAGCCGATTTCCTAGGATCACCGGACTTCGTTATTGCCGATCCAACAATTATTATAGAAACCCCAGCCTGTAAGAGCCCGGGCACGTCTGCAGCCTTTATTCCCCCACTTACAGCTATATACATGTCACTGAATGTACCTACTATTTCCCTAATTACTGTGAGCCTATCCGCAGCCGTGATTTGCCTGATCTTCTGCACATCTATTCCTATGTGAATGTTAACTATTTTCACATTCATTGCCTTCATTTCACGAATCCTCTTAAATATGTCACTGACTCCTATGGTATCAACAACAATATCTACATTAAGTTCACTTGCTTTCTGAAGTGCCGCATAAATCACCTCATTATCAGCCGACGCTAGAACTGTCATAGCGTCCGCCCCCGCACCGTAGGCCAGCTCAACCTCCAAAGCGGCTGTATCGGCAGTCTTCATATCGGCCAGTACCACTTTATCGTTTCCTACTAGGGCACGTACTATCTCAATACTTTTTATACCCTCTGATTTTATTAGGGGGGTTCCTACCTCATACACATCTATAGGTAAGTCAATTAGAGCGCTAAGCACTCTTACAGCATCAGTAATTTTTGTGAAATCTAATGCCACCTGCAGAAGGGTACCTCCCCGATTAAGCCTGCTCAGCAATTTACCCAAGCACTCACCCACATGGAAACAGTGTCTAACTATTAAAAACACAGCTCCCTTCAGCATTAAGTAATGATTGGTGATTGATGAAATCACGTATCTTAGCTGCAGTAGCGTCCAATGCGGAATCTAGGTGTGATATGTAAAAAATTCTGTTATTTTCGTAGTCCCGTAGGGCTGCTTACTCTTCCTTCTTTGCTAGGACTATTTCTATTGTTGAGACCCTGGTCTGTCTACCCTCAGCAGTTGTTACTACCTGACTGCCTATCTTAATGTCCTTGACGTTAACCTTATCTGGTAGGAATCTGCTCCTCACTATCTCAACTGTGTCGACAGCCTTACTGATCGCTCTGCCTCTAGCCTTGATTACTATCTCCTTTACGCCCTGGTTTAGCAGAGTTAGAGTTGCTAGTACATAGTTCATTACAGGCTTCTTGCCTACTAAGACTACGTTACTTGATATTGGGCTTGGGGCTTGGGATGCCATGTCTTTGCACCTCTCGCTTTCTCTGTTTTTCTCAGCACTCTACACGTAGGTTAGTCTTATAAATTTTTAGTTTCGACAGTAACGATTTTAGTCCCCTAACACTATTTGTAGGGGTAATGAGATGGAAGAAGCATTTAGAAAGGAATTTAATGGTATAGCAAGAATTCAAGAGGCCATGGTGGATCTTGCAAAGAGTTTAGCTGAGGTTAAGTTAACACCGCAAGATTTAGCAAATCCTGTATCATTTCAGCTAGCATTTTCCAGACTTTATGAGACCATAATTAACGTAATAGAGAAGGGTGGCAAGAAATCATTTGTAGCTGAGGTTCGCTTTAAGGACAGCTTAGGCAACATAGTATCATTTGCCGTGGACCTGGGCGAGAGTCCGCCACCTTTCTCTACAGATAGGGTTAGAGCCAGAATAATCGTTGAACTGTATGAGGAATTATAAAGGAACCAGATAATATAGCTTTACATATACGGAAGGTGCACTACTTGGGTCTGGGAGACGATATCTTAAAGATCAGAGTAAAGGCATGGCTTGATGAAGAGGACTTTAGAAGAATTCTGAAATTCGCTGACTACTTAGGACGCGAGGAAGGGTATTCAGTATTTAAGATAAATAAGAGTAAGGCGCTAGCTAATGGCTTAAGTCCTGACGACATTCTTGATGTTCTAGATCAACTAAGTTTTGAGTACTCGGCGGAGCTTCCTGCTTATCTAGACAAGATGCTTTCTAAATCAGGTAGGGCTATTATAAGTTATGACGGTAACAGATTAACCGTTAAATTTGACACGTTCCTAGGGAGCAGGTTTTACAATACACCATTAAGGAATATCTTAAGGTATAATAGGAGAGAACGAATCTTTGAAACAGAACCGTACAGATACTACGAATTGAAGAAAGCACTATCTAGCTTAGGATTTGCTGTCGAGGATTTAACTGGGTTTAGCGAAGTACCAAAACTACCTAGGGATGTAGAGTTTCGCGGTACTTTAAGGGAATATCAGAAAGAAGCACTAACGGCATGGATCAGAAACGACTATAGGGGCGTCATAGCCCTCCCCACGGGGTCAGGGAAGACCGTAGTAGCTATTGCCGCTTTAACGCACGTCAATGTAAAGACTCTAATAGTTGCCTTTACTAAGGAACAGCTCTATCAGTGGAAGAGGGCACTAATTGACTTCACTAATGTAGATGAAGTATACATAGGTATGTACTTCAGTGAAGAAAAGAGGATTGCCCCAATAACACTAACCACTTACCAGACAGCATTCAGGCACACATCTAAACTTGCACCGTACTTTGGCTTACTCATAATAGATGAAGTACATCATCTTCCAGCAGATAAATTCAAGCACATTGCCGTTTCCTTACCTGCACCCAAGAGGCTAGGGCTTTCAGCAACACCCTATAGAGAGGACGGAAAACATTTGGAACTGTTCCCTCTCATGGGCGGGATAGTCTACTCTAAAACACCTCAGGAATTAGCTGAGCTAGGTTACTTAGCCTCCTATGAGGTAATTACGATTAAGGTATCACTAAAGCCTAACGAAAGAAAGAGGTACCTTGAGCTGAAGAAGAAGTACAGGGAGTTAGTTAATGGAGCAGACTTTAACGAGGTACTTGAGGCCGCAAGAAGAGGTGACAGGAGAGCCATTGAGGCACTCAAGATACATAGCGAGATCAAGCAGCTCGTTCAGAAGTCCCAAGCTAAATTCGATAAGACAATAGAGATAATAGAGGATGAGTTAAAGCGCGGCGCTAAAATCATAGTCTTTGCGCACTACGTTGACTTAGCTAAGAAAATAGCTGAGGCTGTCGGAGGTTATCTCCTTACCGGCGAAACAGATAATAGGCGTAGGCGCTTAATTCTCGAAACATTCAGGAATACGCGCTCAGGTGTATTAGTAGTTACCACAGTTGGTGACGAAGGTTTAGACATACCTGACGCTAACGTTGGTATACTTGTTGCTGGAACCGGGTCAAGGAGGCAGTTTATACAAAGGCTAGGAAGGCTACTACGCCCTCAGCCAGGCAAGAAGGCTATTCTCTACGAAATAATCGTTAAAGGGACAAGCGAGGAGCTACATTCAAGGAAGAGAAAAACGATAAACTTCGAATTCGATGTAGGTAAGTAAGTTAATTAGTATGTACTTGCCGACAGCTACATGACGTAGAGTATAGCTCGTAACGCTACCTCCGTTAAGTAGTCATTGAATCCTAAGAACACTATAGAATTATTATAGCTTAACTCTACAACCAAGGGTTT
>Ga0180301_10004391_pt1 | contig 10905 bp, 13 predicted proteins | sample GuaBasSediGuay16_FD_121797 | JGI IMG/M metagenome (GOLD analysis project Ga0180301, IMG submission 121797) | Subseafloor sediment microbial communities from Guaymas Basin, Gulf of California, Mexico - Guay16, Core 4569-2, 12-15 cm | ecosystem: Environmental > Aquatic > Marine > Hydrothermal... | reverse complement strand
GAGCTTCGAAAGGCAACAACTATAATAAACAGCATAAATGGTGTGAGGAGTACAGAAACTCTGGTTGAAGCATAGAATAGCCACAAAAATGTTGAAATCTTAATTATAAACCTGTTTTTTATCATGACATCGGTGACCAACATGATATTTTTCATAGCATCTAAGGTAGATGAAGCCGGATTAAATATAGCTGAGAGACTTATTGAAAACTTTGGATTCAAAGAGACAGATGAGAAAATCTTCGGCAATAAAGCCTACTCAATGAAGCTTAAAAATTCTGAGGAATCCAAGCTGGTATTTGTAGATGTGGAGCCTGTTGATACACAAAATCTACCTTACCCAGAAAATCTAAGAATGATAATTTTCCTGTCGAAACATAGTAGCAAAAGCGGAATGCCAACCTTATCTGTTCACACGCCGGGGAACATTGGCGACGCTTTTCTTGGAGGAAAACCAAGGAAAGTGTCAATGTCGCCAGCAAGCGCTATGAAAGCCGCATTAATTGAGATGAAAAGACTTCAGGAAGAGATGGATATTCCCTATGAAGTTTCTTACGAATGTACTCATCATGGTCCCTCACTGGATATTCCAGCAATGTTTGTTGAGCTGGGTAGTTCCCCAAAGCAATGGCGTGATGAAAAAGCCGCTGAAGTTGTTGCTAGAGGAGCTATGGCTGCAGCAGAAAATAGTGAAGTTTATTCAACTGTTTTGGGGATAGGTGGGCAACATTATAACCGGAAGTTCACGCGTATTGCTTTAACAAAGGATATTGCTTTTGGACATATGATTCCGAAATATGCTATACCTGAATTAGATGAGCATATACTTAAACAGTGTGTGGAAAGAACGGTTGAGCGGGTTGAGAAGATCATTCTTGACTGGAAAGGTATAAGAGGCGCTGATAAAAAGCCTCTACTTAAGATTTTAGATAACCTAGGCTTAGAGATAGAAAAAGTTTAATTTCTCATCTTGTTTTTAGGGTTTAACCTTTTTTACTTGTTTGCTTGTTTCTCTTGAACCTTGGCTTCTAGAGCTAAAGCTTCAAGGTGAGCCTTCATTAACAAATCAGGCAGCACTTCCGGCAGGAATACTTCCGCATTTAAAGCCAGATTTCTAGCCTCAAACATAGCTTTATGTATTATTGGTATGACAGATTCGGATGTTAGGTAGGCGGAATTTATAGCTAGATTCAGAGATTGAGCGTATGCTTCCCCAATACTTTGCCGATACTCTTCGAGGTCTATTTTCAAATCCTTCTCTGATAGGACAACACCATCATCGTATACTGCTTTAAGCGATAAACCAAGCTCTATTGGTTTAAGACCAAGCTTCGATAAAGCTGCTGCAAGACTCTCATTTATAACCTCACCTTTCTTCGCCACAACCGTATCTCTGCTAACCCAAACGCTTCCGCTTTCAATACGTGTAGGTATGCCAACAGCATTAAGTTGACTTATGATTGGGCCTGGCGGCAACCCGGTGTTGCCAGCTGGAACAATAATATCTTCGGTTGCTACGTCACCGGTTCTAGCTGGCACCTTAACCTTGCTCTTCTCAAGAAGTAGGGCAAGCTTAAATGGGTTATGGTTTGTGAAAATGTATAAGTTTGAGCCATGCATATATTCTTTGAGCTTTTCTAGGTTCGGCTTATCTTTCAATTCTCTAAGTGCACGTTCAACCAGCGTATTCTTGTATACTTTTAGGTAGGCTGTATTCTCTAGCTTTTTTCTTATTTCCTGCAGCTGCTGGGCTCTAACCTTATTTAGGCTTGCAATCCCTAAAGCTCGATACTTCATTAATAAATTTTTTATCTCCTTAACCTTTTCAGACTTCTCAATTAATGCTCGACGAGGGGGAGCTAACAAAGTTTAATCCTCCCTAATTTCAACTTTTACCGGCGGACCCATAGTCGCTTTAATGTAAATTGAGGCTATATTTTTTATTCCCCTACCAAGTTTTCCCTCAATTCTGCTTAAAACCGCCTCAATGTTATCAATTATTTCTTCGTCACTCATATCCTCCGTGCCGACCCGGCAACTTAAAACTGGCTGACCGCGTGTTCTAACCATTACAAGTTTCCTGTGCCTTTCAATCTCCCGCTCCATATCCGCTGCCGGCGATATTGGGGTGGGCATTTTACCTCTTGGGCCGAGAATGGCTCCAAAGACTCTGCCGACAAGAGGCATGAGGGGGGCGATTGCAATAAATGAGTCAAATTGTTTAGCAATTTGTCTCTGTCTTTTCTTATCGTTCATTAGGCTTTCGATTTCTTCTCTTTCCAGAACCATATCGGCTCCTGCTCTTCTAGCCCTTAAAGCAGCGTCTCCAGAGGCGAAAACGCATACTTTAACCTTTTTCCCTATTGGATGGGGAAGCTCAATAAACTCTCGTATTCTATTTTCAGGTTTGCTTACATCAATATCTCTGAGGTTTATGATCAGCTCTATTGATTGGTTAAAGTTCCTTTTCTTGGTTTTTTCTCTAAGCTCCCTCAGAGCTTTCATTAAATATTTTTTTCCTACGGGCATCTTTCAAACTCAGCCTCAGAGATGAGAAGAATATTAATAATTAAGATAAAAATGTTATTGTTCAGTTTGTTCAGCATTCTTGATTAGGGAATCGTATTTTCCTTCATCAATCTCTCTAAGAACAACTTTTGGATCTTTTCCCTCAACCTCAACGCCCATACTTACGCAGGTGCCGATTATCTCCTTAACTGCAGCCTTCAAACTCTTTGCAAGCAGCTTACTTCTTTTTATTCGGGCAATCTTTATAACCTGCTCCATTGAGAGGTTACCGACTTTCTCAGTATTAGGTTTACCTGAACCCTTCTGTATTCCAGCTTCTTTAACAATTAAAGCAGCAGTTGTCGGTATGCCGACGGAAATTTCAAAGGTTTTGGTCTCCGGATCAACAATTACTTTAACTGGAACCTTCATTCCAGCATATTCTTTAGTCAGTTCATTAATCTTGTTTACAACGGCAACAACATTTACTCCTAAAGGGCCTAAAGCTGGACCTATCGGCGGTCCAGCTGTTGCATGTCCGCCGCTGACAACTAAATCAACAACTCTCTTTTCAGCTGGCATATAAATAATCACCTTTCTTTTCCTTTTGATACTAGTTTAACGTAATCGGCATGAACGGTGACTGGAAGAGTGAATGATGCCTCCAGCAATTCTATTGTTATCTCCTCTTTTGCTCTGTCTATATCGGTTACTCTCGCTTTCATTCCTCTGAAGGGGCCACTGATCACTTCTACAACATCATCTATATCTAGCTCTTCAACCATAGGCTTTACTAAAATGTATTTTTCAATATCTGAAAATGAGAGGGTGCCAGGGATTCTTGACTTAACATGTTTTATATTTGCAACTGCTCGTTCAACCACGTGGGGGCCATCAGCCTCAATGAATATGTAGCCTTTTAAGTTTTCTGTAACAAATATAGCCTTTATTGGTATATTATTCACTTCGACATGCCCCATTATGATTTTAGCGACATTCTTTTCTTGACCGACTGTTGTGCTTATTGTGAAGATTCTTGCAGATTTTTCCTCACTCAATTTTTCACGCACCGGGTAATGGTATACTTAACCTGATGAATCCTGCAAGCATATATATTACGAATCCTATTAACCCTATTAGAAGTACGCCTAGAAAGCATATTTTTATGGATAGCCACAACTCACTTCTGCTTGGTTTTTTAGCGAATTTGAGCAACCTTAAACTTGACCTGATGAATGATATCAGCCCCAATTTTTAATTCACCATCTAACTCAAGAAAAGTGAAGAGCCTATATAAAAGCATAGCGCCCCTTCTAACCAAAAATGGAATTGAGTGTTTGATCGACGTTTAATATTTATTTGCAGACTTGCTTAGCTAGTACTTTTAGAGGGTTTAATCCATATTTTTCAGCTATATGCTTAAGGTGGAGCATTTCTCGATTATTATTTTGGCCATAAGCTGCTAAAAATACTCAATGGGCGTATCTAGGCGCGTAAGCAGTTTTCCATGTGATCTTAGAAATAAAGTTTTAATTGACTTTTTAACATCGGATTCCTCTGTAGGGTTCGGGAGGATATCCTCTCTTCTCCCAATATCCGGGCTTCTCTTTATCTGCAACCTCTATCCTATAAATCCATTTTGCCCATTTATAACCATACATTCCGGGCGCTACAAGTCTTGCGGGATACCCATGTTCTGCAGGTAATGTTTCACCGTTCATTTTAAGTGCGAGTAAAACACATGCCTTCTTGATATATTCTAGAGTGTGGTTTGTGGAGTATCCGTCTAGGGAATGGAAGATTAGGGTTGAAGCGTTAGCTTTAGCTTCGGTCATTTCTAAAAGGTCTCTAACAAGCACGCCTTCCCATTCAGCGACTCCTATCAACTTACCTCCAGGCGGATTATCATAGCATTCAAGAATTTCTATGAGTCTAATCTGTGGTAAAGCAATTAACTCTTTATATGATAGGGTTAATGGATTTTTAACTTGTCCATCGACTGTTAGACGCCAGTCTTCAACATTCACCTTTGGGATGTTACCCTTTTGGATTTTAAAAAACTCTTTATTAGGAGTCAAGGAGATACCCAAGTTAACCAACACCATAAAGATTGTTAGTACTCCTCAATTTTCACATTTATATCATCATAACAAAGTTTTAAATGTTTTTAAGAAAAAATTGGGGGGAATCAAAAGTTTAAATGATTTAATTTTCATATTCCTTTTAGCATATGTCCTCAATTGATATTGCAATCAAGGTTTTTCGTCAGCTCGAGCCTGAGGATATAAAAGTGCTGGCAACAATAGAGGTTGATCTAAGCCGGCATAGATTTGTTCCAAAAGAAGATATTTTGAAGCTGAGTGGCTTAGCTGAAAAAGAGGTTGAATATAGACTTGAAAGGCTGAATAGTTTGGGATTAATTTATCGCTGGGTAGGCCCATATGTGGGCTATATGCTTAGTACAGCGGGTTATGACTGCTTGGCTTTAAACGCTCTGGTTAAGGCGGGAATACTGGGGTCTCTTGGTAAGCCATTAGGTGTTGGAAAAGAATCTGATGTATACGATGCTTTAACTCAGAATGGTGAAAGAGTTGCTGTTAAATTTCATCGTTTAGGTAGGGTTAGTTTTCGGCAGACACGTAGGCTCAGGGGATATTTGCTAAATAGGAGACATGCCTCCTGGCTTTATCAATCGCGTTTAGCCGCTGAGAGAGAGATGAAAGCGCTTAAGCTTGTTTATCCATGCGATGTCTCCGTTCCTAAGCCAATCGCTCACAATAGACACGTAGTTGTCATGGGGATGATAGAGGGTGAATGTTTATTTCGCCTCACTGAAATATCGGATCCAGAAAAAATCTTAGATGAGATTCTAGAAAATGTGAGGAGGGCTTACGTTAAAGCAAGAGTTATACATGGGGATTTAAGCGAATTTAACGTTGTTTTGACCTTAGATAATCGCGTCCTAATAATAGATTGGCCTCAATTTGTCAGAACTGATCATCCAAATGCCGATTTCCTTTTGAGGAGGGACGTTTGGAACATACTGAATTTCTTCAGGAGAAAATTTAAAATCATCAGGGACTTACAGGAAACTTTAAACTATATTACGAAGCCGTAAATGACTTTAAGTCAAAGACATCTCTTTTTCTTATCTGCGTCACCATATTTTTTAGGTCACAATTATGGATCTACTGGAAAATAGGTGAAGATTGAACAAAATTTAATCGGTTTCACCTGAGAAAAATGCAATGTTATTAAAGGGTTCAAGAAATCTATATTCTAGGAGAAAAAAATATTCACGGTGATTGTTTAGTTGCCTAAGCCTAAAGTGAAGGGGATTAGCAGCGAGAGAATTGCTAAGAGCATTCTGGAAAAATTAGGTTATCGTATCCTTGAAACCAATAAAATGGTGGTCTTAGATGATGCTAAAGCATTCGAAGTGGACATTATAGCCGTAGACCCGGAAGGAGAAAAATACTGCGTGGAGGTTAAGGCAGGTAAAGCGGGGGTTTCAGATGTCCGTCAAGTATTCGCTGACAGCAAAATACTGGGTTTGAAGCCTATGCTGATTTGCAAAGGCTTTGCAGATAAAGCTGCTGGAGCTGTTTCAAGGGAACTGAATGTGAAGACGATCAAACTCAGCGAACACTACATTCTTCTCGAACCGGAAGAGCTGGAAGTCATCATAAGATCTGCAGTTCGAGATGTTTTAGAGGAATATGGCTTTCACCCTTTCCCCTCCTTGGAGGAAATCAGCGAGGAAGACTGGAGGGTAATAAAGGAAATATCTGAGGCTAACAGCTTTAGGGAGGCTGCTCAGCATCTACAGTTAAGCGTTGATAAATTGGGAAAAAAGATAAGCGATCTGCGGAGAAAAAGTATTTTTCCAAAAAGAGGACAAACTTTCAAGGATTTAAAACACTATTCTCGTCAACTGATTCAACGTTACTCCATTATCTCCAGATTGGAGAAAATCGAGAGCCAATTAAAAAACATGGTGAAAATCCTTTCTCACCATTTAGTAAAAAGTAAAGATGAACAGAAGATTTTACATAATGAGGAATAAGAAAATACTGATTCAAGAAAGAGCCTATTCATAAAAAATACTCTCAGGGTTCTACGAGAGAATAGAATATTTACCTATCTAAGGAATAAAATCTTATTTTAAATTTTTCAAAATTTAAGAGTAACTAGTCACTTAAAAATAGAATGTATGTCTAGAAATCATGATGTAAGGAGACTCATCGTAGGTGTTGACCCCGGGCTTAATTGTGGCTTAGCTGTCTTAACATTTGATGGAAAACCCATTTTAGTGGAAAGCCACAGATCTTGGTCCATAGATAGGATCATAGAGAGAATTAGCAGTTTAGGCGAGCCATCAATCATATCTAGCGATGTTTCACCAGCATCGAATCTTCTAGAGAGACTCTCAAAAAAGCTTAATGCTGTACTTTTTGAGCCGGTGATTTCCATGAGCGCTGATGAAAAACATAAGCTAGCCCGAAGCTACGCGGAGCGCTATAATATTAAAGTTGAAAATACGCATGAGATTGATGCTTTAGCGGCTGCTGTTAAAGCTTACCAACACTACAAAAATAAGTTTGAGCAGGTTGACGCTAAATTGAGGGAGATTGATAGCGGCTTACTTTCGGATGATGTTAAGAATTTGGTTATTCGCGGCTACAGTATAACTAGGGCGATAAAAATCCTTCGTGAATCAAGGGATACTAAAGCTAAAGCGAGGATTGTCATAAAGAGGACTACAACACGGGAGGAAAGAATGAAGGAGATGATTAAGGAGCTAAATGAGAGACTTATACTCGAGAAGGAGAGGAATAAAAGCCTTAAAGCAGCAAATAAGGAGCTAAAATTGGAGATAAAAGCCTTAAAATCTGAGATTGAGAGACTAAGGGAAAACTTGGATAGAGCACGTAGCAAACAAATCTTTCAGATAAGACGTGAAAAGGAATATCAACGGCTAATTGAGGAGATAAAAAGGTTAAGAAATAAAATTAGGAAGCAAAATGCTCAGATTGAAACGTACAAAAAAATGTTTAATCAGATTCAGAGGCTGAAGGAAAGAGAATCTATTGGGGGATTAACTCTACTGAAACCAATCGAATCTTTTACTAGGGAAGGACTGAAAAAGGCATTTAAATTGTATGATATTAGGGTTGGGGATATGGTTTTCATCTTAGATCCAAGCGGTGGGGGATCCACAACCGCTGAAAGCCTTGCTAAAAGAGGAATCAGCGTAGTAATCATTAAAGGCGTCATGTCGCATCAAGCTCTAGAAATATTCGAAAAATATTGCATACCGGTGATCTCCTCCGATAAGATAAACATTAAGTGGATTGGAGGATTGCCGTATGCCGCTCAGGAGGAAGTTAGAAGAGTTATCAAAGAGGGGGAAACTTTTGGCTCTTCAGATGGATTTGAGATGGTGAAAACGATTTTGGATGATTACTTAAGGGAGCTAAAGAGAAATAAACGTGGAGAGGAAAAAACATTAAAGTTTTAGGGATCCCTTTAATTTTGTTGGTGGAGAATTAATGGTTCAAGAGTTTATTGAAGTTGATGATGTGGGAACCTTCAGGCTTGTAGCTGAGCAGAGTCCCTTTGTTATACGAAGAGACCCTTATCTTTTCGCCCAGTATTTTTCATCAATGATTTTTATAGATATAAGGAATTTGGATGAAAGAGATATTAGGAGACTCTTCGATCTGTTACGTGGGAAAATGATAGTTGTTAAAAGTCTTGTGAAAGCTTCTTCAATCTCAGATTTCCTAGAAAAAAGGAGAAGAGAAGAATGATAGCCTGATTGAGCATTCACCTCTAAATTCCTTTCTTCAATAATTCCTCAAATTCCTTGAAATTTCTAACAATTATATCCGAATGTGCTATGATCCATGGACTTGGATTCTTAAGCCTACAGATAGTTATAGTTTTCTTCCCCCTAAGCTTAGCGTAGAATAGCTCCATACATGCACCAGCCGAAAGCTTAGGGAGATAGGTAACGAGAATATCACATCTCTCGATGTCTTCGAGATCCCTTCTAATAAAATCTTTTGGAGGAACATGAGTCCACCATTTTTCAGGAGGCCCACGATAGATAATTTTCTCACGTCGCCAGGGATCTATAGGTTCGTAACCGTATTTGGTTAATAAAATGCTGATTTTATTTCTGTATCCTTGTTTCTCCTCCATGCCTTGGATTGGCCCTGAGATGAAAACCCTTTTAGCCATCTTTACTCACATTACGCGGATATCATTATTCCTTAAACTAAATTAATAAGGAAAACGTTAACTTTAAATTAATAGGTTTTAATGTAATTTATTCGTTTTGAGGTGAAGTATATTGGTTGAGGTCGAGGGATACAAAGTTCTTGAAGGATTGTACTACTCGAAAGATTGGATGTGGGTTAAAATAGAGGATGGAAAAGCTAGGGTGGGCATAACCGATTACGCCCAAAAGCAGATGCGGGAGATAGTTTTCGCCGAACTACCTAGCGTGGAAGATGAAGTTAAGAAGGGAGAAGCCTTTGGCACCCTTGAATCAGTTAAGTCCGTGTCGGATTTGATATCGCCTCTTACAGGCAAAGTTGTTGAGGTTAACGAAAAAGTGACTGAGAGTCCGGAAGTAATCAATGAAGACCCCTACGGTGAAGGATGGCTTATAGTGATTGAACCAAGCAACCTCGAAGAAGAACTTAAGACTCTGATGACTTTTGAGCAGGCAGTAGAATGGTATAGGGAAATCGCCAAGGAATAGATGTAATATGCCTAGAAAAATAGTTATTATAGGAGCTCACGCTGCTGGTTGCGATGCGGCGGCAGCTGCGAGGCTCACCGATAGAAACGCCGAAATCACCATGCTGACAAATGAGCGGTATGCCGGCTACTCCAGATGCGGATTACCCTTTGTTTTAGCTGGACATATCAAAAGCTTTCAAGATTTGATCGTTTTTCCACCATCCTACTTTAGAATGATGAAGATTGATCTGAAAACTGAAACAAATGTTGTAGATATTGATACTGGAGCTAAAAGCGTTGAAGTCCAACATAAGGATGGAAGCGTAGAGAATCTCCAATACGATAGTTTAATAATTGCTACTGGAGCGAAACCATTCATCCCGCCAATTAAGGGCAGAGAAAAGCAGGGCGTTTACGCGCTGAGAACAATAGAAGATGGAGAGAAAATTGAGCAGTCTATTAAAAACTCTAAATCTGTGGTTGTGATAGGAGCTGGACTCATAGGCTTGGAAATAGGTGTAGCCTTCGTAGAGCGAGGATTGAAAACTACGATAGTTGAACTTTTACCGCAGATTCTTCCAGCCATGCTTGATAAAGACATGGCCGATTTCCTTCAGAAATATCTCGAGAGAAAAGGCTTAAACATACTTGTGGGTCAACCGGTTGGCGAAATACTGGGAGAAGAAAAGGTTAGCGGAGTAACGGTTGCGGAAGAGCAGATTCCAGCGGACATTGTGGTTGTTGCAACCGGAGTTAGGGGAAATACGGAATTAGCTCAAAAGGCTGGCATAGCAATTGGCGAAACCAGACTGATCAAAGTTAATATGCGCATGGAAACAAGCGTTAAGGACATCTATGCCTGTGGAGATTGCACTGAATCCATATGCTTAATTACGAAGAGACCTGCGGTAAGCCAGCTGGGAACAACAGCTGTCCGCCAGGCGAAGGTTGCTGGAACAAACGCCGCAGGCGGATACATGATATTTCCAGGGGTTTTAGGTGCAGCTATAACTAGGTTGTTTGACATGGAGATAGGCGCTGTTGGATTAACTGAGAAGGCGGCGCAGAGGGCGGGAATAGAAACGGTTTCAACAACCTTCAGTGGAAAAACAAGAGCACAATATTATCCGGGGGCTTTACCGATTAGAATAAAGTTGATTGCGGAAAAATCAACGGAAAAAATTATTGGAGCACAAATAATCGGAGGAGAAGGCGTAACTCAGAAGATAAATGCATTATCATTCGCAATACTTAAAGAAATGACTGCAAGAGAATTAGCTATGGCTGAAACTTGCTATGCGCCACCCCTCTCTGAAACTTGGGATCCCATGATATTGGCAGCTCAAATGCTGGTTAGAAGATTAAAGCGAGCGTGATTCCTCAGCTCCCCCTTTTATTTTGTTTATTAAATCAAAATTTCGGGAAATATTAGAAGAAGTCCGTTAAGAATTTTTGGTTTGAAAACCTAATTTCTTTTTCCCTGTCTTTCTTAAGGGTTTCAGCCGCATCTTTACTTTCTTCGGGGAATATTATGATCCGGCCGTAAACCCCATCATATCCCGGGACAACCTTAACCCTTCCCTCTCTAACTCGGATGATTGCATCAGCTATCAGCGGGTTAGTTACCTCCACTATTTCGCTGAAG
>Ga0180301_10004390_pt1 | contig 10906 bp, 11 predicted proteins | sample GuaBasSediGuay16_FD_121797 | JGI IMG/M metagenome (GOLD analysis project Ga0180301, IMG submission 121797) | Subseafloor sediment microbial communities from Guaymas Basin, Gulf of California, Mexico - Guay16, Core 4569-2, 12-15 cm | ecosystem: Environmental > Aquatic > Marine > Hydrothermal... | reverse complement strand
TATCCTGGAACACCATCATCTGAGGTACTAATGACTATTCAGGAGTTTGGTAAGGGTCTAGACATATATGCTGAATGGGCTGTTAATGAGAGAGTGGCCTTTGAGATAGGTTATGGTGCAGCAATAGGTGGGGCTAGAGCGTTAGTCACTATGAAAGCTCCAGGAGCTAATGTAGCTGCAGATCCCATTCTTTCAGCAGCTTATGGTGGCGTTGATGGCGGCTTGGTGATATTAGTAGCTGATGATCCGGGCCCACATACAACCCAAACAGAGCAGGATAATAGATGGTTCGCATTACTTTCAAAACTACCTATGATAACACCATCAAATCCTCAAGAAGCTAAAGATTTCACCATATATGGATTAGAGCTTAGTGAGGAACTAAAACTTCCAGTAATCCTAAGAACGACAACGAGAGTTAATCACACAGTTGGTGATGTTGTACTAGGTCCGATAAGGGAGCCTAAGAAATTCAAAAAGTTCGTGAGGGATCCAGTAAGGTTCGTTAGAGCTGGGATGAGATGGAATTTGGAGAGGCATAAATGGCTTAATAATCAATTAAGGAAGGTTGAGGAGGTATCTTCCAAGTATAAACTTAATAAGATCATATTTGATGGTAAGATCTGCATAATTACTGAGGGAGCTGGATTTAACTATGTAATCGATGCTGTTAGAGACTTGGGTGTAGAGAGTAAGGTTAAAATAATAAAGCTAGGTCTTATACATCCATTACCTAGGAAATTATTAGAAAGGGAGTTAGTGAATTGCGAACAAGTAATTGTTATTGAAGAGTTAGACCCGTACTTAGAGTTTATGATTAAGAAGTTGCTTTATGATTTGGGAATAAAGGTTAGAATTCACGGTAAAGATGAAGGGTTGCTTCCTCTTGAGGGCGAGCTGAATAAGCCATTAGTGATGAATGCTATAAGTAAGATATTAGGTATTGAGATGCACATAACTCAAACCACAAGTACTGAGGTCAAAGGAATTCCACCAAGACCTCCACCACTCTGCCCTTCATGCCCTCATAGAAGCTCCTACTTAGCTATATTGTTCGGTATCGCTAAAGCCGGGTTTAGAAGGGATGAAGTACCCATCTTCGGTGACATAGGCTGTTACGCGTTAAGTGTTAATCCACCACTAAATGCCATATGGACTGAGCACAGCATGGGTGCCAGTATATCTATGGCTATAGGTCTTAAACTTAGCGGTTACGATAAACCTGTAATAGCTACTATAGGTGATTCAACATTTTATCATGCAGGTATACAGCCATTAATTGAAGCTGTACATAAGAGGCTAGATGTACTTGTTGTAATATTAGATAATGAAGTAGTAGCAATGACAGGACATCAATCCACGCCTGCATGGAGCGAAACAGAAAGCGGAAGAAAGTCTAGAGCCATTAAACTTGAAGACATAGTAAAGTCTATAGGTGTTGATAATTTAGCGGTAGTAGACCCATATAATATTGATGAAATGATAAACATAGTAGCAGAGTTCCTTAGAAAGCCTGGCGTTAACGTTATAATAGCTCGACATCCATGTGCTTTAATGGAGGCTAGAATTAAAGGTGTTAAGAGAAGGTATAAAGTAATACCTGATAAGTGTACAGGATGCTTAGCATGCATAAGGGTTACGGGTTGTCCAGCATTATATGTTGATAAGGACAATAAAGTTAAGATAATGATCGAGGACTGTCTTGGATGTGGTCTATGTGCCAGGTACTGCCCGTATGAGGCAATAGTTGAGGTGGGGAAGTGATGAAGGTAATGAATATATTAATTGCTTCAGTTGGTGGTCAAGGTGGTTTAACATTATCTAGAGTCATTGCTATAGCGGCAGTAATGGAGGGTTATAGCGTTAGGACTGGTGAGACACTTGGTATGGCTCAAAGATTTGGGTCAGTAGTTAGTTATGTGAGAGTCGGTAAGGAGGTTAATTCACCAACATTCGGTTACGGTGAAGCCGACTACATTTTAGGGTTAGAACTAACTGAAGTTCTTAGGAATATCCCATACCTAAGTAGTGATGGTAAAGTAGTAACAGCAAATACAGTTAAATTACCGGTAAGTTCGAGTTTGGGAATTGCTAAGAGAATGTATGAGGATGACATACTAAAAGAACTCACTAATCAAGTTAAGAATTTAATAATAGTACCTGCAAGGGAATTAGCCATCAAGGCAGGTAACGTTAGAGCTATGAATATGGTCATCTTGGGCGTATTCAATGCTTTAGCTAAGATGTTTAGTGATGAGAGCATAATTAAGGCCATTCTAACATTACTACCAGGTAAGAAAGGTGAAACCTCCATAAATGCCTATAGACTAGGTTATGATTATATCACAAAGAAGACTAACAGATGAAGGTTAAATGAAATGAATACAATCGTTTTTAAACCAAGCAATTATTACGTAAGCTTAAGTGTTACTGGTACATATTGTGAACTTAAATGCCCCTTCTGTAAAGGTAAATATCTAGCTGGGATGATTAATGTATCAAATCCTAAGTTCCTGCTTAAAATACTAGACTATCATTATAAGCATGGTGCACGAGGCTTTCTAATAAGTGGGGGATTTAATAGGAATGGATATTTAATGATAAGAAATGAACACCTTAAGGTCATTAAAGATTTTAAGAAGGATCATAACGTTATTTTCTCAATACATCCAGGGCTTATTCCAGACGATTTACTCGAACTCATATGGAGCAGTGAAGTTGATTTCATAGATTTAGAGATACCCCCAAATAATAAATATTTAAGGATGATCAAGAGACTGAAATCTCATACAATTAATGAATACTTTAAGCTCATGGATAAAGCCTTAACTTACAGTAAGAACTTCGTAGTTCCTCATGTGATTTTAAACTCAATAGCCTCAGGTATAGATGATGAACTAAGCATTATTGAAACCATAGCGAATTTTAGGCCTAGGCTAATAGTTACCTTAATCGAGATAAGAGACCGTATGAGTAACTATATCGATGTTGATAGAGTAATTAAAGTATTGAGGAAAGCAAAGAAGCTTTTTAATGAAGTATCATTGGGATGCATGAGACCTTATGAATTTAAGACCAAGTATGATGAGATAATCATTAAGGAAGAGTTAGTAAGTAGGATAGTAAATCCTAAGCCCACTATAATTAAGAGATTTAATTTAAAAGTCATAGGTGCCTGTTGCGGCATTGATAAATCCCATTTTAAGCTATTTCCCATTCTTAAACAATAGCAATAAAATTATGTCATACTAAGCCTATTATATCCTTAAGACTCTTCACAATTACTAATTTCTTAATTTTATTCTTTAATTCTAATGCTTTCTCTTCATTAAATTCATCCCCTAGATAGAATATAGGGTAACCAACAACTTCAAATGCCGATAAGTCCCATTCACTATCACCTATATACATAAACCTATCTAATGGTATATTGAACTTCTCTGAGATATTCTTGAGAACTTTACCTTTACTTAATGGATTAACTACTTCAATACCCCTAGGTAGTAGGAAACCGTTTTCATCGTATACTAATTTATTAGCGTAAATGATATTTATGTCAAGTTTTTTACCAACTAAGTCTGCTAAGTCATATATCCCAGCACTAACTATGGCCACCTTAATTCCTTTAGATTTTAAGTAATTAATGACTTCCTTAGCCTCGTCATTTATATTGATCTTAAGGAAAGCCCTTAATATATCGTCTCTATGAATACTACCTCCTTTAGCATTAATTATGGCCTCCAAATCTTTTCTCATCCACTCTTCATAACTTATCAGGCCTAACTCAAATTGTCTCATGTAATTTTGTTTCCTTATAATACGTATTGAACCGAAGTAATTATGTAGGTACTCCCATGATGACTTACACTTTACTAAGACTCCATCCATGTCAAAGACGACGATATCTACTTTCCTTTCATACTTCGGCACTTCTTTAAACCCTCCTCAAATAGCTTAAAAATTAATTCCTTAAACACATTACTATCTATACCAATCATAACTGTTTCCTTAACAATGTTATTTACATGCTCCTTTAATTTTCTCATATTAAGTAGCGTTCCTCCCTTCAATATTAATGAGAGTTTATCTATATTTTCTGGGGGATATGCAAAGAAATCGCCAGTTATCACTACACTAACTATACTACACTCACTATTAATTACTAGCTTGAAATGTACATATTTACCTTCAGGTTCCTTATACTCTTTATCAATCACTACTTCCGTAGTCATGGTGTAATCCCTAATTAGGGCCTTAAATAGGTCCATTCCTTAGATAAGTACTTCCACCTAAGTGATGAAGCTAGCAAGAGTTCCACCTCACTTAATGAACTCTCCACGAGCTCAGCCCTTAATGCTTCGCTAAATCCTTTAATTAACGCCCTTAATGCTTCATCCCTACTAATTGGTCTACCTATGTAATTAGAGATAGTAGTTACTCTATCCTTTATTGCATTAACACCTTTACTCATTAACTTAAGTTTAGGTGCTAATAGTGATTGTGCTAACACGTCTATATTCGTTGCATACATAAAGGTACCGTGTTGCAATACAACACCTAGTCTCCTTAATTGAGCCTGACCAGAGAACTTCCTTCCAGCTATAACACCATCATTTAATGGCCTAAACTCTGCTGGAGCCCCTAATATCCTTGCAGCCCTTATGACACCTCCAGCTAGGAACTTAAATGATTCAATATGATTTTTAGGTACCTTATCCTCAGATATGACTATTGAGTATGTTATCTCTCCATTCATATCATGATATACAGCACCCCCACCCGTTGGCCTTCTTACTAAGGGGATTCCTCTAAATCTTATGAAGTCTTCGTTAACTGTTTCACTAACTGATTGAAAGTAACCTATGGTAATAGTTGATGGTTTAAAAACATATAACCTGATCGTATCGGGTATAGCATTTACGGCTCTTAAAATGAGCATTGCTTCATCTAGTGCCATGTGGTATGCTCCATCACCTTCATCAATAATTAATCTAAGTTTAATCATACGTATCAATAAATTATTAAGGAACCGGACTTATAAGAGCATCCTAATCATTAATGTGGGCGTGAGTATTGAAAGTTAGGGTTTCACTAGGAACTATGATGTCACTAGGATTAATACACAAGGTTAGTTCTGTAGAGCCTGGTATTGCTTATATAATGCAGTATGACTCAAGAGGTTGTAGGGCAGGATGTCTTTTCTGCTCACAATCACTAAGTAATAAGGCAAGTAAGGAGCTACTGTCCAGAGTTGTGTGGCCTGTAATGGATCTAAAGGATTTTGTAGAAGCTTTATTAACTTATAGGAAGTTTGAGAGGGTATGCCTTCAGACGATAATTAAAGATCGTTTTGTCAAGGAGGCTCATGAAATAGTTAAAATGATCTCAAAAATAGGTATAAAGTTATCATTATCAATAACTCCGATACCCTATAATGAGCTTGTTAATTTTAAGAATGAGGGTGTGGATTACCTCGGTGTAGGTCTTGATGCGTTTTCTGAGGAGGTTTTCACTAAGGTGAGGAAGCCTTATTCTTGGCAAACATATTGGAGATTCATAAGCGACGGGATTAAGGTTTTTGGTAAGGGTAAGGTGATAATTCATTTAATTGTAGGATTAGGTGAGAAACTTAATGATGCATTAAAAGTTCTAGAAAAGATATACGAGACAGGAGCTGAGGCATCCCTTTTTGCTTACACACCAATAAAAGGTACATTACTTGAAAACTTAAGACAACCCAGCTACATAACCTATAGGTTTTTACAAATAGTAGCGGAGCTTCTATCACGTGGATACAAACTCAATGAAATACTAGTACTTAAAAACGGGAAGTACTTCATTAGAGATAAGTTTATAGATGATGAAGTACTACTTAAGGCCCTAAGGACTAGAGGTTGTCCGGGATGCAATAGACCCTACTACAATGAATCGCCAGGAACTGAACCATATAACTTTCCAAGTGTTGAGATTTTAGATAAATACATAAGCTATGTTAAGAAGGAGATAGATAAGATAGTGTTATGAGGAATTCATTTTTAACCCTTAAGAATAAAGAGTTTAGGAACAATGTATGATCCTATAACGTTAGGAGCTATTAGTGAGAAGTATCTAGTTAAGAGAGTTGGAGGAAGAATTCTTAAGGTATACTATAGATTTAGACGAGATAGATGGTATGGTGGTGTGGTAACTGCCGATGTAGCTGGTTGTAATTTACGCTGTAAATTTTGCTGGGCTTGGAAAAATGCCTGGACATTTAAGCCTAAAGGTTCACTTCTAGATCCTGAGGATGTAGCTTGGAGACTTATAGATATGGCAAGAAAATTCCATATAAAGCAGGTTAGGATAAGTGGTGGTGAACCAACTTTAGGATTTGAACACACCTTGGAGGTGATTAACTTAATAACAAAGAATGGTCTTCACATGATCTTAGAAACAAACGGTATTCTTATAGGTTTAAATAACGATTACGCTGAAATGCTTTCTCATTTCCATAAGAAAGGAATTGAGGTCAGAGTTTCAATTAAAGGCACTAATCCTAAGGAATTCTCACTATTAACTGGCGCTAAACCGGAGGCTTGGCATTATCAGGTTAAGGCTATAAGAAACCTCATTGAGAATGGGTTAAGAGTATGTGATGAGGTTTATCCAGCCATCATGCTTAGCTTTAGTGATAGTAAAGGTTATAAAGAATTCAAGAGGATTCTGTCAGGCATAGATGAAGAGCTTTTGAGATGCATTGATGAAGAGTATGTTATAATGTATAGTCATGTTAAGGAACTCCTTAATAAGTATGGACTAAGACCTAAGAGGTATTTCCATCCTGGTAACGTACCTAAGGAATTTATTTAATTAAGCCTAATGTACTAATAATTTTGCTCTTCCTCAAGCAATGATAAACCTTACTTTTTATGTCATAATGGTATGTTATTCTCAATGCCTTATCTATAACGTAAGCTATTGTCTGAACGTAGCCGCTTAATTTACCGAAAAGATTTATGCTCAAACCAGTAATGCATTTACTAGCATAAGGACAATTAAGACATTTAGCACCAAATCTTAAGCATAAGTTCTTACTAGGTATAAGGAGCCTTTTATTAGTAATATCAAAGATCTTCAAGAGTTTCATGAAGTTTATGTAATGTACATCACTCGCGGTAAAATACGTACCGTAACCAGTAAAGAGTAAGAATGAATCAACAACCTTAGGACCTACATATTTAACTCTTAGTAGTTCATACCTTAATTTCCATGGATTTCCTCGACCATACTTTCTTAAAGTTTGTATTAATGAGTGTAAGGTTACGCTTAATTGCCTTAATTGATAACTCCTACTTACACTTAATATTTCCTTCCCGCTTAGCCTACTAAGATCTTCATTTAAGGTTAGAAGTCTATGAATCCATCTTATAACATTCCTGTGGTAATCAGTTCTTCGAGATAAGAATGTAGCAATAAGTATTGCTTCCTTATCATGGCTGCTAATGATGAGCCTTAAGTCGTTAAAGCAGAGCATTAGGGGAAGGATTTTATCATGAACTTTCTTACTTACTTCGTTAATATGGTTTAATGGGTTAAACCATAACCCTGTCCATTCGTTAATTACGTTATTACATATATAACCTTCACACTCTAATCTATTATTAATCACACGTATCTTGACTCTCTTACCGTAACCAAATATTTTCATCCATTCATTACGTCTTATCCTATGAAATAGGGCTGATGCAAAACTAGGATACATAGATAAATCTAAATCTATGGGAGTTTCCAATGTTAATACAAACATTTATTTACCCCGTATCCCTATGGGACCTACATCAGGATAACCTTGTCTTAAACCCTTACCAGCATATGGCCTTAGGCCTTCCCCACCCTTTACAAGTAATATGATTAAATTCCTTGAATGCTTAATAGTCCTATCGATAGCTATCTTCAGTAACTCTTCTTCTCTACTGGCCTCATCTTCATGAACCGTCACGTCAATTATATGCTTATTAGTTAATAATTGGACAAGCTGTAATGCCATACTAGCTACTACGTATGATAATTTATCAACTAGTTCCTTTCCAACCCATCCTAAGGTAATTACTCCATCACATCCGTATTCTTCAATAAGTTTCTTAGCTGCTACAGGTATATCTTTTATACCTGGTACGGTATAGCGTATCACTATCGCCTTCGGTAATTCGTTCTTAATGGTTTTCTCAGCTATAGAGCCCATGTCAATTCTTGCAAATGTTGTATCAACTATCCCTATCTTCTTCATGAAATTACCTCCTCTATGAATCTTCCATTCTCATATACTAGGTCTCCATCAGCATATACCTTGCCTTTCTTCATATCTTTAATCATGTCCCAGTGTATAGATGATACATTCTTCCCGCCTGTTGATGGATATGCAGCACCTAATGCCATATGTATAGTGCCCCCTATCTTTTCATCAAACAATATTTCCTTAGTAAACCTAGTTATATCGTAGTTTAATCCGAATGCTACTTCACCTAATCGTTTAGCACCCTCATCAACTTCCAGCATCTTTTTAAGGAAGTTCTCACCCTTTATAGCATGAGCCTCAACCACCGCACCTCTCTTAAAGACTAATTTAACACCTTCAACTTCAACCCCCCTCCATATAGCTGGGTAAGTAAACGTTATGTAGCCCTCAACGCTATCCTCATGAGGTGCTGAGAAAACTTCACCGCCCGGCATGTTCTTCTTTCCGTCATCGTTTATCCATATCCTACCATCAACCTTTAAAGTAAGGTCTGTATCATCAGCTACATACCTGAGCTCTGATACCTTCTTAAGGAAATTAATTATTTTCTCTTGCCATAATGCTTGCTTCTTCCAAGATTCTATAGGATTATCTGTATGCAACTTAAGCGCTTTATAAATAAATTCCTCATACTCTAAAGGACTCATACTTGCTTCCTGAGCTAATGACCTGGTGGGATAAGCTGTGACAACCCATCTTAAACTACCTTCACTATCCCTCTTCATGAATATCTCAGTAAGCTTCTTAGTTGCTTGAGCTCTAATCCTTAGCTTTTCGGGACTAATATTAATTAGAGGCTTAGTATGTGTTGATGATAAGATGCTTATCCTAACGTTTATGTTTTCAGCTATAAATTCATCAATTTTTGATAGATACTTAAGTAAGTCATTCCCTGCATACTTATAAAATATCTCAGTAAGTACTTCATCCGAAATCACAAGTCTAGGATAAGCTCCACGTTCCACAATACCCTTCCACAGCTCTCTAATGAGGGGATAAGCCTCATAACTTGATATTATTAAAACTTCATCAAGCTTTCTCACCTCAACACAGTAATCTAGAATTAATCTAGCAAATTTTGATAACATGTAATCACCCAGTAACTATTGATAAACTGTAATTAAAGTTTAAACAAGCTCTAGGAAATAATGCCTTAGTGTGATTAATGAGACTAGAGACCCCATGGATTAAAGTGCTTAGCTACCCTAGAGACGATATAGCACGTAGCTTAAGGATATGGGACGCATTACTATCTTATGGTATAAGAGAATTAATAAGTTATGGTCAGGTTAGTATAGGTAATATTAAAGTTTTAGGTAAGGGGCATTCCTCAATAGTTGTCTTGGCTAGACATGAATCGTTAGGTTTAGTTGTTGTTAAAATTAGAAGAACTGATTCTAAGACTCCATCACTACTTCAAGAATGCGATTTAATGCGTAGATCATACCCAGTGGCTCCTAGGGTGTTTTACTGTAGTGACGACGTTATTGTAAGAGAGTATATTAAGGGTAAGTACCTAAGCGATGTAGTTAATGAAATGAAAACATGTGAAGAAGCCGTAATGCTTACATTGAAGGTCCTTGGCGCTACATACTGGTTAGATATCAATGGTATAGATCATAAAGAATTATCCATACCATCTAAGCACATAATAATTTGTGAGGATGGTCCTGTCAAGATAATCGATTTCGAAAGCGGTAGATTAAAGTCGGCATGTAATGTATGTAGGGTTGCCTCTTGGCTCATTATAAGGCGTGATCTTCTACGTAAACACTGTGTGATTAAGGATAAGAAGTTTACAGATAGAGTCATAAAGTTATTGAGGGACTATAAATATGGTAAAGAGGACTTTAAGAAATTATTATCACTTATACTTAAGTATTTAAGATAAAATAATCTGATAAAATATGTATAATTAGGTTTAAACGATTTAATCTGTACGTTGACTTATTAAAGCATGGTTAAAATACTATTAATTAAAGCTTAAATTCCTAAAGCTTTAATATAAGCTGGGGGTACAGCATGAGCTCCGAGTTCTTAAAGAACGTGCTTGAGACCATCAAACGCGGTGTTGAATTAGGAGGTTTCCCTGAGGAGCTTTACAAGATATTAAGTAAGCCTGAGAGAGTCTTAATAGTCAAGATACCTGTAAGAATGGATGATGGCAGACTAGAAATCTTTGAAGGATATAGAGTTCAGCACAATAGTGCGCTAGGTCCATATAAGGGCGGTATTAGATTCCATCCTGAAGTAACTTTAGAGGATGACATAGCTTTAGCTACATTAATGACGCTTAAGAACTCATTAGCAGGTATACCTTATGGTGGTGGTAAGGGAGCAGTTAGAGTTGATTATAAGAAGCTATCACAGAGTGAATTAGAGAGGCTTGCCAGAGGTTATGCAAGAGCTATTGCCCCACTAATAGGTGACGAAATAGATATACCAGCACCTGACATAGGAACTAACCCACAGGTAATGGCTTGGATGGTTGATGAGTATAGCAAACTGAAGGGCTATAATGTACCAGGGGTATTCACGGCTAAGCCACCAGTATTATGGGGTAACCCGGTAAGAGAGTATGCTACAGGCTTTGGATGTGCCGTAATGTCTAGGGAGGCTGCTGAGAAGTAT
>Ga0180301_10004389_pt1 | contig 10907 bp, 8 predicted proteins | sample GuaBasSediGuay16_FD_121797 | JGI IMG/M metagenome (GOLD analysis project Ga0180301, IMG submission 121797) | Subseafloor sediment microbial communities from Guaymas Basin, Gulf of California, Mexico - Guay16, Core 4569-2, 12-15 cm | ecosystem: Environmental > Aquatic > Marine > Hydrothermal... | reverse complement strand
GTTTTCCGCGGAGCTGCAAGAGGCCCCTCCATCTCTAATGTTCCACGGGTATCTGCCTTATCGATATTCATCACAAACGTATCCTCGGATCGACCACCATATAGAGCACATCAGAGACAAAGGTGCCGGCCAGCACCAGGATGGCCGAGACGAAGTTCACCGTGAGTATAATCGGATAGTCCCGAGCCAGGATGGCCTCGTATGCCATCCTCCCCATACCCGGCCAGGAGAAGATGGACTCGATGATCACGGATCCACCGATGAGACCGGGCAGGATCAGGCCGAACATGGTTACGAAGGGCAGCAGGGCATTGCGAAGAGCGTGTTTGTAGTGCACCTGGTCCGGCGGGAGGCCCTTTGCCTTTGCCGTTCTGACATAATCCTGGCCCTCAACCTCGAGCATCTGGCTCCGCACATACCTGGAGAGCACCGCGATTCCCGCGGTGGCTCCCAGTACGGATGGGATCAGGAGATGCCAGATTCGGTCCATGATGAGATTGGGCAAGGTGGCGTCCCCGATGCCAAAGGTCTGCATGCCGATCACCGGCACGTGGAATCTGGTTACCACGAAGATGATCAGTATATAGGCGAAGAAGAATCCAGGGATGGAGATCAACAGGTACGAAAAGAAGGTGGCGCCTCGGTCATAGGCCCCTCCCCTGAACAGGGCTGATCGGATACCAATGGGAAAGGAAAGGGTCCAGGTGAGGATGGTACCCACGATAAACAGCGGTAAAGAGTTCAGGAACCGTTCCCAGATCTTGGTGAGCACTGACTGGTTGTCCTTCCATGAAGTGGTTCTCCCGGTGAAAAGGTCATGGTAAAAGTACAGGTACTGGATATAGAGGGGTTTGTCGAGGTGGAATTCCTGTCGAAATCGCTCGACCATTTCGGGGGTGAATTTGGGGTTCAAAGGATCCACCTGGCTTGGCTCGCCAGGGGCCAGGTGGATGATTAAAAAGGATACCACCGAGACGAAGAACAGGGTCACGATCTTCTGTATAATGCTTCTGCCTATGAATGATACCATTCTTAACCATCCTCATTATTGATTAAAGTGGTTTGCACTCGCCACGTGGTATTTAAGGGATAACCATTCACTGAAACTTGATACTTGAAACTCAAAACTTGGTAAGAATTCGGAATCAGCTTTTTATCAGGATATATAGCCCTCATTATTTGTCCAGTTTCTAGTTTCCAGTTTCCAATGCTATCCTTCTAGTGCGAAGCTGGGCACCTCAGGGAGCTTGATCCACTTGTTGAAGTGAAACGTGTAGGTACCGGTCTTGGTGGGCGTGATCTTTTTATAGACCACCTTGCCCTCGGGATCGGTTTCCTTTATTACAATCTTCTTATCCAGCACCGCCGTCCATTTGGCTACATAGAGGAATGTGTAGGGCTGCTCGGTTGCGATGATCTCGTGAAGCCTGTGGCAGTACTCCACCTGCTTTTCGTGGTTATATTCCCGCCTTACCTTGATGATGAGATCGTCTGCCTCCTCGTTCTTAGAGCCAACGAAGTTGAGCTGATCGGGATTGGTCTGGCTTGAGTGGAATACCTCGTAGAGATCCGGCTCGATCCCCATGCTCCAGCCCAGGACCAGGGCGTCGAAATCCGCCTTATCCACGCGTTCCTGGATGAACACGGCCCACTCCAGGAGATCGGTCCGCACATCGATGCCGATCTGTCTCCATCCATCCTGGGCGATGGCGAGGACCGCCTTTCTGAGGTCATTGCCGCTATTGGTGATAAGGGTAAATTCAAATCGCTTTCCGTCTTTTTCCAGCCAGCCCTTCTCGCTGCGCCTCCAGCCGGCTTCCTCAAGCAGCCTCAGGGCCCCATCCGGATCGTAGGGTATCGGTTTGATGCTATGATTGTAGTAATCGGTTTGCTTCACAAAGGGACCTGTAATTCGCTCTCCCTGACCATAGAGCACGTATTTGATGATCTTGTCCACATCGATGGCCATGCTCAGGGCTGTTCGGACCCTGCGGTCGTCGAAGGGTTTTCGGCGCATGTTATAGCCGATGTACGTATAGCCGAAGGAGGGTCCGGAGAAACTCTGATACTGGGGATCGTCCTTGAGGCGCTCAACCTGGTGGGGTTGAACGCCGTAGCTATCCACGGTGCCCGCATAGAACTCCATCTCCTGGGTGAGAAGATCGGGGATAATTCGATAGATGTAGCGTTTGTAGTTGGGTGGACCTTCCCAATACTCGTCAAAGCGATCCAGGATAATGTACTGATCCGATTTCCACTCCCGAAACACGAATGGGCCGCATCCGATGGGATTGCGATTGAACCTGCTCTGCCGCATGGAGAACTTATTCGGGTCTTTGCCTAATTCAATGGCTTCTTTTCTCAATGCTTCATCATTGAGGATATGCTCGGGGAGGATTCCCATGCCCCACGTGCTTAAGGCCAAGGAGTAGAGCCGCTTATAGGTGATGCGCACGGTCAGAGGATCGACAACCTCCACCTCCTTCACCGGCTCGTAATTGGATACGCGGGGTGAGAGGTTCTTGGGATTCATTAAGGCCTCATAGGTGAACTTGACGTCGTTGGCATCGAAGATGTGACCGTCGTGAAATTTAACGTTGGGACGGAGTTGAAAGAGGATGATCGGGTTGTGTTCTGTAGGGGGAAGAACCTGCCGTGCATATGCTTCCTTTTTTAATCGGCCGATATCCCCCTCGACCTCTACATAGGACAGAGCGTCAAAGGAGCGGAAGTAGTCCCCTCCCAGGATGACCTCGAGGTTTTGAAAGAGGTCCTGATCCACATGATCCAATACTAGTTTAATCCTGGCGGGTGCCCTGACCTGAATTCGTATTTCCTTCCCCCTTTTGTTGGTCTTTTCCTTGTTCTCAATCCTAGTTACCGTGAAATTCCTGGCTGGAATGGTGGATATCTCCTTGATATGCCCCAAGGACACCTTGATTTGAGGGGTGACCGGCAGATCTTCGGCCCTCGCCTTATTGAGAAGCTCCACCACCTCCCCGGCTCTCGCCCTGCCTACGCCGGGTATCTCCGCCTCCTCGTTTATGTAAAAGAATGCCTCCTCAAAGATCTCCCAGGAGGTGGCGAGGCGTCCCCTGAAGTTGAGGTCTTCATCCCTGTCGATGAGCCCCTCAAAGACCATATTTTCGATTTGGCTGCTTGCTGAATCCGATGAGAGGACGGGGTTCAAGACGTGAGCATCGCCGATGGATGCGGTGATATATTCGTTGAGACGGTTGGGATTGCCCTTTGATTGCTCCTCATAGGTGGGCACCCAGAGATATGACTGGAGCAAGAATATTACCACCACAATCGGCGTGTATATGAGAATCCTTCGGACGGTCATGGGACGTATTGACTTTTGGGTCGTGTTAGTATTGACTATCCACTAAGCATCATAGCACTAATGCGCAATCGAGTAGAAGTAAGATACGCAATAGAAAAATAAGAGTCAATTCGTTTGAGTGTACTGGCCTCCATTCTATTGAACGCAGTACTTCTCTTTTTCTCAGCGGTGCAAGCATTTTCTCTACCCAGTAAGAAAGAGGTATATGACACAGGGGTTTAAGGTGATAGCGGTTTGGATGGAGTGGCAATGGATGAAATGAACACTCAGGTAATCCGCCTCAGCCCTGCCGATAGTGTAGTAGTAGCACGGACGGGTGTTTCGGCCGGGGCCGCTACCATCATCTGCTTCACCACGGGTCGGGGCTCCGTGTTCGGCTGTAAGCCCGTTCCGGTCATCAAACTGGCAACCAACACCGCCCTTTATGAACGCATGGAGGGGGATATGGATATCGACTGCGGCCCCATCGTCAAGGGAGAGGCAACGGTAGAGGAGATGGGCAAGAAAATCTTCTCCTCCATTTTAGAGACGGCCTCTGGGAGAAAGACCAAGAGCGAGATACTCGGGATAGGGGATAACGAGTTCGTGCCCTGGGATATCGGTGCGGTGATGTAAGGGGTGTTAGCTGTCTTATTTCAGCGCCTCTGATTTCTCGAATTTCTCCTTCAAACTCGCAAACCGCTTGTCCACCATGCTCTGTAATTCCCTTAGATCCTCTTCAGTCAGGTGTCTAAATCTACCCTGAAGCCGTATGTACTCCTCGACGGGTTTGATCTCCTCAGGCACCACCGTCTGTCGATACACCTCGGCATGTTCCACCTCATATAGGGGGAATAGGTTCGTTAACACCGCGAGCCGCATTACCTCTATGGAGAGGTTCTCGGGCATTCTCCAGCCGGTGGGGCAGGAGGAAAAGAGGTGGATAAACCTCGTGCCCTTAATCGTTCTGGCCTTCTTCAGCTTAGCGATCATATCATGGGGATAGGCAGCAGTTGCCGTTGCCAGATAGGGGATCTTGTGTGCAATCATGATCTCGTCGATATCCTTCTTCGGCTCGGATTTGGGATTCTTGACAGGGGTTGTGGTAGTCCAGGAGCCGCGCGGTGTAGCGCTCGAGCGCTGGATGCCTGTGTTCATGTAGGCCTCGTTGTCATAGCATATATAGACAACATCTTCGTTTCGCTCCGCAGCACCTGAGAGGGCCTGGATGCCGATATCCAACGTACCTCCGTCACCTGCCCATCCCACCACGCAGATCTCACCCATTCCTCGTCTCCTGAACGCCGCCTTAATGCCTGAGATAGTAGCTGCCGTAGTCTCGAAGGCGCAGTTAAAGAACGGGACCTCCATAATCGACCGGGGGAAGGCCCCAGGTATGATCGTCCAGCAACAGGCGGGTACCGCGAGCACCGTGGGTTTTCCCAAGGCCTTTAGGGCAAGCCTCATAGACAGGGATGCGCCGCAACCGGCACAGGCCAAATTCCCGGAGGTAAGCAGTTCTTGCTCCGGTATATACTGATTGTCAAATCTCTGATTCACGCTATACATAGTTTACTCCTACCCACATATCGACATCATCGGGTTCAGCATCCTCTAGGGTCTTGGTGTAGATTTCCTCAATGGTCTTCACGCTGATATCTCGCCCACCAATACCGGCGACATAGCCATAGATAAGCGGCCTTTGGGCCTCCGGAAGATCATAGAGGGCGCTCCTGACCTCTTGGGCCCAGACGCCGGTTGCACCGGGAGAGAAGTTCCTATCGATCACCGCCACCTTTTTCTTCCCCTTTAACGTCTCTATGACCTCTTCCCTCGGGAAGGGACGTAGTGTCTTGAGTTTCACCATGCCAACCCCCTTTCCCTTCTCCCTGAGGTAATCCACGGCATCTCTTGCGGTGGACGCCACGGTCCCGGAGACGACCAAAACCAGCTCTGTGTCCTGAGCCCGGTATTCCTCCACCTGTCGGTAGGTCCTTCCAAAGGCCTGGGCGAAGTCCTCGTGGACCTCGGTGATGATGCCCTTTGCCTTCTCCATATCCCTCTGAATCTGCCATCTGAACTCCATGTAGGCATCGTTCATGGTGATGCCGCCGAAGGTCCTGGGATTATCCGGATCGAGCCAGTTTTCTCCCGGATCGATGGGCGGGAGAAAATCCCTCACGCGTTCTTTCTCGGGTATGTCAACTGGCTCCGATGTGTGGGAGAGGAAGAACGCATCCAGGACTACCATCGCCGGCAGCCGCAATCTCTCCGCTATCTTGAAGGCCATGATGGTGGTATCCAGTACCTCTTGATTGCCCTCACAGTAGAGCTGGATCCAACCGGTTTCCCTCTGCGAGACGGAATCGGTCTGATCGCTCCAAATGCTCCATGGGGCTGCTGCTGCTCGATTGACGTTGGCGAGCACCACGGGCGTTCTAGCACCGGCTGCGTAGTGAAGCATTTCATGCATCAGGAATAATCCCTGCCCGCAGGTGGCGGTAAAGGCCCTGGCGCCACCCATTTCTGCCCCGATGCAGGCGGCCATGGCCGAATGTTCAGATTCCACCCTTATGTAGTCGAAATCCACTAATCCCTCGGCCTGCATGGTAGCGAGCTCCTCTATGATGGTCGTCTGGGGTGTAATCGGATAGGCGGCAACTACTTGCACATCCGAGAGCATTGCCCCATAAGCTACTGCCACGTTTCCCGTAATTACCTTTCTCATACTGCTACTCCATAACCTCCATTCTCATGGCCCCCCGCGGGCACTCGTATACGCATATACCGCAACCCTTGCAGTAGTCCATATCCGCAATGTATCCATAGCCATCGGGATCGGACTTGATGGCGCACTCCGGGCAGAAGATATAGCAGTTTCCGCATTCCGTACAGGAGCCGCAGATAAAGCAACGCTGCGCCTCGGCAACTGCCTCCTCTTTTGAGGGAGATGCAATCACCTCCTGAAATCCCTGTAATCTCTCCTCCAGGGGAATCCTTTGCGGCCTTATGCGTGAACGATGGTCGAAATAGAAGGTATTCATGTCCTTGAAGCCTATAACCTCCGAGCCCGGATTTCTCCTCGGGAATAGCATCGTGCCCTTGATGCGGCCGAGGCTCACGTTTCCCTTCTCCCCCCACCTGAAACGATCAAGGCTACCCTCATCGCACTGCTCTCCCTCGAGGAATCTATCGATGGCTATGGCTGCCCTCTTTCCGGAGCCGATAGCATGGGTAACGGTATGGGGAATATCTATGATATCGCCACCTGCAAAGAACTTCGGAGCAGCAGTGTGGCCCATGTTGTCTGTTTCAACTACCCCTCCTTTGTGGGAGATAAGGGAAGGAAGATCCTCTACTTTGGTGCCCTCTCCAATGGCCATAATCATGCCGTCACATTGAATCTCGAAGACCTCCCCCGTAGGCACCGGTCTTCTCCTGCCCGAGGAATCCTCCTCGCCCAGGGTCATCTTCTCCGCCGTAAGCCCGGCGATATGCCGTTGGCCGATTATCTCCTTGGGAGCAGTGAGAAAGAGGAACTGAACGCCCTCCTCCTTGGCCAGTTCAACCTCCTCCGGATGTGCCGGCATCTCCACCTCTGTTCTCCGGTAGGCGATGGTTACCTCAGCGCCGAGCCTTCGTGAGGCCCGTGCGCAGTCTATGGCGCTGTTTCCGCCACCGATCACCACCACCTTAGAGCCTGCCTCCGGTGTATTCCCGAGGTTGATCTCCCGCAAGAACGCAAGGGCATTGAATACGCCCCCTTTGTCCACGCCCCCGATCCCGAGGCTCGCCTCTTCCCAGGCCCCGATTGCGACAAAAAGGGCATCGTGCTCTGAGGCGAGAGAATCCCATGAGATGTCCTTTCCCGCTGTTACCCCCATGGTAAACCCTACTCCCATGGCAGACAGACGGTCGATCTCGGCGTCGAGTATCTCCTTGGGCAGTCGATACGAGGGGATGCCATAGCGCATCATGCCGCCCGGCTTCTCGTTGGAATCGAATATGGTTACCGCATACCCCATCCTTCTCAATTGGTAGGCTGCGCTGAGGCCTCCTGGACCAGCACCCACGATAGCGACTTTTTTATCCTTTTCATCCTCTGGGGGGGCTACGGTGAGCCCTTTAGACAGGCCGTAGTCGCCGATGAACCGCTCTACCACATGGATTGCTATGGATTCATCGTGATCGTTCCTGTTACACTGCTCCTCACAGGTATGAAAACAGACCCGGCCCATGATGGCGGGGAAGGGGTTTTCCTCCATGATCAAGTTCCATGCCTCCTCGAACTTCCCCTGGCCAACCAGGTACATGTATCCTGTGATGTCCTCCCCGGCCGGGCACTGCTGGTTACATGGGGAGGTGAGATCAACGAAATGAGGCTCGGCGAACTTCCAGGTTCCGGTCTTATTGACCAGCCCCGGCGTAGTGGATCTTGCACACAATGGAACGCTCACGCGTCTATCGGTATATTTCATCTTCTATCCCTCTGATTAGCCGATCATCCTTGATTACAGCACCACCGCGTCGCTCACCATTTCATAGGCTTCCTTTGCCGCGGCGGCGTTATCCTCTGTGTGGGCCGGTACATCGGCCTTGATGCCCTCGATCAGGTTCTCGAGGCTCACTACTCCCAACACCTTGGCAACAGCGCCCAATATAGCGGTGTTCACGATGGGGGATTGGGGCGTTCCGAGATGGTGCTTTACCGCGATCCTACCCGCGGGGACCGTTGCCACGCGAAAGCCTTTGAACTTATCCGAAAACTCCTCCGGTTTTTTGCTGCTGTTGATAATCACAATGCCGTCGTTCTTAAGCCCGCTTGCCAGGGGAACCTGATCAACAAGGAGGGGATCGAGGACGACGAGATGGTCGGGCTCGTAGATCTCGGTGCGTATCCGTATGGGCTTATCATCAACCCTGAGAAAGGCGGTCACCGGCGCCCCCCTTCTTTCCACCCCGAAGGCCGGGAAGGACTGGGAATATCTATCCTCTAAAAAGATAGATGTGGCGAGGATTTTCGATGCAACCACCGCCCCTTGACCGCCGCGGCCATGAAAACGTATCTCGATCATTGAAAGGCTCCTGTTGTTGTTTCAAAATTGTGCCTCTATTTAGTTTTATCGCAATCAAAATGTCAACGAGAAAAATACATGGTACAATTGAATACAGGCCTTAAGGCTGTTATGGAGTCTCGAAAAGTCCTTTAACAAATATGATTCCCCATAAGGAAATGCCACCAGGTAATCATCCTATACACTGGGCAAACATTAGCTCAATTCCTCGGCATAAGCGAAGTCTGCAGCCACTCCTCCGGTATGGATAAACAGCACGGCATCCCTTTTGGTGATTTGACCCTTTCCGATAAGATCCATGAGGCCCGCCATAGCCTTCCCCGTGTAAACAGGATCAAGGAAAATCGCCTCAGCTTGGGCTACCACCCGAATTGCCTCGACGCTCTCCTTTGTAGGCATGCCGTAGCCTTCACCGATATAATCATCATAGACGGCTACCTCATCGGAGCTTACCCTCAGATCCAAGTTCAAAAGGCCAGCCGTTTCATTGACTTGGTCAACCACAATGTTGGTAGCCTCTTGTTTTCCATTCAATACGCTAATGCCGATGACATCAAAGGGGGCCTTGAGCTCTTTGAATCCCAGTATCAAACCCGCCTGCGTTCCCCCCGAGCCATTTGCCACGACCACATAGCGAACAGCGATCCGTTGATCCCGTACTTGTCGACTGATCTCTTCAGCAGCATCAACCCAGCCCGCAGTTCCAAGTGGGTTAAAGGCCCCAGCGGGGATGACCAAGGGATTACGCCCCTTGACACGCAGCTCTTCCGCGAGTTGGTTCATCTTCCTCGGCATGGTGTTGAACATCTCGCTTGGATGGCTTACCTCCATGATGGTGACGGAGGAGGCAAGGATGTCGTGCAGCAGGAGATTGCCCTGGGTTTCAACATGAACGCCCTTTACCAGCACAAGATGGGGCTCCATTCCCAGCTTGCGGGCGGCTGCCGCCATCTGCAGGGCAAAGTTTGACTGCGAGCTCCCGCTGGTAATCAGGGTATCATATCCCCTCTGCTGGGCATCGGCGAGTACATACTCAAGCTTGCGGCACTTGTTTCCCCCCAGTGCGAGCCCCGTGAGATCATCTCGTTTCACAAATATCCGAGGCCCTCCCATGGTTTCGGAAAGACGTGACAATTCATGCAATGGCGTTGGAAATTGACCCAAAGAAACCCGTGGCAACTGAACTATAGACATAGCCAACCTCCTTGCAGGTTTACTATTCGAATACGGTATATGATCACCCCATATGAGTATACGGTGAAATGATTGACCTTATCGTACGCCTTGCGGCTTATTCCCCGAGTCCTCATTATTACCACGCAGTCAGCGGAATATGGGGGACCAGCTTTGGCATGATAAGATGGGGCAGTGCTAAAGAAAGGGGAGGAAAATAGGTGGTTATGAGAACCACGGGAACCGAGCAGGTTACTATGAAGATCATTTGTGGTTTTATGAGCTTGTCCAGACTACAATTACCAATGCGTCCGGCAAGGTAGAGGATAGGAGCAGTAGGTGGCGTCTTATTGCCAAGCCCCAAGTTAGTGCCCAAGATAGCGGCAAAATGGACAGGATGAATTCCTATCTCCTTCATCAGGGGAAACAGGAGGGGTGCCGCCAGGAGGGTGCCGCTGAAGTCGTCCATAAGCATACCGAGGATAAGCAGGAATACATTGACCATAAGTAATATGAAGAATTTATTGTCCGTAAAGCCTATGAGCGTTGATATTAATCGCTGCGGCACGTTCTCCATGATGTAAAGTCGGCTCAGAATCATGACGAAAAAGACCATGAGTATTATCACACCTGTGGTGGTAATCGCGGTGATCATGGCCTCCGTGAATTGCCTCACATTCATGGTATGATAGATAATAAATCCCACAGGAATACAATAGAGCACCGCGATCCCCGCTGCTTCCGTGGGGGTAAAGACGCCCCCATAGATGCCTCCCAAGACGATGACAGGCATAAGCAAGGCAAAGAAACCTTTGTTCACGGCATGCCCAAAGGCTTTCATTTGCTGCACCAGACCAACAGATGGCATGACGGTGATAGGCAGTTTGCGGCACATAAACCAGTTTACGGTACTGTAGAACCCTATCATGATAATGCCGGGCACCACCGTGGACAAGAAACAGGCCGCCACTGACTGCCACGTTACCCAGGCGTATAGGATCATAGGCACACTGGGAGGAATAAGCTGTCCCAAAACAGACGGGGCGGCAACTAATGCCGTGGCTTGACCCCGCGGATAGCCTCGCTCCACCATGCGGGGTATCATGATGCTGCCAATGGCTGCTACTGCTGCGGTGCACGTGCCGGCTATAGCCCCAAATATGGCACAGCTTACTATCGAAACGGTGCCCAAGCCGCTCTTGGTTCTACCCAATATAGCATCGGAGATGGCCACAAGCCGTGAAGCAATGCCTCCTGAAGTCATGAGTCCGCCCATGAGGATAAAAAAGAGGATACACAGCACAGCCATGGAGTTGATTTTATGAAAGCCTGTG
>Ga0180301_10004388_pt1 | contig 10909 bp, 10 predicted proteins | sample GuaBasSediGuay16_FD_121797 | JGI IMG/M metagenome (GOLD analysis project Ga0180301, IMG submission 121797) | Subseafloor sediment microbial communities from Guaymas Basin, Gulf of California, Mexico - Guay16, Core 4569-2, 12-15 cm | ecosystem: Environmental > Aquatic > Marine > Hydrothermal... | reverse complement strand
CAAACTGCGACGGAACAATCATAGACTATGACGAAGAATACATCTACATCACAGACTACTACCCAAGCACCATAAACGGAGGAACAAACCCACCACCCGATAGCCAGACACCACCAGTAGACACATGGGAATACAAAGGAAAATACACACAAATAAGCCAAAGTGAACCCTATTATAAAATTACTCGTGCAACTTATGGATCAGGCCATATTGCTATTGATGCACTAAAGTTCATAACATTGCTAAAGACACTAGACAAGATCAGCTCTAAAGCCGCACAAACAGCCAGCCTAATAGGTCTCTTCATCGACATAAACTTTGTCTATGAAGGTATCGAAGCCTTTTACTTCTCGATACGATTATATTCTGATGCGGGATATTCTCACGAAGTATATATTGGTGAGTCTACTGACATAGAGTCAGTCCCCATGCTGTATATAGTATCTACACTTACATCCAGCTAACATATCCTCCCCCCACAAACCCCGAGAAAAACCTGATCCTATAAAGCAAACATCTTAAAGCTGGTTTCAGCTCCCCGTGTGTCATCATATGTGCAGTATAGGACGCCTTCATCATCTCATAGTAATTATATTATTGAAGCAAGTATTTTAGGGTTTAAAGAGAGTGTCTTGTTGTAGGTGGTGTTTTTGTCTACTAGGCTTTTGAGACTAAATATTGACTGGGATGAGGTTCGTAGAAAGAGAGAAGAGTTTTGGAAGAGTAGTCCAGCATATAGGGTTATGTACGAGATTCTTAAGAAACAGGGATATCATCTTATAGGCACTATTGGTGCTGTAAAAAGGTGTTATTGGACTAAGGAAGCTCTCGTGAGGCGTAGATTTTGTTATAAATGCTTATGGTACGGTATTGAAAGCCATAGATGTATCCAAATGACCCCCGTAGTTGCATGGTGCTGGCATAGATGTCTTCATTGCTGGAGACTACAACCTGAGGATATAGGCATGTATTGGGATGAAACAAAACCTCCAGTAATAGACGATCCCGAGATCTTGATTGAGGAAAGTATTCTCGAATTCCGTAAAATAATTAGTGGATTCAAGGGTAATCCGAATGTTAGCAAAGAAATGTATGAAGAAGCCATGAATCCTAATCAAGCAGCAATAAGTCTTACTGGCGAACCAATACTATATCCTAGGATAGGCGAGCTTATTCAAGAGTATAAGAAGAGAGGATTCTCAACATTTCTTGTCACAAGAGGGCCTCGTCCAGATGTTTTAGCTAATCTTGAGACAGAACCAAGCCAGCTATATATCAGCATGGAGGCCTGGAATAAAAACATGTACTTAGAATTCAATAGGCCAATAGTACCTAGAGCATGGGAATTGTTCCTAAAAACCATAGAGCTAATACCCAGTTTCAAATGTCCTACAGTATTCCGTATAACTGTTATAAGAGGCTTTAATATGAGAGAAGAAGATGTTGATGGCTTTGCCAAACTAGTTGAGAAAGGAAACCCAACATATGTTGAGGTCAAAGCATACATGTATATGGGGAGAAGTAGAGGAAGACTTTCTTCAACAAGCATGCCCACTCATGAAGAGGTTAGAGAATTTGCTAAAAAACTCGCAGAGAAAATAGGGTATAAAGTATTATCGGAAAGCATACCTAGTAGAATCGTATTGCTTAGCCGTATAGACAAGCCTATAAGACATGGTAAAGGCTGTCCTGGAGGAGTAGAACATCCAGAAAAATGGTGCGCACCATTAACACATGAATATGAAGAAGCCAAGGACTAATAACAATATAGATTACGAGGTAATTGATTGACTATAGTTTACAATACTGTTTATTAAACCTAGGTCTTCCCAAAGCCTCACTAGTCTTTACCAGCCCGATCTCTCTGTTTAAAGTAAATACTATAGACTCGATCCTCTTTTTACCGGAGGCTAGTGCGGCACAAACCCTGTTATGTCCGTCAATTACATAGTATTTATTATCATAGTAGTATACAAGTACTGGGGGAATTTCTTTACTAATAAGCCTCTTATTGTATCTAACAATGAGCTGAGTAGCGTATAGTTCTTCAATATCTATTTCTTCCCGCCATACTCTTGCTAGAATGTTATGTCTACTCTCTAGAAACCATATTATATTAACCATATGCTTCCAAGTCAAAATAGGTTCGGGAGGACTATAGGGCGGGTTAATTACCGGGGTCTTTGATAAAGGAATTGCTATTCTCGGCTTATATCCTCTTACTTCAATTAAGAAAGCTTCAACCAATTTATCGAGCCATAGATTAACCTTCGATCTATGGTGTCCGTCATAAATGTATAGTCTTCCTCCAGCACCGAGAATTACTATAACAGGCGCTTCATATCCTTCGTATAGGACAGCTTTCAACACCAAGCCAAGCTTATCGCTTTCTAACCCTGTTTCAGTAGAATGAAGTCTCTTGGGATCGAGCTTTTTTACGCCAAGAAACTTTACTGTATACTCTCTACTAAAACGTTTGACAATATATGGTAATCTACGTTCAATATCTCTTCTAGTATCTAGCTTTAGCCTATTCACTGGATAGTACATAGCATCTATACCGTGATAAAAGATAGTATATAACCTAGTTAATCTATCTTTCAATACTCCAAGACAGGTACTTTACCGAAGATCCCTAGATCTATTATTGTACCCGGTTTTTCATCAACTACGATGATTCTTAGCCCCATTGTTCTATTCTTTGCTAAAGCTATAGATCTTGCATCAAGTACGTATTTCTTCAACACTTCTTTACTCATATTAGCTAGGATCATATCGGGGCCTGCAACACATACTGCCGACAATAATAGGAAGTCTCTGGCTTTAATAACTCCATTTAATCCAGCTTTCTTTAATTCATTATCTTCAGCATAAGGCAACATTACCTCATTAAATCCTATTGCATAAGGACTGTTCCTACTAACCTCCATTAAGATATCGTTTAACATCCATATACCGTGTAAGAACCCTGGTTCATTTATTTTTGAGCCTGATAATATTGTAATCAACGGTACTACACTTTCATCCATCCAAGGGCTTATTGAGAAATCTATCCCTATACGTATATTGAGCTCGCTGAGTATTGAAACTATATCTTGTTCAATACTCTTTAAAACCTTCTTAACCCCCTTTAATCCTCTTTTAATGAATGTCTCATATAGTAGGCTTGGATAAAGTAATGATATCCCAATACCTAACCCATTAATGCTTGTTGATAGGGGAAAATATGGTGTCTCTAAAGGATTCCCTGTAAGTGATAAGGCTATTTTCGTCCCATAAATAGGATCTATTGAAGAAACTTTATAGATTAATTCTGAAGCTCTGACATAGTCTTGTACCTCATGGGCCAAGAGGGGTGTATAGTACCCTCTAGAAACAGTATCAATTAGTGTCTTTTCACTTATCTTGCTAACAAGAAATCCTCCTGTACAAGCCATTACATCTTTCGTGATATAGTCCGAAATTATATCAATCATAACATCATACACGCTTGGCGGAGGCTGAGAAAAGCTAATACGTTTACTCCATACATTATAACCATTCTTATTTAACAGTTCTACAGCCTTGGACAATAGTTCTATAGAATCCTCGATAACATGTTTAATAAAACCTCTATTCCATTCATCTATATTCTGTGTAAAGATAGTTACGCTTCGAATAACAGGCTTCATGTCTATGACCCGTTATAAAATAAGATAGTGTACTGATAATAAAGGTTTGGATTTGCGAACTCGATTCATCTTTACTTTGGTATGTGATCTAGGGATAAACGTGTCTATAAGGGTTTGTTAACTAATAAGCCTGTATTCTTTACCGCAATGGAGATAGATCCTACCCTCTTTTCTTAGTTCTTCAAAAAGTATTTTCTCGGGTTCAGGAAGTTTCTCGGCATCCTTTCTACTGATAGGGAATTTTGATAAGAATTTATTGTAATATGAAGAGTCTACAACCAGGGATCCTACGACTACAACTTTCCCAGTATATATTAATGTTGTTAAGTGGTCGCCATAAAGCTGTTTGGCTTCCACTATACTCATTACAGGTTTTTGGATCTTTTCGGTAACAGAAGCCCCACTTTTCTCGTTTTTTACCGACCTTATTCTCATGTAGATCTTTTTTATCTTGTTAAATTCGTTCTTAACCTCATTAAGCATGTTTTCAAGCTCCCTTATCTTAGACTCGATGTCTGAAAGCCTTCTTTCTATAACGCTATAAGCTTTTTGTGCTGTAATGTTTTCTCTCTCCTCTACAGCTTTTGTCTCTACGATGGTCTCCTCAACCTTGGTTTCGCCGCCTTCTTTGAAGGATGTAGTCTCCTTAACTTTCTCCTCTTTACGCTCATGCAGTGTTTTAGAGATAATCGATTCTGCGTAACTAGTTAATATGTATCCTCTTCCGCTTTTCTCTAGCAAGCCCTTACTTTTCAGCCTATATACAATAGCTCTTGCAAGGTTCGTGCTTATGCCTAAAGCCAACGCTATGTCCTTTACACTTGCACCGGGATTATCCCTCAAATACTCTATTACTTTATGTGTTAGGCTTTTCTCATACACCTAGAGCACCAGATCATAATTCTACTTATTTCTCTTAAATATTTACTATAATTTAATGTATCAGTGTCCGGCTTCTCTTCATCAATCCCTCGTTCTCAGAGACTCCCTTTCTCATCATACAATATTATGGTTATATAAAAACTGTTTAAAAATACAGAGGATCTAGTTCAAGATAACACAGTATTTTGCTCAGCCAGCCACCGCTTCTTCACAACTCAGTTAGCGTTCGGGACCTTCTTCATCGCAATTTCACTATAGATAAATAGTGTTATAGTAATATAAAAGATTACTAGCCAAGATATCTATTAAGCTTTCTTTCCAATATTCTGTCTATGTTTCTCTATAAACTCAGTTATCTTCCTTAAAGTTATTTCATGAAGCCCGTGCTCGATACGGCAAGCATCTATTTTAGCTATATCTTCTGGTACACCTAGTAGTATTAAAAACTCTTTTACGGTCTCATATGTTTTATATATCTGTTTTGCAATGTTCTTGCCTTTTTCCGTTAAGACAATCTTTTTGCCAGGCTCATAGACTATATAGCCTTCTTGACTCAATCTACGTAAATAGTCTATAACGCTACTCGGTTTTACACCCATTAATTCAGCGATATCCTTGATCCTGACCTTTCCATGTGTTTCCTCTAACATGTAGATACATTTCAGATAATCTTCTGCACGTGGACTCAATTTATCTAGATCTTTAATGGCAATGCTCATTAATACACACCTTTCTCTCTAAGCTTTTTCTCAGCATTCTTAAGCAATTCTATGATCATGTCTGGTGATGCATAGCCATCTATTCTTTCAATATCATTGACTATTACTGCAGGCACGTACATTACATTATATTTATCTGCCTCCCATGGAAGCTCCATGGCCTCAATTGTTTCAACAAGAATATTACCGTTTATAAGACCTATTTGGTTTAATGTGTCAACAACTATTGGACAGTAAGGGCATTCAGGTGTGACAAAGACCTTAACATGTAATGGTGTCTTTATCTTCTTTACCTCATCAACCATAGTACTTGGCAGCCTGACTTTACCTGTTGCAATATATTCATGCATGTAAATAAATGGTGGAAACTCTTGGCCAGAAGGTAACCCATAATATCTTACATTATACTTAGGGGTGCCGTAAACAAATGCGGGCACGTATCGTGGATTAAGTTTTCTAGCTTCATTACTATCCCTAGGAATAATCTTGAACTCTAACTTGTTTCTCGATAAACTCATAAGTTCTCTAGCAAGTATTTCGGCTTCATTACATGTACTGCAGTCAACATCAGATATCACCAAGTAATCAACAACCTTTCTAGGCAACCTTGAAAAGATCTCTATAAGGGTTGCCTTAGTCTCTTCATCAAATATGCTCATTAGCCTACACCTATTACCTACCTATCTGTTTAGACTAGCCTACTCTAACTCCTGAATAGCGCCTTAATAAATATTAGTGTATACGACCACACCAAAGGAGCAAAGACATAATTATTTAAAGACAAACAATGATATGTAATCTTAGTAATAGGAGAATTAGAGGTACAACACTAATCTTGATGATCGTAGTTGACTTAATAACATTATTAGCTATAGGCTTCCTAGCAGGATTTCTTTATGGTATCTTTAGGAAAAAGAGTTTGATTAAGAGTATAGGTTATGGGATTCTAGGAGCATTAATATTTGTAATAATATTGCCGATAATGTTAGTCGCAGCTTTTTTCATGATAGCATTATTGATCATAGTATTCATTCTCATAATATTATTGTTTATGAAGGCATTCATGTTTTATAGATTATAGAGACGTATTTGGAAGATATTATTCTCAAGTATTTAGTGTTTAAGTAAAGAGTGTTTTCAACTAAAGAAAAATGCTAACTAGTTTTATGTACCTGTACATATGATCTCAGATACTTCTGCCTCACCTTTCTTTAATACAGGCTTCATACTAAGTATAGTTTTTAATGCATCAATGAACACATCTATTTCCTCCTTGGTGTTATAAATGTAGTAGCTAGCCCTCACAGTACCTTTTAAGCCTAGGCGATAATGCAGTGGATGAGCACAATGTAGACCTGTTCTCACAGCTATACCAAATAAGTCTAGTATCCTTCCAACTAAATGATGATGAAGATCTTTTATATTAAATGATATCACTCCACCACGATCATTGGAGTTTAAAGGCCCATAAACTATTAACTCGTCACCAAACTTTTCACCAAATTCTTCTTTAAACCTCTTAAATGTGTACTCTACTAATTCTATTTCATGAAGTCTGACGTTTTCCATTCCTATTTTCTTTAGGTATTTTGCCGCCTCTGCTAGCCCTATTGCTCCAGCAATATTCGGCGTACCAGCTTCAAACCTCCAAGGCAAATCATGCCAAACAACATCATCAAGAGTCACGTCCTTGATCGTGTCTCCACCAACCTTGAATGGCATCATGTCTTCTAAAAGGTCTTTTCTTCCCCATAGAACACCTGTGCCAGTTGGTCCAAGCATTTTATGGCCGCTAAAACCTAGAAAGTCTATACCAAGATCCCTCACGTCTGTGGGCATATGCGGTACTGATTGAGCTCCATCAGCTACAACTATTGCTCCAACTTCATGGGCTATTTTAATTATGCGTTTCACATCGTTTATTGTGCCAAGAACATTACTCATAATTGGAAATACGACGACTCTTGTTTTCTCGGTAACAATGTTTTCTAATTCATCATACTTCAAATAACCATCACCAGTTATATCGACATACTTTACTTTAGCACCAGTGAGTTTAGCTACATTTCTCCAAGGAAGCATTGTACTATGGTGATCCATTACAGTCATAACTATTTCGTCGCCAGGCTTCAAATGTTTCAATCCCCAGGAATACGCTACAATATTCATAGCATCGGTTGTATTATGACAAAATATAATCTCATCCCAAGAATAAGCATTGATGAAATGAGCAAGAACCTCATGGGCTTGTTCATAGAGCTCGCTGGCTTCCTGGCTCAGTGTATGAAGCCCTCTATGAACATTAGCATTATGCTTTGTATAAAATTCAACAATAGCATCGATTACTTGTTTAGGCTTTTGAGTAGTCGCTGCATTATCAAAATATATTAGTTTTCTACCATTAACCTCTCTTTCCAGTATTGGAAAATCCTTTCGTATCTCATAGGGATTAAGCATTAAGTGCACCAGATATTATTAATACAATAACTCTTTAATAAACGATTACACAAATAGCATGGTTATGTTTAGTAAGTCATTTAATATTTAAGTAAATTTATGCTTTCTCGAGATCACTAATCTATCTTTAAAAACTATGTTATTGAAACTCCTTAGCTAATATAACTAGCGTTAAAGTGTATCATATATAAGCTATTATTTTTACTTAGAAATAATATTAGATGGTGTTCAGGTGGTTAAATTATGCCCATTACTGTTCGTGAGATGCGTGTTCTAGAAACAAACTGTATTGGATTAGGCATTCCCCTTAGAATGCTTATGGAAACTGCTGGCGCTAATGTGGCCCGTGTTGTTGAAGAGAGAATTAGTCCGAAAGATGCAGACAATATCGTGATTATGATTGGGAAAGGCGGTAATGGAGGTGATGGCGTTGTCGCGGCAAGATACTTGAGTAGTAGAGGATATAATGTTACAATACTACCTGCCTACCCTTTAGAGCTTATAGAGCATCCCGATACGAAGGCGAATCTCGAAATTGTAAAAAGGTTGGAGTCTGTAAAAATAGCTAAGCCTGGTGATGAGAGTATTCTTAAAGATGCCGATATAATTATTGATGGGCTTCTTGGTACCGGGGTGAAAGGGGAACTTAGAGATCCCATAAAATCGTTTGTTGAGGAAGCCAATACTTCTAAAGCAAAGCTAAAAATAGCAATAGATACTCCAACAGGGCTCAACCCCGATACCGGAGAAGTTCATGGAGTCGCATTTAAAGCTGATATAACCGTTACTTTTCACGATGTTAAACCAGGGCTGTTAAAAAGAAGGGATCTTGTAGGAGAGATTATTGTAGCTAATATCGGTATACCAAGAGAAGCTTTACTTTACGTGGGGCCAGGCGACTATATACATCTAATACCGCAGAAACCTAGAGACGCCCATAAGGGTGTTGGCGGAAGAATAGTTGTTATTGGTGGTTCAAAATACTATACTGGAGCACCAGCTCTCGTAGGTATGGCTGCATTAGCAACGGGAGCTGACCTAGCATTTATCATAGTCCCCGAAACAGTGAGAAACATAGTTGCCTCTTATTCACCTGAGCTCATAACATATCCTGTCAGGGGTGAATGGCTTAAGCCCGAGCACGTAGACGAGATACTAAACTATATAACCAGGGCTAAGGCACACGTAGTTGCTCTCGGTAATGGGATAGGCGCCGAACCCGAGACCATAGAATTTGTTAGAGAGCTCATACCTAAACTTATCGAGAAAAACATACTGGTGGTCATGGATGCTGATGCACTCAAGGCAGTTAGATACGGTATGGATAAATTCTCGTGGAAAGCTATCCTAACACCACACCGTGGAGAATTCAAGAAAATAACAGCCTTGGATTTGACAGGCAATCCTCATAAAGACTATAAAATAGTCGTTGAGGCTTCAAAGAAGCTTGAAGCAACAATACTATTAAAAGCGCCCATAGACATCATAGCGTATGGCGATAGATATAAATTCAATAAGACAGGCAATCCCGGCATGAGTATCGGGGGAACCGGTGATGCGCTAGTAGGTATAGTATCTGCACTATATGCTAAGTCTAGAGACCCGTTTATAGCGGCTAGCGTCGGGGCATATCTATGTGGCCTGGCTGGAGACTATGCCATGAAGATTGAAGACACTATACCATCTCCAATGAATATAATAAGGGTTCTTCCAAGAATACTAAACAACATACTTGATATACATACCAAACTATACTAATCATTACTAGTTCTTTCACGAATACTACAACGGGCAATTATATCCCTATAGGTTACCTAATATGAGAGTGATATACAAAATTCTGTTTATATCAACAATACTGTGAACCCAGAGTTTAATAGACAATAATGGTGGCATGGTTCTATATATTAGAACGGTATTGGCTCTAAATAATTACATTTTTAGGTAAGAACGCGTAAAATTATCTGCTAGAAACTTTCATGAGGACTTAACGCCTTGTCAACTTATGTTATAAGGCATGCAAAAATCTATACTCCACTATCATTCATCGATGATGGATACATTGTTGTTTCTAATGGTGTTATAAAAGATGTAGGAAAAGAACCCTATGTTGGAGCTATAAAGGATGTAATTAATGCAGAAGAGCTTATTGTAGCCCCGGGATACATTGATGTACATATTCACGGTTATAGAGGATATGACGTGAGCGATAAGAATCCCGAATCAATATTGTTATTGTCAAGAGAGCTCGCAAGGCATGGTGTAACAGCTTTTGTGCCAACAACCATGTCTGCTCCTCATGAAGACTTAATGGAGATGATCAAGACAGTTAAGGATGCAAAAAACGAGTGGAAACCAGAATATGGGGCAAGAATTTTGGGTATACACCTAGAAGGACCATATATTAATCCTGAAAAGAAAGGAGCACAGAATGAAGAATTCATTAGGAACCCGTCAATAGAGGAATTTAATGATTATATAACTACAGGTAAGGGCATAATTAGAGAAATTACAATAGCACCCGAATTACCTGGGGCACTAGACCTAATATCGTATGCACATAAACTTGGGATTACTGTGTCTATAGGCCATACTAATGCAACGTACAATGAAACATTAAGGGCTATAGAGAAAGGGGCATCTAAAGCCACCCACTTATATAATGCCATGAGAAGGATCGATCATAAGGAGCCTGGTGCCGTAATTGCATTGCTTAATTCTCCTCAGGTATACCTAGAGTTGATAACAGATTTTATTCACGTACACCCTGTTGTGGTAAAGTTCACTATAGAGTATGCAGGAGTCAATAGAATAGTATTGGTTTCAGACTCAGTAAGTGTTGCAGGTTTACCCGATGGAAGATATAAGATTGGCGGGATCAATATTATTGTTGAGAAAGGTATTTCAAGAATAGCTTCTTCAAATGTTCTAGCAGGTAGCACAATATCCATAGATAAAGCCGTTAAAAACACTTATATCCTTGGATATAATCTCAACAATGCATTCAGAATGGCAACATATAACCCAGCCAAATGCATAGACGCATTACATAGAGAGAAAATAGGGCTCATTAAACAAGGCTTTAAAGCAGACTTAGTATTCCTAGATAAAGACCTGAATATTTTAAAAACAATAGTTAACGGTGAAGTAGTGTATGAAAGATAATTTGAACATTTTAAT
>Ga0180301_10004387_pt1 | contig 10909 bp, 14 predicted proteins | sample GuaBasSediGuay16_FD_121797 | JGI IMG/M metagenome (GOLD analysis project Ga0180301, IMG submission 121797) | Subseafloor sediment microbial communities from Guaymas Basin, Gulf of California, Mexico - Guay16, Core 4569-2, 12-15 cm | ecosystem: Environmental > Aquatic > Marine > Hydrothermal... | reverse complement strand
CCACCCCGCTGTCCTTACCAGATATTCTACAAGAATCACTTCTATATAACGTTTTCTTTATCTGCGAAAATGTTTCCATTCGGGTATATGCCTTGATGAGATATTTTATTTCGCATAAAGCTTATAATGCTTTTAGAAGTTAGTTTAGGTAGAGTCTTACTACACGCGCTATAGTATGCCGGGGTAGCTCAGCCTGGGAGAGCGCCCGGCTGAAGATCTAAGGAAGTCTGCAAGCAGATACCGGGCGGTCCCGGGTTCAAATCCCGGCCCCGGCACCATTATCATCATCTCTTTCCTATATGCGTGGCAAGTATTTTAGATATCTCCCCTATTCTTTCGATGACCTTTCGGTATGCCTCGCGATACGTACTTAGTATATCAGCAATAACGTCCTTCTTTTTCTTAGTGCCTTCCGCTACTTGTGAAAATGCCTTCTCCATCTTAGATCTTAAGTCAACATCGGCTAGCTCAGGCGTAAGATGTATTAGAGTCTTTATGAGGTCTATTCCAAGAGGTGTGGGTATAAGCCTTCCTCCCTTCCTTATAGCGTATTTTCTCACTATATTTTTGTGTATGTGTTCATGCATTGTACTATCCGTTCCTATGCCTTTAATCTTCATTATCTTAATAAGTTCGCTTTCAGAGAGATATTCCGGTTTGACCTTCTCTTTTGATATACTCACGCGGATTACCTTGAGCACATCTCCCTTCCTTAACGGTATATCCTTCTCTTTTGGTATTTCATAGTGATATACTTCAAGGTACCCCTTTTTAGTTATCCTAACGCCGTGGAGTTCTGCAGTTAGTGAGCCTATCTTAATAACTGCTTTACTCTTCTCTAGGATTGCTGGAGGCATTAGCGTCGCTAGGAAGTGTCTTACTATGAAATCATATACCATCCTCTCTTTATCACTTCTTAATTCTCCTCTCCTTGCTCCTCTAATAGGATATATCGGAGGATGTGCTTTATCGTCACCTGATCCTTCTCTTGGAATTATCTTATCTTTGCTCAATAACTTGCTAATCACAACGTTTATGTCTCTATCATAATAATGTCTAAGTCTTTGCAGAACCTTTCTAATATCCACTCCTCTATAGCGCTGGGTCTCAGTCCTGGGATAGCTTATGAGCCCCCTTCTATATAATTCCTCTGCTATACTCATAGCCTCCCTTGAAGGTATTTTCAAAAACCTAGATACTCTGCTTGCATAATCATATGCATCTAGAGGAACTGGCGGGTTTTTCTTTTCATGCCATAATTTAAAATCTATAACCTTAGCGTATTTTATCCTGAGTATTTCATCCTTAATTTTATTTGCTTCTTCGAGCTTTTTATACGTCTTAGATATGGCAAACTCGCCATAGAGTGGGTGAAGCATCTCTACTTTTAGCCTATATCGATATTTCTCTCCTCTCTCCCATTTGAGATAAGGCTCTACTATTAGACGTAATGTAGGAGTCTGGCAAGGTCCATATGATATCAATAACTTCTTCATTTTGTCTCTCCTTAAATGTCGTCTAGTAGAGAGCGTAAGCAATCTAGTGAAGATAACTCCAGTTCTCAAATCGACTTCTTGACGTGTAGCCGACTTCTCAACCCAGTTCCAGTTTATAGTATCGGGATTCCTAAATGCGTTCACTATCTCCTCTGGATCAAGACTCGAAAAGCGCACTCTGTATACCATGATATGAGGGTTTGCCCTCCGAGCTATACTCAAAACTTCCCATGCTATATGTTCTCCCTCAACGTCATTATCAAGTGCTAGATACAGCCTATATGCCATTGTGGCATAGCGCTTTATCGCTTCCACATACCTCTTCATTCCTTCCCTCACATAATATCGTACTTTTGCGTTAAAGAGCTTCTCTATGCTATCAAGGGTCCACTTCTTATACTCTGCAAAGTCCAATTCTAATATATGACCTCGTACACCAAATATCCATGTGTTGCCTGCAGTATATATTGGGATGCCTCTATACTTAGCTATTTTATACTTCACTAGCAGGATATTAGCTAATGCCTTGGCTACTTTATCTTTTTCAGCAACTATTAATGTCCCCTTTGGTATTACTGGATCACGCATTCTGCATTCCTTAAACCCTATAGCGCTATCCCTAATGAACTTATCTTTTCATCTATGTGCCTAACGCCCTAGCCTTTATGGAAATAGATCCACCTGAGTATATGATTACTACATCGTAAACGTCACCTGGTTGTATATTTGTTGAAGTTATTTGTAGCTCTATGACCTCACTTTCTCTTGGATTTATGGTAACGCTTATATTATATTCCCCGACGTTATTTATTATTACCTTTTTAATTTCGACGCTTTTACCACCTAGGTTCTTAAGAGTTACGTATAAGTGCCAGGCCTTGTTGTAATATGCTAATACTGCCTCTCCCTCATTTATGACAACTGGTGTACTTGTTGCTGTCGTAGTCATAGATATTATATAATATGCAACTATTATTGCGGTTACCAATGCAGCACTGAAGAGTATGAGATAGTTTAGACCTATGAATCCTCTATTATCTATCACATTACTCTCCCAACTCCATATTATTTATGACTACATTTTTAAGCTTTAATCACTACATATATAGACGGGAATTACCTTGATAGGGGTCCGAGTAATATTACAAACAATTACAATCTATAATCTGTCTAAAATTTGATTAGTCATGATGTCACGCTAGTCTATTGTTCTGAAATATTAATGATGTGGAGTACTTCTTTATCTACCAATTTTGTGTACATACTTTAGTTATATGCTTACTAATATTGTTACGTTGTTAATCTTACTGATTATGATTACTACCCCACACTTTAGTTTGTTAGATCCTACTATCACTAAATCATAATGGAACTCCTTTACCGCTAATTGCTTGCCATCGTATAAGAGAATTACCGATCTCTTCGTAAACTCTAATGCGAATCTCTCGGGCATCTTTACTGCATATTCGCGTTTAAAAAAGCTATGTTTTCTAGCATTCTCTATCATCTTCACTACGTTATAGAAGTTGCAATAGGCAATCCATACGCTATTGCTCTCCACATCTCTAATAATGCTCATTCCTGCTGATACCATCATTATGGCGGTGATAATGGCTACTATTACTACAATTTTAGTTATACTCATCATAATGGCTTCCTCCCCCTTGATCTAAGTAGAGTAAGGAGTAGAGTCTCCGCTTCCTCAGCTCTTTCGGTGTGCGATTTGAGCATTGCATCGACTTTCTCAAAACTCAGTAGCTTTCTCTCTCTATGTTCGATAGGATGTGAAACTATTTTCTGTGCATACTTAATCAAAGCTCTTACCGTATCGTTATACTTTAAGCTCTTAGCTAATATCTCTATCATGCCTGCGCTCCTAGCATTAGTTATATTCTCATCTTCATGTATCTCATAAACTGGTACCCCTAGTAATTTTCTGTATAGCGTCTTATAGTGAAGCCTTGTTGTCGGCTCAACAGCATTAGTAGCGCTTATTTTGTTCAGTACTAACGGCGCTATTTGCGGAGGGGGTTCTATGTAATCTTTTACTATCGTGATAGTGCTATATAACGATAAGAGACATGCTGGATCTGGCGTACCTACAGGTATTATTAGATCGCTTAGAAGGAACATAGCTAAAGCGAGGTCATGAGGAAACGTTAATGCTGGCAAATCTATGTACATGGCATCTAATGTTACCTTATTTGCTACTTCATCTATGAAGAGTACCATCTTGGAATAAATCTCTTTTACTGATAATCTGGTTACCTTTGATGCTACTTCTATTGGGGCCACAAATGGTGCCAAAAACATAGCGTAGCCAAGATCTTTAAACTCTATAACGTATAGAACGTCTTCTACATCAATATTCTCGTTCAATAAGTAGTCCATTAAACTTCTTTCTTCGGCCTTTCTAAGTTTTAGATACAATTCTCGGGAAATGAGCATAGTAGCAGTTCCAGTACTCGCTTCTGCGTCTACAAGTAACACGTATCTCCTAAATTTTTCTTGTGATAAAATAGCATGAAAAACTGCAGTATTGAGTAATACAGTTGTTTTACCGGTACCTCCTTTTGCACCGCTGGTTACACTAATGACCTTCATAGGCTCAACCCCCCTTTCATTTTAACGTTAAATTTAAGAAGCGTTTGATGCCCAATAGCTCATATATCCACAGTGAATTATGTATACATCTGATGGCTATCAAATTACTATGGGTAATTATCATGAGTTTACCCATAGTAATTATTATAGCAATACTTATTTCTATCTTACGTTCTCGTTCTAAAGAACCCTATTTAGAAATAGAGGTTGCTCCTTCTAGTAAAAAAGATCATAACGTTAAAAGTTCTATGGAGATATATGCAGATGGCTACGACGTTAGCATTATTATGGATAGTATAAAGGTAGAACGCAAGACTAGCAACATAGCCGAGATCATAAATGAACTCCTTAAGGGTGAATAGTTATGGAGACGCTAATTTTTTCATCTGCATGTATGCTAGCTGCAATTCTATGCTTAAGCTATGTATTAAATGCGCTCAGCATTTCTATCCAACATGAATCATCTATTAATATTGTAACATGGGGTAGGGAATACGTAATAGTAAATGGAATGTTCTTTACGGTATATGACTGCTCTGTAGAACTCTCTGACTTAAATAAATTACCTCTGGCTATCTACTACAAGTACAACCATATGCTCATACATCATGAGGGTAAGCTATGTATAAAACTTATGCCGAAAATACACATAATTACAAAAAAGGTTAGAAATAGCTATGAGGTTAGCCTAAACATATCTACTCCTGCTCCTCTACTCAACAATTCCTATGTTCAATTTTTGACGGATCACCTCTTCGTTCTCTTTCAAGACCATATTCTACTTAACCTTAAAAACGACCATATATTAGTCATGATAACGTATTCGGGTGAGCCTATATGGATCTCCTAGAGCCCCTGATCTTAGGCTCTCTCTTTATATCCGGCATATTACTTATAAACTGGTTTTACTCCTTAACTAATCTCTGGAAGTTAGAGGTATACAAGGAGAGGCTTCTCTTAATCAGAAACTTAGTTGAGGTTTCACTAGATAAGATAAGGTTAGCAAATTATTATTCTGTGACGATAACTTTACCCCCTGACATTACATGTCTAGTAAATAGCACACACATAATTATAACCAATGGGTATTGTGATGTAGTCATTCACATTCCTAAGGGAGTAGTAGCTTCTTACTGTAACGGTACATTATCTCTATGGGGTGGCTAGCTCATGAAAGGCCTACGTGCCTATAAGGTATTAAAGGACGTAGAGATTCTCGATAGTTACACTATAAAAGTATTTGGTCTTTCTCTCCCTGTAATCATAACTCGTGATAGACGCTATATTGTAAGAGAACCGGAGCCTCCTGTTTCACATGAAGAATTAGTAAAGTTAGTTGAAGAAATACGCTCTGGTAAGGTAAGTGTGCATGATATAGACTCTAAGGAACTCCGCTACTTCATCCTTCGAGAGCAAGGCCTAAAGGAACTTGAGCCTCTGCTTAATGATATTCAAATTGAAGATATCTTTGTAAATGAAGATTATATCGATGTAATGCATAGTAGATATGGTCTCCTGCGGACTAATTTACATGTTGACGATATTTTCTCTCTCGTAGAGCGTATCGCTTTGATTTCTGGCTCTTACGTTAACTATGCACTGCCAAGACGAAGAGTCACTATTGCTCGGGGTAAGACTCGTTTTCGTCTCTCTATATTACTCGCTCCTGATGCGGTCTCTAAGACTACTATCAGTATAAGGCGTCTTGATTTCTCGCTTTATCCTTTGCCTAAGCTTATCGCGAATGGATGCATACCTGCAATAGTTACCGCCTACTTGGCATCGCTAATAAACTTTAAAAGAACGGGCTTAATAACTGGCGTGCCCTCCTCAGGTAAGACTACAACCCTAGTGAGCCTATTACCATTCGTACAGAACGTAAAGATAGCTCTCATACAGCACTCCGATGAAATATATCTGCCACCAGAATACTTTACTTATGAAAGCATACGAGTTAATTATGAGGAATCTAGAATAGGCCGTGGCCTTATGGATAATTTAGATATAACCATATTGGAGAGAAGCCCCGGCTTTATAGTAATTGATGATTTACATTTCGACTCTAAAGGTCTTGAGCCCTGGGCCTTACTACAATTTGGAAGAGTGAAATGCGGCCTCTTAGTAACACTTCATGGAGAATCTCCAATTAAAGTTTTAGGTCGTTTTAAAGCTCGCCCGGTCTTAGCTGATTTAAGAGAAATTGAGGAAGCAATAGATTATATACTTGTAATGAGCTACGACTACGAAAACAGACAACGTTATGTAAATTCATTATATGTCCTAGACGGTTCTCACTTAGTGAATATATATTCACGTATGGGGAATGAATCCCTTATAGCTCATCCTGGAAATGTATATGAGGCCGAGCCCATACGTAACGCTATACGATATTCTAACTTCTTAATACATAGAATTGAAGACGAAGAATCTTTCATAAAATATATATTCGCGTTGGCTAATCTTTTAGAGAAAATCAGTAGTTCCTATCCAGGAATGTCTTTTGAATCATTCACTAAGTTAGTAAGAGAAATCATAATATTCAGGTTTAAGGATGTTCTTGAACGGTACTCTAGTTACTCTCCTCCTTATCATTTTATGGAAAAACCACCTCGGGTCTCCCTATCTAATCTATTTTCACAAAGTGAGGGATAAAACCATGATCCCTCTATTTTCCCCGGTTATATGTCTACTAATCCCATTTACTATCCTTTTATCTTTACGATCAATAAAGAGGTCATCCTTAAAGGTATTAAGGATATCAAAAAGCGGTTTAGAGCGCGAGCTATCTTTCATAGCATTGATGATAGCAAGTAGTGACAAAGATCCTATATTATTACTGTATTCCCTAAAGGATTCTAGATTCCTATCATTCTCTAAGGAAGTGGAAAGATGGCAAAGACTTCGCGCTCTCGGCTATGGTCCAATTGAAGCCATAATCAAGAGCGCTAAGACGCATCCTAGCACGATCTTTCAGGAATTTATAAATTTATGCTTAAATGTACATAAAGGTCTAGCGAGTAGAGAATCTATTTTAGACTTCATTCTTAGCAAGTACGAACAAAGAATAGTACATATAGAGACTATCTTGCCCAGTATTATATCCCTTTTGCCCACTCTAGTAATAACAGTTCCTGCGATAATAATACCTACTGCAATCCTCGCCAACATAAATCCGATTAATTTTTTGTTCCTAACTACTATTACGTCTGTAATAGCAATAATTCTGGGTATATCCATCCTACAGTGGATGGGTTTCATACTAAACCCTGAGATGTGTTTTCAGGACCAAGTGCTACTTCTCTTACTTATTCCTCCCTTACTCTCAATAGCAATTGCGCCTAATTTGGATCTCTTTACTGTATTGATATTACTTCCGATATCAACAGTACCTATATCGTTATACATCTGGTATAGATCTAAGGGCATCTCCTTAAGTATAGATGAATGGATTACATTGTTAAGACGATCTATAGAGTATTCAAAATTAACTGGAGTGCCATTAGCTGTAGCTCTAGTAAGGACATCGCATAATTTCCTAGCAAGATCTAAGCCATTGCTCAAATTCAAAGTACTTGCTGATCTATCCCTTAATGAAGCTCTCCTTCGTAGCATGGATATTGCAAGCTCTACATTCCTCAGAAATTTACTTGAAGCTACTAGACTCTTACTCCTTTTCTCCCATGAAAGCTCACCTTTAGAGAGGTTCATAATACACTTAGATAGGGTATTAAAGCTCACTAAGGACATAAAGGAAAGGCTTAGAGCATTGAGACCAACACTTCTTATCTCCTTGATAATATACTCCTGTATTCTATACCTCTCAATAACTACATTAAAAGCTATGAGCTCGGCTATCCAAGGAGGTTTTTCTAGTGTTGGGGCGTCCACTATAATAACTCATAATTTTTCATCATCTCCTATAGAGCAACTAGAGAAGTACTGCCTACTATGCATCTTAATATCTTCTAGTTCCCTATCATTAGTCAATGCTCTAACTGAAGATTTCTCGCCATGGGCTTTCTTTAAGTACTTCCCTATGTATTCGCTAGTTGCACTTTTAACCTATTTAATACTCAATAGGTTCGTGCCATTAGGGGGGATTTAGTATGAATTACGATGTAATGGCGATTGTATTAGTATTACTAATCTCTATATGTCTCTTAACTTCCTCGCTTACAAAAATAAATTCTCGATATCTTTCAGAAATTCAAAATGCTAACGTCAGGCTTCGGCTTGAAAAAGCCCTCATCAATGATTATGTAGCGAGTAATTTCACTAATTACGAAGTAGTGGCTTTTAATTGCATAGGTGGGGCTCTTTGCGTTATTATAGTTAATAAGCCTCCCTTAGTATCCCATTCCATTACCATGTTCGTAATATTAGATAATGGAACGCTCATTAGGATACGCCTATGAGGTGAGATCTTGCGCACCTTAGAGGCCTTACTCATAGCCCTACTAATAATCTCAACAGAGACGTATATCACTAGTTATACTCCTTGCGTTATGTTATCAATACCTCATGATATAGGTATTGGAAGAATTCTTGCATGGCTCGATTCTGCTGGTCTGTTAAAGAAGCTGATATATTCTAGGAAATATGATGAGCTTAATAGAATGCTACTGTTACTATTAGATAAGCCATTCTCGCTTGAGATATACGCTATTAATGGTACTCTCATTTTTCAAAGCGGTTCTATAAACAGACCGTATAGCCATTCTATAGTTTACGTAATAACTGGAGTCAACGGCAGTTTCGACCCTAGAATTATAGTCTTAAGGGTGTGACTGTGAACTCAAGGAGCCAAATATACCTTATAGTTTGCATCATCATAATTATACTCTCCTTATCTCTCCTTAGTGCTTTTGAGCCCTTATATGTAGACGTAATCGAGGAGGATCGTATAGTGATGTTATATCAACTTGAGAGCATAGCAATTGAGGCTTTAGCCTATGGGTCAACGAAGTACGTAATGAACAATACTGTTCTCAATCAAGCTTTCCTACAGTATGTACATAATGCGCTTTACGTTCTTAACCGTACTGGAATATTTAAAGGGAAGGCAGGTAAAATCTCCATAACATGCAGTCTGGTCATCGGCAGATCCTATAACGTGACGTACATTAAGCTATACCGAGTAACGTACTCGTTTTCCTCCCTTAATGGAACTTATGTTGTTCATTTAGACGTACTAGACGTCGATAGGTTAAGTATCTATCCAGTCATAAAAATTCGATATTACCATTACAGTAGCTTAACACCCAGTATGATTCGAGTTAGATCCCTTGTAGTCAGAGGCGGCATGATATTACGTAATAACGATACGGTATTTACAATAACTGCTCTTTCGAAGAATATAATAATGAAGGATGACTTAGGTATAGTAACATTTTTGCGCATCGATTAATCCCAAACAATGCGTAGGATTAAAATATATTGATTAAAGACGTATTTTAGTAAGCTCTGGAGGTGAAAATAGATGTACTCCTACATAACAATACAAAACCTCGATAGATATATTGATGAGCTTCAGAAATTAGGCCTCATAGTGGTGCTAAAGAAGGATAATCTAACCATATTTACTACAAGGTTTACTAAAAAGAAGTTCATAGTGGGGACTATTACTTGTCCATATTGTAAAGAGAAAATCGAACTGAACATAATCAAAAGGCCTGCCATTGGACGTTATGTAGTAGAGCAAGACGTATCTACATTTAAGAGTCATATGGAATTGAAGCATAAAGAGGAATTTGAACAGGCGTGGATAAAGTTGTCGAGAGAACCTTATCAACAAGGCTCATGGCACATAGTCAGAAGATATGTATGCCGTAAGTGTAATTATAAGAGTAGGCGGTATACCGATGTCTTAATACACATAATAACAAGGCATAAGTTCCCCACAAGCTCCTAGTGAAATGAACACTATACGCTATCTAATTATCCCCCTTACGGAATTAATATCAAGGGAGGTTAATATATGGGCGATGAGCTCTCTTCATTACTTGAGGACGTAATACAAATTATGAGAAGAGCCAAGAGGAAATTGGATATGCTCTATTCTGATTTTGCTAAATCAAGTATTACTAGCGGGCGTAAATTATTATTCTTTGAAACGCTTAATGACATAGATGAGGCCTTAAAGCTTCTAAGCACTGTGAGGCGCAAACTCAATGATTTATCATAGTTCACTTATTTTACTAAGTTGCTCTAATACATACCTCCTAATTTCATCAACTGAAGGTAACCTCTTAATTAATTTGCCGTCCTCTATATACTTCACTAATATATTTTCCATTTTACTACCGCACTTAGGGCATTTAGGAGGCTTAGCATTCCAAGGAGTTACTACGTACTCTAAGTCGTTTGGGCATCTCCATGCAATCTTTCTACCGCTAAACTTCCCTCTTTTAGCCACAGGCTTTCCCTCTACAGCTACTATATCCATTGCCAAGTCGACTACAGGTGCATTAGATACGTAGGTTCCTATTCCAAATCCATCCGCTCCTGCATCTGCTAACTCCCTTACATTATGTTCATTTACTCCACCAGATACTATTATCTTAACATTCTTATACCCCCTTATGTCCAATTCCCAGCGCACTTCCCTTATTATATCTGCAAAATTGCCCTTTCTTGAACTAGGCGTATCTAAGCGAACTCCATATATTCTATCCTTTAACGCCTCTGCGGTCATTACTGCCTCTATTTTCTCATCATAAAATGTATCGACTAGCATTATTCTAGGAACTTCAGGAGGCATTACTTCATCGAAGGCTTTCCATGCCTTTACCTGATCTCCCATCACTATT
>Ga0180301_10004386_pt1 | contig 10910 bp, 14 predicted proteins | sample GuaBasSediGuay16_FD_121797 | JGI IMG/M metagenome (GOLD analysis project Ga0180301, IMG submission 121797) | Subseafloor sediment microbial communities from Guaymas Basin, Gulf of California, Mexico - Guay16, Core 4569-2, 12-15 cm | ecosystem: Environmental > Aquatic > Marine > Hydrothermal... | reverse complement strand
TCTTGTAAACTTAATTACCTGATATATTAGGTCAACATGTGAAAGAAGCATTCTCCTACAACAATACCTTTTAACACCTAGATCGTCAAGAACTTTTTCAGGGTTTTCTCCCTGAGCTACTCTCCTACTAAACTCCTCCCACTTATCTCCAATTACGGCGCCACATGTGAAACATCTTACCGGAATTAGCAATTCTTTAGCCTCACCCGCATATTTAGTTTCAAAGGGGATTAAATTCTTATCTGTAGGATTTCTGCCATCTCCTTCTAGCACTGTATCTAGCGAACTTCTTTGGCTCAGCTTGTCTAGGGTCTCCGCTAAGCATTGTTTTATCGTATTCTAGGAATAGTTTCTTCAACTCCTCATTCTTAGTTAACTCTACTAGTCCTCTAGCAATAGCTATTCTAGCAGCATCCGCTTGCGCCATAACTCCGCCTCCTCTAACATTAACGTGAATATCAACGGAATTTCTTATGTCATCTCCAGCTAGTAGGAGTGGTTCAAGAATTTTCCATCTAGCCATCTCTATGGGGTATATTTCTAGTGGAATATTGTTTATGAAGACCCTACCTTTACCGGGTCTAATTATAGCTCTTGCGATGGCCGTTTTTCTCTTACCCGATGAAATAACTATTTTAGCCAAACATGAACCACCTTAAATAGGTTATGTTTTTAGAACCTTAGGTTTCCAACCCATTTGCAAAGCTATTTCAGCTAATGTAACATATGTTCTTCCAAGCCTTGTAGCTAAAGCGTCTTCGATCTTAACCATTTTATCTTTCGCATTCTCATATTCAGGTGGAATTCCTGAGAAAACTTTTAGCCTACGAAATGCTGCTCTACCCTTAGGTTTATCCATAGGTAGCATTCCTCTAATAGCTTTCCTAACAATGTTTTCCGGGCTTCTAGGCCTACGTATACCTTGTTTGTACGGGTTGTAGTGGGTTTTAACTTTGAAAAGTAACTTGTATGATTCAATAACCATTCTCTTATTTCCACTTACAACTATTTTGTCAGCGTTTAGAATTGTTATTCTTTCACCGTTAAGTAGTCTTTTAGCTACAATACTCGCTAACCTACCTAGAATGTGTCCTTCACCGTTAATTATTGTTTCATTCTGCATTACATATTCACCCTATTATTTTAATGTTCGAGCCTTTAGGATTTTGATAAGCTAGATCGAGAATGTGTAAGCATTTACCTCCGGCGGAAACTATCTTCTCATATGCTGTTTTAGAGAAACCTATTGCTGCAACAGTGACCTTATGGTTTATGCTTCCTGCTCCAAGAACTTTGCCCGGAACTACAACCACGTCTCCATCCTTAGTATACCTGTTTATTCTGGAAACATTAACAACTATTCTTTGCCTCGATGGTTTCTCTAGCCTTTCAGCTATGTCCTTCCATATTTTAACCTTATTTTCCCTAGAAATCTTCTTTAGAACCCTAATGGTTTTCCTTAATACATAGTTTGTTGGACCAGTCCTCTTCACTACTCACTCACCTTTTTCAATTCTTCAACATGTTTAATGAATTCTTCAGCTTTCCTTTCGAGAATTTTTGCTGCTTCAGAAACAATTGTTTCGGGAGGTAATGCTCCCGTTGACTCTATGGTTAGAATGTATGAGTTTTCAATCCAAGAAACCTTAATTGCCTGTTGTTCACAAACCTCCTCGCATGCTCTACATAGTGTACATTCAAGAACATTTCTTACCTTCAAACTATTGTTCTCTATGAATAGGATGTTTTTAGGACATTCTTCAACACATTTACCGCATAAATCGCATCTTCTCATATCAATTTTTATTTCAGGAACATACTTGTGAGCGCTAACAGATACTGGTGACCATTTGATGTGTTCTTTTCCTCTACCGAGTCTAGCATATGCTTCCAACGTTATTTTTTGGCCCTTAGCTAAAATGGCTATAGGTATTTTATCTGAAACAGGCTTTACTGTTGGGTCTTCGCTTTGCAGATCTCCGGAATAAATTATTTCATAGTCTCTTTTAGCTTCAACATCAAGAAATAGTCTAGTGTAACATTCAGGATTATTTATTGGGTTTGCTCCTTCGCATTCCTCCGGAGGTTTGAAACGCGAGAGATCTGTTGTTAAAGGTATTAATCCTAGCCTATGGGCTATTATTTCATCGTACAAGACTGATGTGTTATCTAAGAAAGCAACTTCATCTATAGCTAATGTTGGTACATCTGATATTGCAAGCCTTCTTATAGCATTGACTAGAGGTAGGGGGGCATCTTCAATAAGTAACTTAATTCTTCTATCGTCTTTTTCGAGAATCTTTAGTTTCATTTCTAAACACTCCTTGTTTTAGACTCTTCTACCTCTACGTCCGCCAGGTCTCCTTGTTGTATCGTGCGGTATTGGTGTTACATCTTCTATTCTGCCAATAATGAATCCTGCTCTAGCAAGAGCTCTTATTGCGGCTTGGGCTCCTGGACCAGGGGTTTTTGGTCCATGACCTCCGGGTGCTCTTACCTTTATGTGTATAGCTCTAATACCCTTATCCATGGCTTCCTGCGCTACTCTTGAAGCAGCAAGCATTGCGGCGTATGGTGATGGTTTTTCTCTATCAGCTTTCACGACCATACCTCCCGATGCTCTAGCGACCGTTTCTGCTCCGGTAAGGTCTGTCATGTGAATTATTGTGTTATTTAAGGAACTGTAAATATGAACTACGCCCCATTTAAGCTCACGTGCCATAAATGCCATGCTGCATGTTCACCTCTTTTCATTGTTGTGTAATTTGTTGTAGAAGTTCGGGTTTTTTCTTAAATGGGCTTATGGGATAGAAATCTACTAGGTCTTCCTCTTCCCTTTTAACAAGGTAACCTGGAGCGTTAACTCTTCTTCCACCAATAGCTATGTGTCCGTGAACTATTAGCTGCCTTGCTTGATAAATTGTTCTTGCAAGTCCTTTCTCATAAACTATTGTTTGAAGTCTTCTTTTAAGAATGTGTTCGGCCGTTAATCCTAATACGTCATCTAATGTTGCGTTTTCAGGAAGAACACCTAGGTGGTATAGTCTTTCGAGAAGAGCCTTTTCTTGCTTTCTCCTATCCTCTTCGGGCAGAGCTAATAGGGCTCTAGCTCTATGTCTAAACTCTCTAGCAAGGGTTTTGGCTATCCAGAGTTCTCTCTTATTTCTAAGCCCATACTTGCCCATGAGAAACATTTCTTCCTCTAAAACCTCTTTTCTCCAGGGATGCTTAGGACCTATCCATTTCTTACGGGGCTTTCTAGGATCACCCATAGCATATCACCGCTACTTTCTCTTACGCTTAACACCAACAGTTAATCCTAACCTGCCCGTTGTACGTGTTCTTTGTCCTCTAACTTTAAGGCCAAGTGAGTGTCTAATGCCTTTCCAACTCCTTATTTTCTTCATTGTTTCGATGTCCTTTCTAACAGCCATAATGAGGTCTGAACCTATTAAGTGAAGATCTTCTCCGGTATCGTAATCTTTACGTCTATTGAAAAGCCATGGAGGTAGGCCTAGTTTTTTAAGATCGGAGAGAGCTTCCTCTATCTTCTTAACGTCAGCTTCAGTTAAGTTTCCAATTCTCATTTCAGGGTTTATTCCGAGCTTCCTGCATATAGCGTAAGCTAATGTTACACCTACACCCTTAATTTTAGCTAGGCCGTAGGCTACCTTCCAATTACCGTCGATGTCTACTCCAGCTATTCTAACTATGTACCTAAACGTTGTCTGGGACATGTTGAGCCAGCCTACCTCTACTTCCGGTACACTACTTCTCTTGTAGCTACCTAAAACCATACACAACTAAGGTTATTTAAATCTTAATGAGAAGAAATATTTAAGATGTCACTTACGGCTCTTAAGTAAATCTTAAGTAAAGTATATACGCGAACTCGGAAAACCATACAGTTAGATGAGGTGTTTTGGCTACCACCTGATGTAGAGATGATGAGTCCTGGCCTTAACCGATAATTCAACGTTCTAACCTAATGGGTTATAAGACAAAACCTAGACTCTTATTCTTATCCAATCTGTGATTTAAGCTTTTCATTTCTTAAGAAAATGAGAAAACAGTATATAACATGTTTAATATAAGATAACATTTGGAGGTAGTGTTCTAATGGTAGCCTTTAGAAAAGCTACTTCTAAAACTTCCGCATTAATAATAGCAGCAATAGTTCTCATAATAATAGCTGCTATTGCAGGATACTATGCAGGCTTAAGCTCAGCGCCATCACCGACACCTGCCTCACCAACGACAGTGACAACCGTGACAACAGTAACAACTGTGACAACGGTTTCCCCAACACCTACAGCAACGCCCGTAGCAAAACAGCTCATAATTTATCACTGGTGGACCGCTGGTGGCGAGAAGGAAGCTATAGATGCCGTATTTAAGGTGTTTAAGGAGAAATATCCTGACGTCGAAATAGTAGAAAACCCCGTCGCCGGCGGTGCTGGAGCAGTAATGAAAGCTGTAATTTGGGGATTACTTGCATCAGGAACACCACCTGACACCTTCCAAGTTCATGCAGGCGGTGAACTTAAAGAATATGTTGATGCAGGATATCTAGCACCAGTAGATGACGTATGGAAAGATATGGGATTAGAAGAGGTTATTCCATCGACACTTCAAGCAATGTGTAAGTTTAACGGACACTACTACGCAGTACCGATAAACGTTCATAGATCGAACGTTCTTTGGTACAACCCGAAGATCTTCGAAGAATTAGGAATAATTGACAAATTCGGTGACCCAAGAACATGGGATTTAAACACATTCCTTGAAGTTGCAAGGTACATTAAAGAGAACAAACCTGGCGTAGCACCAGTAGCTTTAGCTACCAGAAACAAGTGGCCATTAACACACCTCTTCGAAGTACTACTAGTACTACATGGGGGACCAGAAACCTACGTTAAATTCTGGGCAGGAAAGTTCGACTACAAGAATCCCGATGACCCCGTATGGTCTGCTGTAAGAGATGTTCTAAAAACAATAGCCATAATGGCTAAGGAAGGACTATTCAATAGTAATCATCCAGAGCTAACATGGGATCAAGCAGCAGCACTAGTTTACCAAGGAAAAGCAGCAATGTATGTGCATGGAGACTGGGTTGCAGGATACTTCATGTCTGTAGGCGCTAAATACGGTGAGGAATGGGCAGCAGCACCATTCCCGAAGTCAGTATTCATACTACTATCTGACTCCTTCAACCTACCCAAAGATGCTCCACATCCAGAAATAGCCGTAGACTGGCTCAAAGTAGTGGCTTCATCTGAAGCACAAGAAAACTTCAACTTAATTAAAGGATCAATACCTGCACGCACCGATGTCTCACCGAAATACCCAGACCCATACAGGCCAGAAACAGCGGAAGACTTTAAGAAATCAACACTAGTACCTAGCGCAGTTCATGGAGGAATAAGCAAAGAAGCCTTCGTAACGGAAATGCACAACATACTAACAAGCCTCGTAACAAGCGCAACCGCAGGCGCAGATGTTGACACAGCAGTTAACGCTGCAATACAGCAAATAATGCAGGCAATTGATAGATCAGGTGTAGTAAGCTTCTGGGAAGGATACACAATAGACTACTTCATAACGAAAAGGTAAAATATAAGCCAAAACCCTTTTTTCCCACATAATCCCTATTCTCCCCTAGTAAGGTGCCTGCTAATGTTCTCAGACGAATTCCGTGAGAAACTAATATTTTTGGCGCCAATACTCTTCGTAATAAGCATACTTTACGTAATGATAGGTATCTCAATTTACGTTTCCATGAGTGATTGGAGAAGCTACCAAATATCATTGAACTTTGTAGGACTGAGAAACTATGAGGCACTATTTTCTAACCCAAGATTCTACACAGCCCTTAAAAACAATATTATATGGATTATTTTGTTCATGGGGCCAACGTCAATTTTAGGGTTAGTTATAGCTTACATTATGGTTTCCACAGGTAAGGAAATGATTTTTAGAACAATATTTCTCCTACCGACAGCTATATCCATGACCGTAGCTGGTACACTCTGGGTTTGGATGTACGCCGAAAACGGAGCAATAAACACCTTACTTAAAGCCTTAAACTTAGGTTTCCTCGCTAGACCCTGGATTTCCGATCCCTCAATAGCCCTTTACGCTTTAATCTTTGTCACAATATGGCAGTACCTAGGATTCGCTATAATAATTTTCGAAGCAGCAATTAAAGGCATAGATCCATCACTTATCGAAGCAGCCCAAATAGATGGAGCATCCTCTTTCCAAATATTTTGGGACGTAATAGTTCCGCAGGTAAGGCATGGATTTCTAGTTGCAGTACCTTTACTAGCTCTTTCGGCTCTGAAAATATTCGACATAGTCTATGTTGCTACACGCGGAGGACCAGGTTTAGCAACTGACGTTCTCGGATACTTCATGTGGGAAACTGCTTTCTGGCAGAGATTCATGGCTGATGGAGCAGCTATAGCTACAATAATATTCGCCATTTCACTAGGCATAGTTATCCCCTACGCACTAATAGCTCTTAGAAGGTGGTTTAGATGAGCATAAACGCTAAAATGGCTATAGCCTACGCCTTACTCATATTTATGAGCTTATTCTGGATGCTCCCATTCTACGTAGCATTAGTGACATCCTTAAAAAGCCACGAGGAAACATATACTACCAATGTTCTCCAACCCCCATCAACAATAGACGTTACACCTTGGATTTCAGCTTGGAAAAGTATTGAAAGAGCATTTTTCAACAGCATAATAGTTTCTTTACCCTCAACGTTCCTCTGCGTTATGATAGGTACTCTCGCAGGCTACTACCTTAGCAGACATGTTAGTAGAGCTACGAGAACATTGTTCTTCCTAATAGCTATTGCCACCTTCATTCCTTATCAAATACTTCTAATACCTATGACAATGTTCCTAGCACACATAGGTGTTATGGGAACTTATCTTAGCTTCATTATAGCATACACCATACTTCTTAGTCCATGGGCTGCACTTATATCTTCAGCATTCTTCATGGCCATACCTAAAGAGCTAGAGGAAGCATCGTATATTGATGGTGCATCAGCTCTTCAAACATTCTTTAGAGTAGTATTACCTGTCGCACTACCCGGAATTATTTCGACAACAATAATAATTTTCATGAGCATATGGAACGAATTCCTATTTGCCGTAACACTAAGCACAAGCCCACTTATAAGAACAATTCAGCCCGAAGTAGCTAACCTAAGAGGAACAACAACTGTTGCATGGAACACCTTAATGGCTGGATCTTTAATAGCTATACTCCCACCATTAATAATAACGTTAGCTCTCGGAAGATACTTCATAAGCGGGCTCTTAGCTGGAGCGCTTAGAGGAACTAGGTAAAAATGTTAGTAACATGTAGGGCTCATATTATTGCTTTTTCCGATTTCTTATCGAAAACATGTATTTTCTCAACATTAAATTTCACATAGACTTTTTCTCCAGGTCTCCCTAGGAATTCACCTAACATTCTAGACTTAAATAGGTAATTACCTATCTTTAAATTGATTATTGTTTCTGAACCTAAAGGTTCTATAACGTAAATTTCAGCCTCAAATGCTTCGCTAATAGGTTCTTTTGAGACATGAACATCCTCAGGTCTAACTCCAAGTATTAGGCTGTTTTCGCTTGCTTTCTCTCTTATTATTTTTGCGATATCATCCGGAATTTTAACCTTAAACTCTCCAGCGTCAAGAAAGTATGTTTTAGTTTGTTCATCATAGCTTAAGGATACATCAAAGAAGTTCATAGGTGGTGATCCTACGAATCCTGCAACAAACAGGTTGGCAGGTTTATGGTATAGTTCACCTGGTGTTCCTATTTGCATTACTTTGCCGAAGTTTAGTATTGCTATTCTATCTGCCATAGTCATCGCTTCTGCTTGGTCATGAGTAACATAAATTGTTGTTATCCCTAATTCCTTTTGAAGCCTCTTAAGTTCAGCTCTCATAAGAACCCTAAGTTTAGCATCAATATTGCTTAAAGGCTCATCCATTAGGAAAACTTTAGGATTACGAACAAGGGCTCTTGCAAGAGCAACTCTTTGCTGCTGACCACCACTAAGCTGTCTAGGATATCTATCTAGAAGATCCTGTATTCTCAAAAGCTTGGCAACTTCAACAACTTTTTTCCTAATTTCCTCCCTAGGAACCTTTCTCAATCTTAATGGGAACGCTATGTTGTCAAAAACTTTCATATGCGGGTAAAGAGCATAGTTTTGGAAAACCATTGCAACGTCACGATCCTTCGGAGGAATGGATATTTTCTTTTCAGCATCGAAGACAACCTTATCGCCTATAGCTATAATGCCCTTATCGGGTTTTTCGAGACCAGCAATACATCTTAAAAGGGTTGTTTTACCTGAGCCCGATGGACCTAAGAGAACAAAGAACTCCCCATTTCTAACAGTTACTGAAACATTGTCTAGCGCTATAACTTTCCCTCCAAAAACTTTAGTGACATTAACAACTCTTACTTCAGGCACTTCAATACAACCTCAAAACCGCACTTCTCTTCCACGACAACTACTCTGTATTATGAAACTTATATTTTTAACACTATAAGAAGGAAGAATAGAAAATAAGCAATCTTTATAAAGATGCCATATAATAGCCGGTATTTCAAAGGAATAATGGAAGCTATGGAAATACTGCTTCTTTGAGAAAGAGCGTACGTTTTCGTCTTTAAGCTAGAACTTATAATTAGGGTCTTTGGCGCCGGGGGCGGGATTCGAACCCGCGCGGCGGTTGAACCGCCACTGGCTCTCAAGGCCAGCCCCTTAGTCCGCTCGGGCACCCCGGCGCGTATTTGTTATTTTTGTGTTCGAGTTTTTATTTTATATGGTTTTTTCACTCATTAACACCTTGTATCCTTTCTTACTTGCAAGTACTTTTACGTTCCCGAAGATTTCTCTCATTCTCTTCTTCAACATATCTGCCCCCTTACATGCTACTAGTTGAAGTAGTCCGTGCCTTTCCAGTCTCGGATATGCTCCTTCAACTATTTTCTCTATAATTTCTGATCCTGCCGAAAATGGAGGGTTTGAAACTATCGTTTTAAACCTTAAGTTCTTAGGTAATGGGTCATAAAGGTTTCCTTGGAGAATAACTACTCTGTTTTCTACGCCATTTCTTTTAGCATTTAACTTGCATAGTTTAACTGCTCTCCTATTTATTTCAACCATGTAGACTATGAGCTTAGGATTTATTTTTGCAAGAGTTATACCTATAGCGCCGTATCCTGCTCCTAAATCGAGAACATAGCCTTCCTCAGGAATAATCATTGTTTCTAGGAGTAGTTTTGTTCCAGGATCCACTCTGCTCTTAGAGAAAACTCCTGGTTCAACAATGAATTCTACAGGTACTCCTCTTATAATATCGCTTATAATCTCCTTTTTACCAATACTGCTTGGTTTTTCACTGAAGTAGTGTTCAACCATAGCTGTTTCACGTACCTTTCTTTCCGGATTTCCAAGCTCTAGGGTACAGTCCAGGCTCAATAATTACTCTCGATATTTTAACAGCTATTCCCTTCTTAGCTTTAAGGATCTGGTTCGAACTCATATTCGCTCTACCTAAGGCAACAAGCTCCCCTTTAACTGTGAAAACTGCTACTCTATCGCCAACATTTATTCCCTCATGCAGAGCAACTATTCCCGGAACAGCAAGATTTGCCCCATGAGCTACTGCGTCAACAGCCGTATCTCTAATTATTATCTTCGGTAGTTCGCAAACAGCTCTCTCCATAGGCATAATGTATTTTCTAAGCAAATCATCTTTACCTTCAAATTTCCACCTATATAGTGCATCAGCTAAATCCTGAAGTCTAACTAATGATTCATCCTCTTTGAAGGGTCCGGCTCTTGTTCTCCTAAGCTCTCTCATGTGGGCGCCGACGCCTAGAAGTAATCCTATGTCGTGACATAATTTTCTAGCGTAGGTTCCTGCTTCACAACCTATCCTTAAAAGTACAAGCCTACCATCTCTCTCCAGAACATCAATGTAATATACTTCTCTAATTCTAAGAGATCTTTTAACAGACGATCTAAGAGGAGGCCTTTGATATATTTTACCAACGAACTTCTTAACTATTCTCAAAAGCTCATCATCGCTAACGTCTCCGTGAAGTTGCATTACACATATGTACTCCTTAATTTTATGAACTATAACGCTAATAACTTTAGTAGCATACTCTAACGCTACAGGGAGAACACCACTAACCTTGGGATAACCCCGCCCCAAGCCCCTAATTTTAAGGGGCTATTGGGGCTCTAGGGTCCCACCGTGGCCGGCCTTCGATAATCCAAACATTCTCTTAATCCATGCGACAACTTCGTGACTTGTAGGTCCAGGCGGTTTATCTAGGTTAACCACGCCATGTTTAATGTAGTAGTCTATGGGTCTTCTATATGGGAAATAACCGTATTTCTCGTCAGTTTCAAGTTCTCCCTTGAAAAGATATTTTCTCCTAACACCGCAAATTTTATCTAGGTTTTCGAGGAATCTTAAGCCTTCAAGATAGGACAAAATCCCTTCCTCCCTAAGATAGAAATGTTATTCGAAGAAGTATAAATAAAAATCTATGCTTAAAAGTAGAAGTCATGTTGGAGGTAAAACGGGCTTAACTTTTTCTCTCATAAAGTCCTCTAATCCCTTAGCCTTAATAGCTTCTAGGACTTCCTCGTCGGAAGCGCCCTTCTTAATATCTATTTTCTCTGGTAAAACCTCAATATGCTTAATGTTAGCTCTTCTCCTTTTAACACCAGTTAGCTGCTTAGGACCTGTTATTAGAACGAAGTTGTCATCAATTATGTCGACTATAACACACTTTCTACCGGCTTCTCTACCAGCGATTTTAACACATATTCTTCCAACTTCAATTGCTGGC
>Ga0180301_10004385_pt1 | contig 10911 bp, 4 predicted proteins | sample GuaBasSediGuay16_FD_121797 | JGI IMG/M metagenome (GOLD analysis project Ga0180301, IMG submission 121797) | Subseafloor sediment microbial communities from Guaymas Basin, Gulf of California, Mexico - Guay16, Core 4569-2, 12-15 cm | ecosystem: Environmental > Aquatic > Marine > Hydrothermal... | reverse complement strand
TTATAAAATGGAGGAATGAAATGAGAGTTATAATGGTTTTTGTATTCACTTTTATATTAATATCTATTTCCGTTGGGCAGACATACTGGGAAAGGCGTTATGGATATGGAAGCGCCCAAGATATTATTGCCTGTTCTTCAGGAGGTTATATTCTTTGTGGTAGTTATTATGATTCTGGAGATTATGGATGGGAATATCAGATTTTACGACTTAATGAATCGTATGACAGTCTATGGATAATGACTTTTCCAGATTCACCTGATAATGAACTTGGTAAAAGAATCGTAGAAATAGCAGGTGGAAAATTCATTATTGGAGGCAATCATACTGATTCCGATACTATGATGCCATATTTTATTTGCATCGACAGTATTGGCGAGATTCTCTGGACACAGACTCTGAGGGGAGGTGAATTTGTTGATATGTGTCCATCTCATTACGGTGGAGTGGTTGTGATGTTTGGTGATATAGAACTGCGTGATACTATAAATATCGTTGAAATTTCAGAGGAGGGAGATTCCCTATGGGGAAAAACTTTTGGTGCTATTTATGAGGACTCATACTACGGTTATGACATCGATATGTGTTTTGATGGTGGATATATATTTGCAGGTCGATATATTCCTTCTTCGGGTGAACCTGAATGTTTTATTATGCGACTCGATGATAATGGAGATTCATTATGGTTTGCACATTATAGAATTCCCTGGGATGTCCTTTTTCGTTCCGTAAGCCAGTGTTCCGATAGTGGATTTGTTTGTGCAGGAAGGTGTATGCCAGTGGCAATGCCTATGGGATTGGTGGTTCGTTATAGTAAAACAGGTTCGCGGTTATGGGAGCGTAGATATGGTCTGGGTTACGATCCAGAGGATTGGGCAAATGCTTTTTGGGATGTCCTCACAGATTCATCAGGTGGTTTTTGGATTATTGGAAGTCACCCAATAATAGGGTGTAATGATGCATGGTTGCTTAGATTTGATGATGATGGAGACACACTTTGGTCTATTCGTTTCACTGAAGAAGGTGGTAGGACAGCATTACAAACAGTTATTCAGAATCCTGATGGAGGCATTTTGGCTGCTGGGTGGACTTCAACATATCCAACTTATCTTGTTGGTGTCATCGAGGAGCAATCGATTGAAATAATTCTACCCAATGGTGGTGAAATCTGGGAAATAAGAACAGTTCACAATGTCTTCTGGGAATCCGATGGAATTGCAAATGTTACTATAGAATACTCCACCGATGGCGGAGGAACATGGCTCGAAATTGAATCCTCGATACTCAACTCAGAACACTATGAATGGACTATTCCGAGCACCCCATCCGACAATTGTTTATTGAAAATATCCGATGCGGCAAATCCAGCGGTATTCGATATAAGCAATGAACCTTTTGAAATAACAAGCAGTAGTCCATCACCTGAAATTACAGTTATTTCACCTAATGGTGGTGAAATCTGGATAAGTGGCTCTGAACAAATTATCAGATGGAATTCGACTGGTGTAGATAATGTTTCGATTGATTATTCAATTAATAGTGGAATGGAATGGATATCAATTATTGATTCTACTTTATCCAATGGATTTTTCGAGTGGATTATTCCTGTTCATAACTCAACAAATTGTCTTGTTCGTATCACTGATATCGATATGTCATCTGTTTCTGATATGAGTGACGTAGAGTTTGAAATAGATAATACTTCACCATCTATAATTCTCATAAATCCAACGGAAGGCGATACATTGCTTATTGATTCGACAATAATTATAACTTGGATTTATGACGAAATCGATGATACAGTTTTTCAGGTTTTATACAGCCTTGATGATGGAGAAACATTTCCTTATTTTGAAGGGCTTGTTGAGGGTTCATCTTATGAATGGACTGTTCCCGATTTTGAAACGGATGTTTGCAGGATTAAAATTTGCACACTCGATAGCACTACGGGAAGCGGAAAAGAAACATTTTCGCCAATGGATGGAGAACCTATTGCGGAGGTAATTTCGCCACCTTTTCCGATTAGACATAGTGTAAATATAAAGCATTTTCACAAACCCTTTATTTTCTCATTAAAAACTGACCCAAATCCCTTTAATTCCTCGTGCAAGATAACAGTGAATGGGAATGCGAAAATAGATATATATGATTTACAGGGAAATGTTGTTGAACGATTCACTTCGCCAAATTCAGCGAACGATAGTCTAGTTGTTGCTTCTGTCGAAATGTCTACTATTCAGACATTCATTTGGAAACCCGATGAATCGATTTCTTCTGGAATATACTTTGTTACAGCGCGAATAGAAGATGGTAGGACGGCGACAAGAAAGTTAATGTTTATCAGATAATAGCCAGAATCATTGAAAAAGAAATAAAGAAACATAGAACAAAACATCTTATACCGTTGAAATGGAATCGATTTCTGTGATTTCGTCCATTCACGAGCTAATCGATTCAATATATATAGTCGATACCGAGAATAGATAAACAGGATTTGCGCTCAACAGACGACTCGGAATAAAGTGTTCATCTCTGCTTCTTTATATCCATAAAAATATTTTTCGAGGATATGAAAGAATTGTTAGAGAAAATTAATATAATTAATGAATTCCGGTGGCATTTGTATTATTCAGGTATTTATTCACCCATAAAATCGTCCGGATAAATGGTATCATCCAAACCCAGAAGTCTTTTGGTCGTTTCGGTGGTTTTTACAGAAACCTTTTCAAATATCGAATATATCACTGGAATTACGATAAGTGTTAGGAATGTAGCAGAGGTAAGTCCACCGATAACCGAGATAGCTATTGGTGCGCGCATTTCTGACCCTTGGCTGGTAGAAAGTGCCATAGGTAACATTCCCACTATAGTGGTAAGCGCTGTAATCAACACCGGACGAAGTCGATATCGTCCAGCAGTGATAATCGCATCGTTCATTTCATAATCCTCATCTCTTCTCAATTGATTGATTAAATCTACCATAACTATACCATTATTTACCACTATTCCCGCTAGGATTACTAATCCCATCAGCGATGGCAAAGATAGAGTAGTCCCAGTGATAAATAGTCCCCAGAATACGCCGATTATGGAAAGTGGTTGAGTGAACATTATCACGAAAGGATGGACGAAAGATTCGAATTGCGATGCCATTACCATATATACGAGTAAAAATGCCACTACTATCGCTAAAAGCATCCATCGATATAAATCTTTCATCTGTTCTGCCTGACCGCCGATTTCATATAAATATCCCTCTGTCCACATTGGAGAATCATATAATTCCTGCATAGCCTCTTTTATTTTATTGGTAACAGTTTTGAGGTCGTATTGTTCCGATACGGTGATAAATATAGATAATTTTCTTTTCTGGTCTTCGCGCTGAATTTCTGTCGGTCCCTCGGTCTTTACCATATCCACCACCTGAGAGAGTGGGACTACTGCACCGGTTTGTGTTATTACGGGCAATGAAAGTATTTGTGATATTTCCTCACGAGATTTTTCGGGAATTTTCACCACTATATCCATTCGTTCCTGTTCAGCATTGAATCGTCCAGCGACAGAACCGAGCGTATATGTTTTCAATGCATTTGCCAGTTGAGCAGCGGTTAGTCCTACGCGAGCGCATTTGTCCTTATTTATCCTTATCTGCATTTCCGGACGACCCTCCTTAAATGATAACTCGATATCTTTCACTCCGGGAATTTTTTCTATCTTATCCTGAGATATTTCGCATAATCGCTTTAATATCTCCATATCGTTACCGAAAATTTTGATTTCTATATCGCCCGAGATTGCGCCGCCAAACATTTGTGAACTCATATCCTGAACTACAAATCGAGAGTTTTTCAATTTTGGGAACGCATTGCGCAGCTGTTTCATTATTTCCTCATTGGACCGTTGTCGGTCTTCCTTGTGTCTTAGCCTTAGAAAAATGGCACCCTCGTTGACATTTGTAGGGGTTCCGGATTGTCCCGCTGCCATATCGAACTCCGAACCCTGAACCACTCCGACTATCATACCAGATAACAGAATATCCGGGTCGTCTTCTACAGCATCGAGTAATTGATTCGCCACATCCGCGGTTTGTTCCAGTGGAGTTCCCTGAGGCAATGAAAAGAATGCCTGTGCAAATGGTTCATCGGATTTTGGCATAAATTCACCACCGATTATTAATATCAAACCGATTGAACTGGCAAATAGTAGAAAGACTATCAGTAAAGTGATAGTTTTGTGTTTTAATGTCCATCGAAGTATGGTTTCGTAATAATTTTGCATTTTACCGAACCATTTTGTAGCTTTCATCCCAGAACGCTTTTGTTTGGTGAATATTTTCGATGCAATGACCGGCACGATAGTCAATGCCACAAATAGCGATGACAATAGTGCAAAAGTGACAGTCAACGCTAATCCTCGAGATAATTGCCCTGTTATTCCCGGAATGAACAGCACTGGGAAGAACACTGCGATAGTAGTTAAAGTGGAGGCAGTAATCGCCATACCCACTTGTTTTGCGCCAATTCCAGCGGCATCGAATCTGTTCTCGCCCATCTCTATTCTGCGATAGATATTTTCTATTACCACAATGGCATTGTCCACCAGCATTCCGACTCCCAATGCCAATCCTGCCATAGTCATAATGTTCAGTGTATATCCTGCAGCGTATATCGCGATGAATGTGGCGATTATGGACAATGGTATGGCGATAGTGATAGCTGCGGTGGGACGCCAAGAACGAAGGAATAATAATATAAATATGGCAGCGAAAATCGCTCCCACTATACCATTAGAACCAGTATTCGTTATTATCCTGCGAATGATTTCTGACATATCGAATAGCATATGCAATTCGGTTTCTCCAGGCAGGATTTTTTTAATATTTTTTTCCTCCTCCAGCACTTTTCTCATAACAGTAACAGTATTGGCATTGGATTCCTTTGATATCATAACCCATAGACCGCGCTTTCCACCCTGGAATTTTGCTATTCCTCGTTCTGCTTCGGTGCCATATTTTACCTCCGCTATGTCCCGTAAGTAAATTGGTTTATAACTATCTGTCATTCCGACTATAATATTCCTTATTTCGTCCAGTGAATTGAATTCACCGTATGAACGAAGCAGATATTCTTTGTTTCTCTGAATCAGATATCCAGCGGGTAAATTGACATTATTTAGAGCTAACGCCATTTGGACTTGTTGTGGGTCGATAGCGAAAGCCTCTATTTTTGCCGGGTCGAGTAATATGTGGACTTGCCGCTCACTCCAGCCCCAGATAGAAACTGCTCCCACTCCCTCGATTCGTTCTAATCTAAGTTTGATTATATTTTCTGCGATATCGTGCAGACGATTGAAATCGATATCACCGATGTAAACATACGCCGCCATAGGCATCATAGAGACATCGAATTTAAATACTATCGGGTCGCTGACATCCTGTGGGAGGAATTGTTTAAATATTCCGATTTGGTCTCTGATATCCTGAGCGGCAAAATCGATATTAGTGCCCCATTCGAATTCGACCATCACTACAGACATTCCCTCCCGAGAATATGATTTCACCGATTTCACTCGACTGATAAGGGATAACATTTCCTCCAGCGGTTTGGTAAGATGAGTTTCGATGTCTTCGGGAGAAGCTCCCTCCCAGCTGGTCAACACGGATACAGTAGGATAGGAAATATCGGGTAATAAATCTAATCCCAGATTTATTAAAGAATACACGCCGAGCACTACCACAATCCCGATTATCATAATAACAGTGACCGATCTTTTCACAGAAAATTCGGGTATAGACACGCTCTACCTCCTAAAAAACTATTTATCAATATGACCATTCGTTTACTTAATGACTGAATAGTCAGATAAAGATAATCCAATGAATTTAGATGTCAAGGTCTTTATTTTTGAATTTGTGAGAAGTTTTCTAAGTATATCGGGTATTTCACTTTTCAGGTAATGCAACCAAGCCCAAATCCTCGATTCCGCCTTCCTTTATGTGTCCAATTATTCGCATAATGGTCTCATATTTCACGGTTTTGTCGGCTCGTAATGCCACCGAAGTAATGTTTTTAGTCTGTTTCAGTTCCCATAACTTTTTGGAAATTTGTTCCTCTTGGATAACATTTTTTCCGATATATGTAGTTCCGTCGGCTTTAATAGATATGGTAACTCTATTTTCATCGGTAATTCTGGCGGCTGAGGATTTTGGCAATGATAAATCTACCTGAGCGTGCATTATGGGCGCAGTTATCATCACGATAATCAGCAGCATAAACAGTATGTCCACCATCGAGGTGAGATTCATCTGCGCCGATGTCTCATATCTTTCTCGTCGCGACATATAATTTAGTTTCAAGCGTTAGTTTAAATTTACAATCGCAAACGCACACAGAAATTCAACATAGAGTCTTTCTGACACTATCTGTGTCCATTTATGGTCAATCAATGTTTTAGTTTCTAACAACCATTTATTCCAGATGTAAAACACCATCCTGTGTGCAGAATATCCAATATCCTTTACCCGATTCAATTTCGGATGCCAATTGATAAGCACCAGTTTCGCAACTCCATTCGAATATCATATCGGTCAGCATTATGCCCGATGGGTCGGTATGATAGGTGATAGAATCACTGGAAATCGAACCAATCAGATTCCAACCTCGATATACAGGTATGGAAATACTGGTGATAGGAATTCCACCGATTTCAGATGTGAATTCGTTCATTGCGAATACCCAGAAGCCGAATCCCAACCGAGGCGGGTCATTGTTTACATAGGTTCGAATGCGAGCATCATATTCCAATGGTCCGAATATTATTTCATCTATCGCGCTGGTCCAACCAGATACAGTAATAGAAGTAGGAAGGGATAATAAATTCCATCCCGGACAGCCCTCGATTGTTCCTTCACCGATTTCAGGTTGTGAATACACTATCTGCAATGTCTCGTTTTCAGAGTAATGATATATTGAATCACGCTTCATATCTATGTATCCATTTAGAGTAAAAATTCCCGGCGGGAAATATCGAGGACTCCAATACAATGAACCGACTACTGCTTGCGTGACAATATACCATACCACAGGTAATTCGAAGGAGTTCTGGATACTTCTGCCCAGTCGTCGAATGGCTGGATAATCAGGGTCATCCAACAATATATATGCATCGGTCTGTGATGGTGGCGGTATGGGAATATGAATATCGTATGCGGGGTCCCATCCGGAAGTAGCCGCATAGCCACAGCCTATCGCCAAATTCATCGGGTCGAGATATCCGCCGGTGACAGTATCGTTTCCGAAAAAGATTAAATCGTGCACCCATTGGGTCTGACTCCAATTCACCAAAATTATTCCGTCATCAGCCCAATAATCTACTCTTCCGCTATCGAATATACCCTCGGTCAATTGCATATTGGTGAATGCACCTCCAGATACATTATCCAATATATGCAGATGAAGATTTAAAAAGAACGAACTCGCTCCCACCGGAGAAGTATTGCTGGCGGTGATAGTTATTATTCCGCCCAGAGTATCCCAATCCAGAGTGAAACCATCGGAAGCTGTTCCATTGGTAGTAACAGAATCTACTCGTATCACCGCTGGATTGTATCGAACCTGCATTTCGTAATCATAGATAGAAAATCTTGCCGGATCATCGGCAAACAGTGGATATACGATATTATCGCCGGCATTTACTATGGTATCCTCAAAAAACAGATGAAGTTTATCCACCATAAATTCCCAGCAGAAAGTATCGCCATTCGGTCCACAATATGTGGAATCCACCAGATCTGCGGAATAGACACAAATTTCGACAGTATCGCCGGCACCCCAGCTATAAAGACCGATAGGGTCGAACTGAAGTGTGCTATCGGAAAATGTCAATCTGGTGCTATCCACAGTGAAAGTATCGGTGCCATCCACTATGAGATAGATAGTGTTTTCATCTACGCCGGCGTATTCATCGGTGATAATAAGAGAAATTGTGGATGGAATTCCGCCCACCATAATTCCGTCCTCGGGCTGTTCATCAGAGAATTCGGGTGGGTCCAGGTCCACCAGAAACCAACCGGATGCTGGAGTGGAAAGTGTGCAACCAGTCTCATCCTCGGCATCCACTAATTCATAATAGACAGAATCACCCGATATGAATGCACCAGTATCGGGCAGATAAGTCAATGTCCCATCATCATAGGTTAATGACGGGTCTGGATATGTGATTTCTGTGCCGTTGGCATCGAATACGATGGAAGATTCGTTTACACCATCCTCATCATAGATGCCGATTACCATCGCTTGTGGGTCGCAAGCACTCCATACGCCGATTTCAGGCGAAATGTTGCCAGCGATTACCGGACTGCACCAGCAGTTGGGAATAAAGAAACAGCCTCGTTCCAGGTCGCTATATGAGCCATCTGCGCTGGATAAAGATACCTCGAAACAAGCATCCGGTCCGGTGCATCCCTCACTATAATTTACTCGCCAGAAAAAGTGTATAGTATCGCCATCGGGAAGTGATGGTCGAAGTGCGGGATTCTCTCCATATAGCAATTCTATACAAGAACCCAGAGTAATGTAAGCAAAAATAGAGTCGAGGTCGCTGCCACTATAATTTGCCACATCCACCTGAATTACCTGAAATGTTCCCAGCAATTCAATAATGTCGGTATATATAGATGCGAAACTTTCGGTGATATCGAACCAGGAACCACCAGTAGAATCGGAGATATTTTGATACCACCACAATGAATATGCGCCATCGCAGCAGGAAGAGCTATAAAGTGGATTTCGAGTAGCTGCGAAGAACATAAAACCATCATCGAGTAATCTTCGTGCTACTGTATCAGCGTCCCATATAGATGTGCAATCATAACAGCCATCTCCTTCCTCACAGAAACAAGCATCGGTGAGCAAAATAATAACCTTCAATGCGCCGGTGCGCCAGTTAATAGAATCTACTGCTGCCATTATGCCATCGAGTGCGGTTTCTGGTGTATCGCCACCACCGGAAGAACCCATAGTCATCCAGGAAATAAATGTATCTACATCCTGAGTAGGTGTATATCCATGAGGGAAATTGAAGCCATCACCATAAGTAACTATTCCAAAAGCGTAATCGAAACCAGTTGTTGCCATAGTCTCGGCGAATTCGACGATATGATCCACAGCACTGGATATATATGTCCCCATACTTCCGGTAGTGTCCAGGACAAATACGATATCCACCGAACCGGTATCCTCGGTGCAACTGATTTCCAGTCCGAATTCTGCATCGGAAACGCGTTTAAATTGGTGCTCTGTTCCCTTGCGAATCAGTTTCATACCGGTAACTTGTAATCCATTGGAGTTTGTTGCTCCCCATAACATACTCCAGGCAATGATGGTAAATAATACTACAAAAGTTGCCTTCCTCAAATTCATTTTTAGCCTCCTTGTGAATGTATTATTAGACAACATATTTAAATATAATTGCATTGTCAATATAATAGTATAACAAAATCCAAATTTATTTTAATTTATAATATAATTTATAAGATTAGTATCGCACAATCTCATAAGAGCTGGGTTGTTGCAAAGATAATAATAATCTCGGGTTTTCAACTTTAATTGAACATTTTTTCCCACATTTTTGCCAATCAGCAGTGGCAAACTATCCTCGCCGATATAGAATGTGAATTCCCACCCCGATGGATTAAAATTCCCATCGTTCATAAATGAATCGATATATGTAGATTCGAATGTGCGGAGTATATTTTCTACTTTCTCATCGTTTAATGCTATAGAGTCGGGATATTGCATCATCCAACCATTTTCGGTGTATTTTGCCCGAAATACGAAATCATCGCCACTGCGAATCACGATTTTGTCGGCATCAGATACCGAAAATGGTGTCCTATCACGAATGTCATTTATGGAAATCTCCGATACCGCTAACATATTACTGGAAACCTCGAATAGAGGCATTTTATCTGGGGTGTATGCGAGTATATATTCGAATATGGTATCGTTCGGGAAATACTTTCCAAACACTGAAAGCTGATATCGATTACCGTCCGTAGTGTAAAAAATCGACTCCAGTAATTGTTTGGCATCCAATCGGTTTAAAATCGAATCAGAATGATTTTCAGCGAAGAATTCGGTCGCTTTCTCATTTATAATGGTTTGTATCAGTTCATTTGCGATTTTATTGTCAGCTTTTTCATAAACTGGATGTGTTATCCACCATCGAAATCCTTTCCTTTCCAGAGCTATTCTGTCATCGGGTCGGATAATTTCCACAGAATCCAAATCGATTAGTTCGATATCCGGCAATATACTTTTATCTCGCAAATCAGCGGATGTATTCAATAATGCTCGTCGATATTTGAGAGGAACTAATAATATACTATCACTTTCATCGATTTGTGCATATACTCCATTTCCAGTGGGAGATTCATCTCCCAGTTTAAAAGTTATTCCCTGAGCAGAAAATTCTACCCAAGGTCGAGGCGTTAGTCCAAAATGTTGTGGGTGGCCATTTTCTGTTATCACATCGGTATAGTGTATCCCTAATGCCGCTCGCAATACAACCTGAACCTGTTTATTATCGGCGGGATATCTCACCGGATGAACAACCCACCATTCCTTGCTTGCGGTATCCTGAGCAACCTCCACTATATCGCTTCGAGTCTTTATACGAAATTTATATATCCTACTCACACCAGATAGTAATCGTCTCTGTTCCAAATCTTTTCGAATATGACTTTCTTGCTGGATAATTTCAAAATACCAGTAAGCACCACCCAGTAGTAAAAATATTATTCCAAGTATTATTGTCTTTTTCCAAGTCATTATAATTTCTAATTAACGGAAAACATTTGACATTGCAATTTTTTTTATCTTATTTAATAACCGAATCGATTAGAGTATGGGG
>Ga0180301_10004384_pt1 | contig 10913 bp, 6 predicted proteins | sample GuaBasSediGuay16_FD_121797 | JGI IMG/M metagenome (GOLD analysis project Ga0180301, IMG submission 121797) | Subseafloor sediment microbial communities from Guaymas Basin, Gulf of California, Mexico - Guay16, Core 4569-2, 12-15 cm | ecosystem: Environmental > Aquatic > Marine > Hydrothermal... | reverse complement strand
TTCATTCTCAAAACGGTGGGCAGAAACAAGAAAGTGGGATTTGGCGGATGCATGACCGCTTCTGAAATGAACCTCCCGAAACTTTTGAGCAAAAATAAAAACGAGATAATAACCCACCTTCCTCAAATGAATAAGAAGGAAAGATTTGAAACATGGTTTAGAGCACAAAGAGCGGATTTTTATTTCGCCTCCCCCCAGGCGATAACCAGAAACGGTGAAATGATTTTTATAGACGGAACAGGCAACAGGGCGGCGGCTGTTATTTACGGTCCCGGGAAAGTGCTGCTTCCGGTCGGCAGAAATAAAATAGTCCGGGACCTGGATGAAGGATACTGGAGAATGAGAAATATTTCAGCCATACCCAACAATATCAGACTGAATAAAAACAATCCCTGCGTGGAAACGGGGCGGTGCGTGGACTGCAATTCACCCGAGAGAATATGCAACGTTCTGACAGTTCTTCTGAAAAAACCGAAATTTACCGATTACATGGTTGTTCTGATAAACGAAGAATTGGGATACTGACACAAGGCACAGGTCACAAGGCACAAGTTGGAAGTCGGAAGTTACAGTTCACAAGAGCACAGGAACACAAGAGCATAAGTAGTGCGACCCTTCAGGGTCGCTTATTGGCGAGGCTAAAGGCGAGGCTTTGGACCTCGCACTACGGTCTCGCGCTCTACGCGGGGCAAGGTAATAAAAAAGGCGGGGAAAGTCACTTTCCCCGCCTTTTTGGCGCAATGCCCTTTCTTACCTTAAGGGCTTCGGGTTAAGGCTGAGTTTTTCTCTCCAGATCACGGACAGCGTAATAAAGATCTCGGGCCCCCCATGAATTTTCAGTATTCTCAATCAATCGGTAAAATAAGATAGTAAAGCATTCCACAAATATTGCTTAAGCTATGAAAAATAATATTTGCCAATAGACTTTTATGTTTTTCATACAAATGGTATGAAAACAAACTCCATAAAAATACTGGGATAGCTATGCCGAAATGAAAAACTGAAAAAGTTATACAGGAAATAAAATAAGCTTTTAAGAATTTTAGTTTATGACGAAAACTTACATATATGATTCTTTTAAAACAGATTTCTTCGACCATTGGAACAATGATAGAAATAGAATAGAAATAAAACAAAAATTTTGCGGGTGTAAGGTAATTATAGACCACAATTTCTCCAAAACCAGGCATATCGACTTTACAAATTATCATAATCACAATTATTGCTAAATAGGTCAAAAAATATTTAAATGCTTTTAGAAAATCGCGCTCCACTGATTTATTTAAATTTTTTAAAGCAAGCGATTGAGGAGCGATTTTCTCCAAAATTACAGCAGATACAAGTAAAATAGGAATATAGTACAGACCATAAAACAAAATATCTATTTTGCATTTTTTAAGAAAAATAAAAATCGCTACTCCAACAGGCACAGATAAAATTAAAGCAATAACGAAAATTATGCTGTTGTTAAAACTGATACTTTTTAAACTATTGAAATTATGATTTGGTGATATCTCTAAATTAGTAATTCTGGTTATTTTCAAAAATGTCATAAACAAATAGCGCCAAAAATTATTTTCGGCGCTACATAAAAACCATTCACTTCACCGCTATATCAATAGACCTTTGATGCCATTGCTGTGGGCAACTTCCATTATAAAACTCATTATTTTGGCTATAAGAAGGGACATTATTTGGTGAATTATAGGTATTGTCGGAATTATTGGATACATCTTCGGAGTGATATTCTTCATACGCATTATGAGCTTGCCACCACACATAAACAGCTTGAGCGGCATAAGCGAAACCTTCTACAACAGGCGCGATTTTTTTACCTTGCAAAACATCTGGCTGAGTTTTTCTCTCCAGATCACGGACAGCGTAATAAAGATCTCGGGCCCCCCATGAATAATCCCTGGCGTATCTGTTGATATCGTAAGCGTACCACCTGGCCTGATAGCCGATAATTTCAGGCTTTACGCTCCTGACCACCCATTCAAGATTTCGCGCGGCGTTTTCAATCTGGAACTGAGCGTCATTATACATATCTCTGGCGTCCCACTCCATATCCCGGGCGATTTTGTGAAGTTTCTCCGATTTTTTTGCTATAGACACAAGACGCTGCACATCCCTCAAGATTCTGTCTGCGTCATTAGCATACCTATTAATGTCATAAGACATCCTGCGCAAATCATTCTCAAAAAAAGGATTGTGCTGGTTCGAATTTTTTATCCTTCTCGCCTCGCTTTCCAGTCTCCGCAAATCATTGTCAAGCCAAACGGTGTCATTTCGCAAATTTCCAAGTTCCCTTGCCACTCTTTTAAATTTATGCTCCAAGTCCTGCTCCACGACAGTAACCGGTTCTGCCTTAATGCTCGTAACAGCCGGAACTTCCGCTTGAGAAAGGTCCTGCAGGTCTATGTTTTTGAGATTGAAAGATTTGAGATTCTCAATCTCCCCGGCACCTGCAAAAGAAGACGCAAAGACAACTGACAGCAATAAAACCATTTTTCGCATATTTCCACCTCTCTTAATCGTATATGTAAATTATATGCAGATGCAAAGAGTTCTCCAACTGTCTTTTGAACTAAGCGAACATGGGTCAAAAGACCTACAAGTGCTCTGTTTGCAAACCCGCATTGCAATTGGTTCATATAGCAAGAATTGTCAAGGATACGGGTTGGGCGAGGAATTCCCCTTCAAATTCAAGGGACATTCTTTCCACATTTCCTCTTGAATCAAAAACAAGTCTGAAATCTCCGTCCGGCAGAATGAACTTTTTTTCTTTATTTTCCGGATTTATGAGAATGACCACTTTTTTCCAAATATCCCCCACATTTTCGCCATAAAGCACGTAAACGATAGAGGGTGGGCTTATCGGAAGATTCAAATCCTCGTAAAACCTAAGGTTTTTCTCAATTTGAGTTTTGTTCTCCATCCTGAAAACCGGATGCTCTTTTCGAATCTTTATAAGCGCCTTATAGAGATTGAAAATTTTAAGATTTTCCTTTTTCTGCGCCCATCTTATCATGTTTATTTCATCGGGCAGGTTATACGAATTGCTCTCCCCCTTTTTGCTCCGCAGAAATTCAGCACCTGAATGGATAAATGGAATACCCTGAGAGGTTAGAACAATTGCATTTGCCAGAAATGCCGCCTTAATCTTAACATCCAAAGGAATTTCCGGCAACGATAAATCCATTCTGTCAAAAATGGTATGATTGTCATGGCAACTTACATAATTTACGCTCTCAAGAGGAGACTCCGTAAAACTCGAGATTGACCCTTTTATTCCCTCCATGACTTTTATCCTTTTTTTGTTCGCCTCAATTACGCTCTCATCCGACAAAGATGCCTGTATATAGCCAGGCTCATTGATGTCAAAAACGTTTCCCTTTAAGGCATCACGGAAATCGTCATTGAAAAGCGCAAAACCCTTGCCCTTTTGGTCACCTTTTCTTATGCCCTCGACAGGGGTCCGGCCAGCCGTCCATGGCTCTCCATAAATTATTATGTCCGGTTTTATTTCAGTCAACCGCCTTACTATTTCATAAGACGTTTGTTTGTCAATCAAACCCATTAAGTCAAATCTGAATCCGTCCACCCCGTATCTTTTCGTCCAATAAAGCAAACTATCTATAATGAATTTTCGTCCCATCTCAGACTCGGTCTTGAATTCATTACCGCAGCCGGAACCATTGGAGTAGGAACCATCCGGATTCTTTCTGTAATAATAGCCAGGAGCCAGAGCCTCAAAATTATATTGTTTGCCGTCCGTCTCAGCCGTGTGATTATAAACCACATCCATCACCACCTTAATTCCGTTTTCATGCAGAACACTTATCATTTTTTTCAACTCCTTTACCCGCGAGTCATCTTCGGTTTTGGTGGCATACCAGCCCTCGGGAGAATTGAAATTGACAGGCATATATCCCCAGTTATAGGAGTCGGAATGCTCATTGTTTTCAAAATCCTGAATCGGCAATACATGCACCACGTTTATTCCCAATTCCCTGAGATGAGACAATCCCGTCTTTATTTCAGAACCCGCCTTAAGGGAAGTTTCATTCTCAGTCAGTCCCAGATACTTACCCCCAAACCTTATGCCGGAATTTTCGTCAATAGTAAAATCTCTGATATGCATCTCGTATATAATGGCATGCGAAAGCGGAAATTCAGGAGACGAGGAAACCTGTCCGTTTCTGGTCAAGATAAGCGCTTTTCCGTCATGAGCGGTGACGCATCTGGCATAAGGGTCCAGCCCTTCAACAAAACCATCAGCCGTTTTTACCCGTATTTTGTAATATTTCCCGTCAAGATCAGAGTCGAAAATCTTTTCCCACAGGCCGCCTCCCCTATAATCCATCTCAACCACGTTCGGCCAGGACTCCAAAGTATCGTAAATAAGAACGTACATGTTTCGCACGCTGGGTGAAAAAACTCTAATGTAAGTTTGGCCGTTTTTCAAAAAAGCACCCAATCGCTTTTCCGTCCCAAAATCCTTTCCATATATCACATCGCCCAGGCCGATTTCTACAGCGGGCAGGATGGGAGATTTGAGCAGCGCTTTTCCCCGAACCACATTTTCCCACTTTAAATCTTTCAACGGCGGAAAAAACAAATACGCTATCTTGTTTTCAATGTCTTTCGCAAGGGGTTTATATGTCTGGTCGCAGTATAGCAGCAAAAAATCCGCTTTTTCAACATATTTTGCATTTACATTGCGGGAAAATCCTACTTTTACCTTGTTTTCCGAATCGAAAACAGCCTGAATTACCCTGGTGGAAACTTCGGGTCTTGAAAAATATATTTTTTCATCTCCCTCTACAATATACACATTTAATTGCTTCGCCGTGTTTACGATTTTATCGCCTCCGTCTTTCATCTCCCAATTTCCGCATTTGGGTAGTATTCCGATTCTTTTTCCCGCGAGGGAATGGCTTCCAAGGTCAATCTCAAAAAGAGCGCCGAAATCATCAAGGACATAATCAGCGGCTTCAAATCCCGGTTTTTTTTCTTCCTCGTTCCACACCCATAGACTCCAACCCTCATAATCGGAGTTGAGGCGGTTGTAATGCACATGCAATTTGGATGCTCCAAAAATATTTAGCGGCATAAGTAATTCTCCTATTGTAATCAAGAATGCGGAAAATCTTCCAAAACTTGACATCCATATATTGTAAAATAAAAACCTATGGAGCGTAAATTTCTAGCGGTTTTCTTCATCGCTTTTCTGCCTTGCTTCACTTTCGCCCACTCAGGTCAGGAAGCGTCACTTTCGCCCAATAATCAAAAAGACTCAACTACATATAGCATAGCGCGCTCAACCGCCCTTCAGCACAATATCCGCGCAATACATATAACAGCGTGGTGGGCCGGCTCTCGAAAAAGAAGGAGCTATCTTCTGTCAAAAATCAGCAGTTCCGTCATAAACGCCGTTGTGGTGGCTGTAAGGGAAACGGATGGAAGGGTGTACATACCAGGTGTCAAGCCCGCCGAAAAATATGGTTCAAATCTGGTCGCCATACGAAATCCGAAAGAAATGATTCAAGATTTCAACAAGCTCGGTCTTTACAAAATAGCCAGGATAGTGACTTTCAGGGACGATTATCTTCCTGTCAGAATGCCGGAACTTGCGGTAAAATCAACCGATTACTCAACCCCGTGGAAAAACAGAAGGGGCGGGATGTGGCTGGATCCATATATGAAAAAAAACTGGGATTATGTTCTTGAAACGGCTGAAAGAGCCGCAAAATTAGGGTTTGACGAAATTCAGTTCGACTATGTGCGTTATCCAAGCGAAGGCGACATAACGCTTTGCAGATATTCGAAAAAGCACACCGAAAAAACCGCCACTGACAATATAGCTGCTTTCCTGAAATATGCGGGAGAAAAGCTTCGCCCCGAAAAGGTGAAAATATCGGCCGCTATATTCGGCCTTACAACCACATCAAAAAGCGATATGGGCATAGGCCAGAAAATACTGAAAATAGCGAAGGAAGTGGATTATATATATCCCATGATGTACCCGTCGCATTATCACCCCGGCAGTTACGGATTAGACGATCCGGACGCCAATCCATTCAGGACCGTGGAATACGGTCTCAAAGACGCGCGGAAAAAGCTGAGCAGGTTATACTATAAAACTATTCCTTACTTACAGGATTTTTCACTCCGGCACAGATACTCTCAGCGCGAGGTTCGCGACCAGATAATTGCCGCAAAATTGGAGGGCGTGGAAGGGTGGATATTGTGGAATCCTTCAAACCGCTACAGCTGGAACGCACTTACGCTCCAGTCCTATAGGAATTTTGTGGACCCGAATCATCCCTGAACTCCTCTTTCTATCACCTCGGTATATTTCTGTGCAACCCCGAAAAATTCCGCAACGCACCCTCCGACTTTGAGCAGTCCCTCATACTTGTCCGGAAAATCAAAACCGCTTCCTTTTGCTTTTACAAGAATCGGGAGATTTTCGTTGGAATGATACCCGTAATCGTCCCTGTGCTCCATGCCGTGATCGGCGGTAATTAAAAGAACGTCCCCGTCGCTCATAAAGTCCTCAAGAATCGGAATTTTGGAATCTATTTCCTCAACGCACTTTATGGCACCTTCTATGTCCTTTGTGTGCCCGTAAAGACTGTCGGTATCTACAAGGTTTGAAAATATAAAAGTTCCTTGTGGCCTATAAAGGCAGTTCGCCTCTTTTAAAGCATTTATCGTTCCCTGCAGCGAATAAGGGTTGGTGTCTTTTTTTGACGGATGGACAAATTTAAGATTCAATGACGGATCTAAAAAAACAGGATTGTTAAGCTTTATTTTTTCATGATATTTCGCGTTTACCAAATCGCTGGTTTTTCCGACAGCGCAGGTCCAGACGCCTTCTTCCGTCAAAACTTCAATCAATGTTTTTCCGCCTATCGGCAAAACCGCGTCATATCTATTGGAGGTCCTTATTATCTCCCCTTTTTCGCTGGTGACATAGCTTCTCGCTATGGCCCTCGTAATTGGTATTCCCATTTCCATCGCAAGGGCAAAAGCAGTATCGGCTATCCTATGCTGCTCGCCTACCGGAATCACGTTTTCGTTCATCGCTATCTGGATGAGCGGATCACATTTGCTGGCGTAAATTATCAGTTCCCCCGTTCTTTCATGCCTTTCGGCGTTTAATTTTATCGCCTCTATTCCACCAGCCATTTTATTGAAAAAGGACTTTCTCCCCGTTCTTTTTTCAAGCTCATTTAGATATTCTTCTGGAAAACCTTCACAAAAAAGATTATACGTCCTCCTGTCCACAATTCCCATCATCTCTCTGTGCCCTACCAAACTGTCGGCGGAAGCTGAAACCTGTTTAACCGACTTGAAATACTGCGCATTCCTGGATAAAGGCAGGCCTGTCTGCCGTACTGGCAGGCGCCCCCTGTTTTTTTTAAGCAGATTCCCGAGTCCGAGACGCGCAAGGTTCGGCATACTGACTTTCTCTTTATAATTCCCCAATAAATGTTCAAGCGTATCAATACCAAAAGCGTCTATAACGACAACAATGAAATTTTTACCCTTCACTTTTCCTCCGCAAGAATTTATGTACAATATCTCTAAATAGTATATTAAATTTCATGCGAGGCTTTATGAAAAAAAAGATGATTTTTCTTTTGCTCATTCCAACCCTTGCCACAGGCACGTTAGGCGAAATCTATCACCATAAGATAAACGCGGAAATAAACATAAAGGGGAAAAGTATAAAAGTCAAAGACGATATTTCATTTTCTGAACCCACCAAAAAATTCGTTTTTTTTCTGCACAAAGGCATCAATCCCAAAACAAATAAAGGAGAAATCAAAAAAATCGAAACGGACGAGAAAAATCTTGTGAAATTCGCCGTCCTACTTGCGAAAAAAATAAAAAGTCTGGCAATATCCTATGAATCCGTAATATACCATCCTTTGCGGGAAAACGCCGAAAATTATGCCAGAAGTTTTTCTGAAACATCCGGCATTATATGCGAAAAAGGAGTTTATCTCAACGCTGAAAGCGGTTGGTATCCCTATATACCAAAAAGCCTGAATTCTTTTTCCCTGCGATATAAGATAGATGCTACTTTTGACTGCGTTTCCGCCGGTCGCAAAATTCCCGGTGGTTGGGAAGAGAAAAATCCGGTGGACGCCATTCCTCTTTCCTGCTCTGAATTCAGGGAATACTCGCAGGCAGACGCTAACTATTCGTATTACGCTTATCTGAGGAAAACAGGCAAGAACCTGGCCGAAAAATACCTTTCGGCCGCGAAAAAATGGATGGATATATATTCCGGACTTTTGGGCGACTACCCTTACCGCAAATTCGCTCTGGTCGAAAACTTCTGGGAAAGCGGTTATGGCTTTCCTTCTTTCACGCTTCTCGGCCCCACAGTAATAAAACTCCCTTTCATAATAAACTCCTCTTATCCCCATGAAATACTGCACAATTGGTGGGGCAACGGAGTTTTTGTGGACTATGAAAAGGGAAACTGGTGCGAGGGACTGACCGTTTATCTCGCCGATTATATGATAAAAGAGCAGCAGGGAAAAGGAAAGGAATACCGAATGACGGCACTGAAAAAATACGCCGATTACGCCGCCGAGGGTAAGGATTTTCCTTTGACCGATTTTCGCTCCCGCCACTCCTCAGCATCGGAAGCCGTCGGTTACGGAAAAGCGATGATGTTTTACCACATGCTCAGGCGCAAACTCGGAGACAATCTTTTTATCAAAGGTTTGAGGGAATTCTACAAAGAATATAAATTCAAATACGCCTCGTTTAAGGATATTCGGCTAATATTCGAAAAAGTCACGGGAAAGAATCTGACGAACTTTTTTAAACAATGGGTCGAGTTAAAGGGTGCCCCGTCAATATCCCTGGGGAAAACCGAATTGAAAGAAGAAAAAGGTAAATATATTCTTTCTTTCGAATTATCGCAAAAAGGAGATATTTACAACCTTGACATTCCCGTGGCTGTATCGCTTGAAAACGGAAAAACACTAATGCGAAACGTGACACTGAACAAAAACAAATTTTCCTATACACTCACCCTTAGTGAAAAGCCAAAGGGAATCTGGATAGACCCCGAATTCGACGTTTTTCGAAAATTGTCCCCGCTTGAAACACCCCCGGTTTTTTCCGGACTACTCGGGGCCAAAAAGCCGGTGATAATACTCTCTTCAGATATGAGCAAAACGGAGAAATACAAAAGATTTGTTATGCAATGGAAGAAGAATCCGGAAAACGCTCCCATTGTGAAAATGGACGCCGGGGTTTTAAAATTCCCCAAAAACAAAAGCGTAATTATAATGGGATTGGAAAATAAATTCGCAAGATTAGCTGCGAAAGAGCTTGAAAAATTTTCCTGCTTCATTGGTGATGGGAAAGCCATCTGCGCAGGCAGGGAGCTGCCCGCGAAAGAAAACAGTTTCATTTTCGTTTTTTCGAACCCGCTAAATCCCGCGCGTTCCGTGGCGCTTATAAACCTGGCGGAAAAAGCCGACGAGAAAGTCCTTTCAAGGAAAATTCCCCATTACGGAAAATATTCCTATCTATCTTTTGATTCTGCCAACGTGAACAATTTCAAAGGTATATGGAAAACTGAGCATTCCCCGCTTAAAAAAGTTTTTTCCGGCAAGGCCGAATTTAAGTTTCAAAAAAGAAAAGCCCTTGCCTATCCCCCTTGCGAATTCTCCCGGAAAAGAATGCGCAGAACCGTTGATTTTCTCTCCCGCAAACTGAAAGGCAGATATGTGTTTTCCGAAAACAAAAACAAAGCGGCAAAGTATATTGAAAAAAAATTCAGGGAATACAAACTTGCGCCATTTTTTGGCAAAAATTATTTTCAAAGCTGGATTGAAAAAATAGGCGGGGAAAAAGGCGAATTAATAAACGTAGTAGGCATGATTGAAGGAAACGATGAAAAATTCAAGCAAGACTACGTCGTGATAAGCGCCCATTACGACCACCTGAGAGCGAAAAACAGCAAATACTATCCCGGGGCCAACGACAACGCCTCGGGCATAGCCGTAATGCTTGAATTGGCCAGATATTTTGCAAAACGCCCCACCCCGCGAACACTCCTGTTCTGCGCTTTCGACGGAGAGGAAGAAGGCAGGATAGGCTCCAGGCACTTCGTTAAAAGTCTCGGAGAGAAAATAAATAACATCAACGCCGCGGTCAATCTCGACACAGTCGGCAGATTAAACGGCGGCAAGATACTGATTCTCAATTCGGCATCTTCGCGAAAATGGCCGTACATTTTCATGGGCATTCAATACGTTACCGGCATTCAAAGTGTAATATCCAAAGAAAATCTCGATTCTTCCGATCAAATAAGCTTTTCAGAAGTCGGAATTCCCGCTGTGCAGATTTTTTCCGGAGCGAACGAAGATCATCATCAACCGTCCGACACGCCGGATAAAATAAATTACAACGGCATGGCGAAAGCGGCCACGCTGACCGGGGAATTAGTGAAACAGTTGGCCTCGGGGCACCGCATAAAAGGGGAGCGGCCGAAAAGAAAAGAAAAGAAAAAGAGAAAAAAAATTTTGGGATCTCTGGGCTTCCTGCCCGACTTTTCATTCACGGGCGCAGGAGTGCGGATAAAAAAAACTTTTGCGGGGAGCGCCGCGGAAAAGAGCGGACTCAAAACCGGCGCCGTAATCATCGCTGTTAATGGCAACAGGACGGAAAATTTAAGCTCGTATTCAACGGTTCTGGCAAAATACAAAGCGGGCGACATTGTCAAAGTAAAATATATCTTTGAAGGAAAAGAAAAGGAAATTGCGGTCACTTTGCAAAAAAGATGAAAAAAAGTATTTTTTTATTCGCTCTTGCCCTGATTTTTATTTCATGCAGGACCGCTGAAAGAAAGCGAAAAGCAAGGATATTTGCTC
>Ga0180301_10004383_pt1 | contig 10913 bp, 12 predicted proteins | sample GuaBasSediGuay16_FD_121797 | JGI IMG/M metagenome (GOLD analysis project Ga0180301, IMG submission 121797) | Subseafloor sediment microbial communities from Guaymas Basin, Gulf of California, Mexico - Guay16, Core 4569-2, 12-15 cm | ecosystem: Environmental > Aquatic > Marine > Hydrothermal... | reverse complement strand
GTGCACATCCTCTAACAATGATACCTGCTGAGAAAGTTTTTCCCCCCATACTGCCCTTCTGAATTCTGTGTTTATTTCTTCAAGCAAAGCCTTCATATCACTCAGCTTATCCACCACACGGCCAATCGCTTCTGATCCCTCTTCCCCTGTTTCTTTTAATCCATCCCTAACATCCTCTGATTTGGCTTTCACATTTTCCAATTCGCCTGTAAGATTCCCCAGTTCCTCTTTGAGGTCTTCGGCACTTATCGTCCCTTCTTTGAATCCTTCAACCAATGCGACTATCTTGTCGCAATATCCTTCCCAATCGATCTTTTCTCCAAAATTCTTCGCTGACGCCACAACGTTGTCCCATTCTTCCTTTAAATCCTCTATATATTTTTGGATGTCCTTCGGGATTTCTCCATACATCGCTTTTATTGTTTCCCAGGCTTCGCTCATCTTGGCTGTGAACTTGGCAGGCTCCCTCAGGGTGGATTCCGGGATCTTTATGGTGAGGGCGTCTTCGGCAATCTTGGGAATCTTGTCCAGCTCCACTTTCCACTTGTTCTTTACATCTTCCGCAAATTTTTTCAGTTCCTCTTTTGATGTGCCGAAAGCCTTTAGGATGAAATTGGGGACTCTGCTGAGCACGTTCACTACCGAGCCTACTGCCCCAGAAATTGAGCCAACTATAGAATTGGCAAAGGTTTCAAACCCCACGATAATGGGATTGATGACTTTTTGCGTAACAAAATTGACAAGCTTGATGAATATCTGGCTTAAGACATTGAGACCCGTCGCAATCGCCTTTTTGGCTTTTTCTATTCCAAGCTGGAAATAATAGCGAAAGTTATCAGCAAGCCACTCCAGAGACTTGATAAAAGGAGCCCATATTACAGACGAGGCACGGGCAACGACCAATCCTGCGGTCTTTAGACTTTCCCCACATATCTTAAGCCAAGACTTAAAGAACTCTCCCAAAAGTTTGATCCCTGCCTCGAAAGCCTCACGGTCGGTGAAGAACTTCATAACGATTTTGCCCAACTGAATGAATGTTTCTTTGGTAATCTCAAACATGACCCGACCAAATATTTTCCAGTTGTCCATGAGGTAGGTTATCCCTTTGAGGAATCTCTCAAGGAAGGGGACTATCGCTATCTTTATTATATCTCCGAGTTTCTCTTGAAAATCGCCCCAGGCATTTGCAAGCTGCTGAACCTTGCCCGCGGGAGTCCTTGCCATCTCCTCGGCTACACCCCTAAACTGTCTTATAAGAATTTCTTGGACGTGAGTCCAGTCTCTTTGCTCTTTGGACAAGTTCCGGATGGCAGGAACATACCGGGCAAGCATCTCAGGCTGCCCTTCCATGGCTCGTCCCACGTACATGGCAGCAGTTGCAAGGTCCATCCCGGTACCTGCTGCCACATCGAGAACCAGAGGCCAGGCCTTCAGCATTTTTAAAGTGTCAACTCCAACGGCCTTCATCCTAGCCATGGCCTCAATCTGGACCTCGTCAGCATAGGTGGTTTTCTTCTGGAGGGCGGCGGTCGCCTTCTCGATTATAGGTGTGAGCCTTTCATAATCCTCCCCTTGTGCCTTTATGAGTGCCCTAATCCTCTGGACGGCCTGCTCTTGTCTGTTGGATGCCTCAACCCACCTTTTTGCCATCATGATGGCAGCGGTGGCACCAACAGCAGCAAGAGCCCCTTTAAGAGAAAAGAGGCTCTTTACAAGGCCTTTGCTTTTTTTCTCTGTCTCCTCAATAGCCTTCCCCATCTTTTGCCCGGCATCCTTGGCTATTGAGGAGGCCTTCTTCATCTGGCTCTCAAACTGCTGTATCTGGGCCTTGAGTTGTATAACAAGCTCCTCGGCTGTCATCTATAGCCACCTTAGCTCGTGCTGGAGCTTCATCAACTCCTCTTTTTTCAGCTCCTTGCCATGAAGCAGGGCATCCAGCTTCGACAGGGGGTCGATTTTCTCAAGATACAGAAAAACCCTGTCAAGCGTCATCTCGTCAATCTCCTTTGGAGACAAACCGTAAAACTTTGTCAGCAAAGGGAAAATTACCTCCCAGTCTGGCTCTTTCCACTCCGATCCTTCTCTTTCTCCTTTCTCTCCTCTGAAAAAGGGCTGATTTTCTCCAGCCCCTTTATCAAATCTTCCATGTAGTTATCAGGTAAACTATCCTGGAATTTCTCGAAAGTGATGCTCTCATCACATCTTCTTGCAGCGAGAAACATAAGATACGCAACCCCTTTTGGATCGCTCAGGGCATTGTTGATGATGTTGCCCAAATCCTCCGTTTGCAGCTCCTTTAAAAGTAGAACTTTCTCTTTGGGACTTAAAAGATCCGCCACCGCACCGTAGGTTTTGCGAAGGTACTCTCTCCTTGCCCACTCATGGAACTGAGCCCAGTCCTTTGTCGTGAGCTTTGCAAACTTGAACTTCTTGCCACCTATCTCAATCTCCAAGGGAGCATCTAAGGCTTTATTCTCATTCATACATCACTCCTTAGTAACTTGTTTGTTTATTTATTAAAGTCACTTGAGCCATATATCCCGATGTCTCATCTCTTTCGAGCTTTGCCTCAAAACCAACAGTGAGCCTTCCCGGCCCTCCCACGTTGATGGGGAAGGTCCTGTAAAGGACTTTAGGGAACTCAAACTGCAATGTATACTTGTATGTGCCCTCGATAAGGTCGCCCTCGAACTTAATTTGCCATGCTTGGGTTGTCCAGCCTATGTACTTGTCGTATTCGGTATGATCATCCACCACGCCGAAGGTGCCGGAAAGTGTGCCAGTTCTGAACCCATCAGCGATTATCTTTGCCACCCTTTTTGTTCCGTCGAGAAGTGGTATCCCCGAAAGGCCAGCCTCAAAGGAAAGCTCGAGCGACTCGAGGCTGTTGTTGGCTGCGCCCCCTATCTGTATTGTGGCCTGGTTCCACTGGAACGGTTTCTCGGCGGCGAAAGAAGGGGATGTCTTTGCTATCTTTGCCATCTCCTTCCCGATTATGGACGCAGTCGCCCTCAGTATTTTCTGTCCCACACCAAAAGAAAATCTCAAGGCATTAACAACACATCCTGCATACTGATCAGCCTGATCAAGATCTCGATACACCTCCAACGTATAGGACCAGCCTGCGCAGTCGTCACTAAATGGTGTATCAGATGGAACGAAGACATGCTGATACGTATTTGGTGCACCCACACCATCAGGCTGGGTTGTTGTTGGATCACCGAATATACTCCGAAGCAAGTGTCCTATCGTTCCAGGATATACCTCAAGCTCTATGTCTCCACCAACGGTTATAACCCCCTGGATGCTATCAGGAGCATCCCTTGTTGCCCTGATAACTTCCTGGGTCACCTCCTCCGTTTCCTCCACCAAGGACTCAGAAATAAACCTGAGATAATCGGATGCAGCTACTGCTGATCCCCAAGTTGTCTCCTTGCCTATCCCTATATGGGCCAGTCTTCCTTCAGCCATTTATATCTACCTCCTCTTTTTCTTTTTCTTTTTTTGTTCTTTTTTCTTTCACTTTCTCAGCAAAGCTCTGCTTTATAAGTTGCTTTGCCAGATCATCTTCAAACTCAGCCTCATCCCCAGCTTTGTAGAGCCTTTCTTGAATGAGGCGATCCTGTAATATTTTCACTTTCACCTTTCTCCTCCTTTATGTCCTATCTTGGAAATTTTGCCGGTAATGCACGGCAAGCTCTATGTCGACCCGTCTTATGGGGTATTCACTAAAATCAAACCTTGTGTCAGGAAACTCGAAATAATTGCAAGTGCCGTTCAAATCCGGATATTGTCCCAGAGCCTTCTTTATATCCTGCTCCATGTCCAGGATCCCCTTGTGTGTTGCGTCCCCCACGATCTGCTTCGCTTGGTCGTATGCCCTTATTATCCCGAATACCATGATCCTGAAGGTCCCCTCAACCTCGTTGGGTATGGACACATCCCTCTCAGGATTAGCCAAAGGCTCTAAGATAATACAAGGAGCATTGGGAATTCTTGACCTCATCCCCTCATAGACCTCTTTCACGTATCCTGAAAGAATAGTATCGCTCTTAAGGATACTTTTTACCTGGTTCCAGATGTCCTCCGGCTTCATTTTAATAGCTCCGCAAAGGCAGTTCTAAAAAGACTGCGTATTTTTTCTTGGCTTTCCTTCAGCGTCGGCTCCCAAATAGGGCGCTTGGGAATCCTTACCGCCTTGACACTCACCCAGTGCCCCTCTACCTGAAAAGTGAGGTATTTTCCTTTTTTTGGGGTTATGGTAGTTCCATACTCGTGCACCGGAGCATATACTACATTCGTACCCACTTTCCCCGTGATGTCGCTACCTGCGCCCTCTATCTTTGACGTGATGGATGAGCGGTACCTTCCGGTCCTGACCTTCAGCACTTTGTTGGAGAGCTTGTCCTTTATCTTGCCCTCCAAACCAAAAAGAACAGTCCTCATTTTGTCTTTTATGACCGAGGGTACCCTTTGTGACGCATCCTTGAACTTTCTCGCCAAAATTTCTGCTCCGATGACCTTCAAATCCAGGTTAATAGCCATATACATCCCTTCTTATGAATGGCTCAAGAAGTTTCCTTGCCTCAGATGTTAAAAAAGTCTTTTTGTCAGGTATCTCTCCTTCTCCTTCAGGAGAAACAATATCCGTTTGCCCTGCAAGATAATGTGCCTGGATCTCGTTTATGACTATCTGCTCCAGCGCCTCAAGCTCATCACTCCCGTCTTGGTAGCCTGCGTTGTATGTGACCTCGACGTTCTGTATCCCCTCGGGGAAAACCGAATATTTCAATCTGATTTTCCCCTCCTCTTTATATAAGGCATAGTTGGATGAATTCACCGTTCCTGTACCTATCTTCAAAGAGCTAACAGAGTTGACAGGATACTGCTTGAGATAAAGAACTGACGTTCCGTCTCCGTCATGCTTTTCCGTGTAGTCCCTTGCTTTAAATTTTCTCTTGCAATATGTCTCTATAGCAGCACTGAACCTGTTGATAAGGCTCTCAATCAACGCATCATCATCCGTAGTTGTAAGGTGAAGTGCTGCCTTAACGTTTGCCAGAGATGTCAGAGCGTAGTCATCTACTGCCATTTTTCATCTACTTGCTTTTTGATCCTTTCACCATCTTGTCCCTGGGAGCCTGCTTTATCTCTTTCTTTTTAGGCTCCTCCAGTATCTCCACTGAATTCCCCAGAGCCTTAGCCCTCTTCTCATCAACCTCAAAAACAGTCCCGGGAGGATAAGTCGTTCCTCCCTCAAAGAGGGTAACCTTGGTCTTGACTTTCAATCTTTGCTCCTTTCAAGGGAGCAAGGAAAAGACCTTGCTCCCGTTTATTTATCTATTAAGCGGCAGCGGTCTTCAGTATGCTGAAAGCAGCAGGAACGCCCACCAGGCCTCCTACTCTCCACACAAACCTGAGAAGGGTCCAGTCGTATTCGTAAGCACTCTTCAGGGTGCCTCCCTCGGTTACCGAGGCCTCTTGGGACATATCCACCTTCATCTCTCCTTTATCACCCACATAGAAGTATTTGAGGTTGCCAAAAGCTACAAAAGCCTTATCTGCACCAGACTCGGAAAGAGCGGGCATCTTGTCGGAGAGAAGGTATGGATATCCCCAGATGGTTGCAGGCTGGTTCCCGGCGGGAGCAGCCCAGATGTACTGCCCGTTGTTGTCCTTCAGGACACGGACCTTACCCAGGATGGTCCTGTGCATTATGAAGGTCGCACCAGGAAGGGCAACAGACCTCAGGGCGTCGGTCATCTGGGAGAGATAATCGGCATCGATGTCGCTAAATGCGGTCTTCCCGGTATCCATAGTCACAGTGTTCACGTTGGCATCCCCCAGAATACCGGTAATAGGAGATCCTGTCCCAGTAAGAGCCTGATTGTCGAACTCAAGAGCGAACTGCTCTGCCACTTCGGCGTTGACATAGTCAACAATGTCAACGATGCTGTCTTCGAGAAGCTCGTCGGTAAGCGGCACAATGGCAACAAGTTTTTTAGCAGAGAGGGTCTTTTTACCGAAGTTCATAGCGGTATCAACGGTCTTAGCAGCTCCCTCCTCAACCCAGTAAACATTAGGAGCAGTTCCACGAGCAGGAATATCCAGAGCGTTGGACTTCATCGGGAAGTGCCTTGCACGAGGAAGGACAATGGATTGCTCATGCGCAAGCCCCACTATCTCCTTGTACAGCTCGGTCGGGACAAGATATCCGCCAGCAGCACCGGTTGAGCTGGATAGGACCTTGAGTGTTGCAATGTCCTGCTCGATCACAGCCTTGTAGAACTTGGCGATCTTCTCGTACTTTTCTACCTCTTCCTCTTTACCCCCGAGCTTGTCATCCACAATTGCCTTCCTCAAGGCTGGCTTGTCAAGCTCCTTCAGTTTCTCCTCAAGAGCCTGAGCCACAACCTGAGGGGCAACGGCATTTACAACGTCAGCTATTTTTTTCTCAAGCTCTTCCATGGTCAGTCCCATGGCGTTCACCTCCTAAATTTTTTTGGCGACCGTCATGGTTCCAACCTGGTAATCTCTGGCTTCGGCCTTATCTATCTCCGGCAGAGCCTGATAGCCTTGGCCTTCGCCTGATACCTCCGGGGAACACATTTAGGTCAAGCTCAAACAACTTTTCCCCGCAGCTTATCTATCTGCTGCGATGTTATTTCTCTAACAAGCTCTTTTAAGTTGGTCGCTATAATCTCTTTCAGTTTTTTTTCATCCACTTCCACTGCCTTCTTCTCCTCTTTTCTCTCCTCTATATCAATAACGCTTTCCTGCTTTGGAGGCTCTGTTGCCTCCAGGAGCTTCTCCAAAGCCGATATTGCCTCCTTCATCTGAGAGATTGCATTCTGAATAAGTTTCCTGTTCTTCTCAGAGAGAACCCGACCTTCCTTCAAACTCTTTATCTCCTCTTTCAGCTCTCTCAATGTCTCTTCCACTGATGCCTGTCCTGGACCTGGTCTTTCTATTCTCCTCATCTGCCCTCCACACTTAGGACACTTGATATCTCGGCAGTGCTCACTTGAGGTCATAACATATCCGCATTTGATACATTCACATTTATAGCTTTGCTTCTCCTCATACATCTCGGGGAACATCTCCTTCAGCTCGGCCTCTGTGTATTCCCTGAACTCAGGAGGAGTCTCGTCAAACTGCTTATAGTGCTTGGCAAGGTGGTTATAAACACCCTTTCTGTCTTTATCCGGGATGTTTACTCCCCCTCTTGCCCCGAAAAGAGCGGCCATTGCAGCAGCAACACCACGCCAGACAGCCTTATGGCTTTTTGCTCGGTGGTGTGGAAGCTTATATGACTGTTTGATGTCAGGTTTCTCCGAATCATACCATGTGCAGATAAGCTTCAAATCCTCTATATCGGCCTCTCTTACCTCGCGAGGACCATCCCAAGGCTCATCCTTGGGAGCAATGCCCAAATCTTTAAAAGGGATAACGCCTTTTTCCTCCATGCTGTCCACCCCTTTTTTGTTATCTTCTATGTGCAGGGCTTCCTTTAAAGCCTTTGTTTTTATCTTGCCCTCACTTACGGCTGCCACCAAAGCATCAGGATTTGAAGGCACGCTGACCGCTGATATTTCCAAGAGTTCCTGTTTGGTATATACTCTTTTTGGCCCTTTCTCATCCTCCGTATCCCCGTCTTCCCACTCCTTGGGAATAAAACCGACACTAAATGCTCTCATAAATCCGTCCTTGTATAGCTGAAATACCTCATCTGCAACTTGAGTTTTTGCAAACTGTGCTTTGAATTTCAGCCTATCTTTGTCCTTCTTCACCCATAAAGCCTTCCCTATCGGAGGTTGCCTATACTCGTGAGATAGGAGAATGACCGGATTCTTCTTGAAATTATCAAGCTCCCATCCTTCTGTTTTTATCACTTCCCCGTCCCTGTCCATCACTGCTGTTGACGCATAGGCAACCAGACTCCTTTCTTCCTCATTAACTTCTTTTGCCTCAGCTAAAGTGAAAAGTTTTTGAATTTTCTCCATTTATCTCTCCCTCCTTAAAATGGCACAACAGGCCTGTCGGTGCATCTGCAGTTCACATCCTCACTTGCTACTCCACTTCCTCCGGGATACATTGTCTCAACCCCGGACAAAAGAACAAAAGGCTCATTTATCCCCTTGACCTGCCCATCTATCTGGTGAGACCATCTCACCTTCTCATCCCTTGCCGTGATGTACTCTCTTTTCTGCACAACACCTGACTGCCTGTATGCCTCGAGTTTTGCCTTGTTGCTCGATCCAACTATTTCTGTGCGGGCGATTCTTTCTGCCCTATAAGTTGTGGCATGGTCGAAAACTTTATTAATGCGCTTTCTTAAATCTTGAATGCTCTCACCTTCGGCAAAGCCTTCTTTTAGCTCTTCTATCAACTGCTCTTTTGTGGTCTTGTTTATATCCCTGCAAAATTTCCTTGTCTTTTCTCCAATAAACTCCTGCACCCTTGGATCACTCATATCAAAGCTCATAGAAAGACCGATCTCTGCCAGGGTCTCATTGCCCGCCCTCCTTACAGCCTCGGCAATGAATGGAGTTCCCATAACCTCGAACCTGTTTTCCCATTCCCTGTCGGAGAAAAGGATAAAATCAATAAGGCTGAGCTTATAGTGCGATTTTGGAAGCTTTGCTAAGTTGGCCAAAACTACTTTTCTCTGCTCCTCAAAGAGCTTTGCTATCTCGTCCTTAAACCTTTTCTCCTGCGGAGTAATCCTTGCCACGAATGCCTTCCAGTACTCGGTCCTCTCCTTCTTCCTCTCATCCTCGTCCCCTTCATCCTTCGTCATGGCCAGGAGCAGAGACACAGCCATTTTCTCGGCCGCCCTGTCGATTATCTCGTCGAAGGATTTATTACCTCCGACGGGAACCTGGTTCATCGGCATCCAGATGTAGTCTCCACCCTCAAGGGGCTCAAGTCCCACTTTGGCCCTTTCCTCGTTTCTTGTAGTAAAACCTATCTTTATGTTCGTCTCTCTCTCCCTAAGCAAAAACTCTTTGTCCTCGGGTATCGGGTTATCGAACGCACAGAAAAGTCTTTCATCGTAAAGCGGCAAAAGCTTCTCGTTTAGCTTCTGCTCTATTCTTCTTAGTCTTGGCAGTACAGTATCCCGCATATAAACATATGAGCTTACTTCGGCATTTGCCCTATTCACGTTTTCGCTTGTTAAAAGCGCAATAGGGACGCCAAAGATGTTTGCTATTTCTTCTCTTGTCATTTTCCTTCCAACAAGGAAGTTAAGGTCCCTCGGAGATATCGATATCTCCTGTGGCTTTAATCCCTTATCCAATACCGCTGTCTTTCCTGCTTTCTTAGGCCCCTTATAGAGCTTGTTCCACATCCCTATGAGTCTTTGTATGTCTGCATCACCCAATCTTTCGTCCGTGGTCAAGACAAAATCAGGTCTTGCCCTGTTCTCGAACACCGCCATTTCGTAGTCACGGATATACTGATTGACATCAACGGCATTTGCGGCCCCCTCTAAAGGACCCATGCCGTAGAAATAATCCTTGGGATTGGGATATTTAAAGTGGACTATCTCATCAGGTGCGAAAGCCTCCTTCTTTGCTCCCTTTTCGTAGATGTAGCCTCTTATAAACTCCTGGGGATCTGGCACAACCTTCACCCTTTGTGCCTGCAGTATCCAGACTTCCTTTGGTGTTCCAAGCGGAGACTTCACAAGATACCAGTAGCAGTTGCCCGTAAGTTCTTGGAATAGGACCGTCATCTCCCGCAGCTCAAATTCGTTCATCCAGGGATTGACATTACGCACAAGATCAAGAAAAGGGTGCTCCGTGACCTCCTCTATGTCCGCTGCCTTCAAGGTCCACTTGGAAAGATAAGGATTGGAATAAAGCCATTTTCTTGTCTCGTTGGATATCCTCTTCGTCCTCGTCATCACAAACTTGCTTTTCCCGGTTTTTGTGACAAAGAGCCTTAAAGGGACCTGGGCGCATGTTGATGCATTCTTTGAAGCGCAGGCATATACCCACGAGGAGTACGCTTTTACCATCTCCTGGTAGTCCCCGGGTCTTATCCTCCCCCGACTCCTCTCCCAGGGCCATATATCCATGTCAAGGAACGGATAGCTCGGTCTCTTTTTGAACCAATCCCTCAGTTTGGTTATGACTCCCATTTGCTCTCCTTCTTATATATTGTCTTTCTTCAACCTGTTTTCACCCTATCCTATGATCCAGATGTTGGGAGCCTCGCCTTTGAGATGCGTGTAGATCGCCATCCGCATCGCATCCATAAGGTGGTCTCTGAACTTCACGGGTTCCTCCAAAACATTGCCGTCCTTGTCCTCCTTGTATTTGTAGCCGCCTATTTCCTTTATGAGGTTCACGCTGCTTTTCAGAATATGCAGCTTTTGTCTTTTTACGAAGTCAATGCCATCTTTTACGCTTTTGTCAGCAGGATGAATATTGAACCCTGCCCTTGCTATCTCCTCTATCCTTGCTGGCTCCGCAGAGTCAGCGTAGATATACCTGTTTTTATCGGGTATAAGCTCTTTCAGCTTCTCTATCAGATCCTCGTTGGTGAGGTGCGTCTGATACAGAAGCTCCCTCAGGTATATTTCCCAATCTTTTATTCCCACTTCCAGAAGAGCCGAGGGGTTGTTGTATCCGAAGTCCAGCCCGTATATTATCTCATCAAACTCCTCCAGCCACTCGTCTATAAGTTCATAATTGCTGTAGATGATGTTCTTCAGGACGCCCCACTCGCCGAGGGCATAAATCTGGTAGTAAGTTTCATCCTGGTTCTTTAAATCCTCGAGCTCCCTGATGTAATCCTCCGGGAGAAAAGGGTTATCCTTGTAGGTTGAGTGAAGGGTCGCCACGTCCTCTCTCGGCTTCTCGATGAGCTCCTGGTATATCCAGTGAAGCTTAGATATCGGGTTG
>Ga0180301_10004382_pt1 | contig 10913 bp, 7 predicted proteins | sample GuaBasSediGuay16_FD_121797 | JGI IMG/M metagenome (GOLD analysis project Ga0180301, IMG submission 121797) | Subseafloor sediment microbial communities from Guaymas Basin, Gulf of California, Mexico - Guay16, Core 4569-2, 12-15 cm | ecosystem: Environmental > Aquatic > Marine > Hydrothermal... | reverse complement strand
GGACTGTGTGGGGGGGCTTGTTACCCCAGGAGGTAAGGGTTTCTGAAGGCCAGGTGGAAGAGGCGGTTGCTCTTCCGTACGCTTACCGCCCTTCTTCATGATGAAGAGGAGAAGGACCACTATGATCACCACGAGCACCACGCCTATTCCGGCGTAGAGGGCGGTGTTGCTCTTCTTCTCCGTATGCTCCGGGACGGTCGTGTCGGGCTGCTGCTCATTATCCCCAGGGGGCTGTACAGACGTGTGGCGCACCGTGATCTCTTCGGAGACGACCTCCGCGGTCATGTGATCAGGGCTGGAATCCCTGGCTATTACCTTCACCCAGTATCTCCCGTTGGGGAGGGTTGAGATGTTCCACGTGTATGTGGTTCCGGTATAGTCTGTGATTATGAGGTTCCATATGGCCCCGTCAGTGCTGTATTGGATGGTATAGGTGAGGGAATCTCCATCCGGGTCGGAGGCCTCCCAGGATATAAGGACCTCCTTGTCGTACTCTCCTGGAGTGGGGTTTATCAGTCTAATCACCGGGGCATCTGGGCGCTCTATGGTGAAGGTGGCTGTATCCTCCACAGTGAGGTTAGTAGCGTCCCTCACCACAATCCTCACCTCATAGCTGCCCTCGGGAAGACTGCTCACATCCCATTCAAAGTTCCCCACATCCTCCGTGGCCACCGTGATCTGGTTCCAAAGGGACTCTCCCGAAGCTCTCCAAGAGAGCTCTATGTTTAAGGGATCGTAGTCGGGGTCCTCAGCGCTCCAGTATATTGTGAGGATGCTCTGGGCGGTTTCGGTGGAAAGGTGGAAATCGTTTAAGAGTGGCGGGTCGGGGTTATAGACGGTCAGCATGAGGGTGGCTGGCTCGGATTCCTCAAGGAAGGAGTCCTTTACCACGATGGTGAAGGAGTAGTCCCCGTCCTCCGCTTCCGTGGTGTCCCAGACGTACTCCCCGGGGTTCGGCTCGTCCTCCAAGAGGTAGGTCTTCTTCCCCATGTGGATGTAGTAAAGTGTAACCTTGAGCACATCTGAGGAGTCCTCCTCGTCGGTGGCACTCCATTTTATTGTTACAGTACCACTGACGGTTTGACCGGTGGAGGGGGAGGTAAACCTCACCAAGGGGGGGTCGTTGTTGAGTATGGAGAAGTTCTCGGAGATGGCGGTAGCGGTCATCCCGTCTAAGTCCCTCACTGTGATTTTCACCCTGTAGCTGTTGCCGTCCTCATATTTTGTGGTGTCCAGTGAGTAGCTGCCTGTGTTCTGAGAGTCGCTGAATACGGCCGTCCAGTTCCCACCGCCATCGGAGGATATGGACATGGAGACGCGCAGCTCGGCGGGTCTGTTTTCGTCGTCCGAGGCGCTCCAGAGTATGTTCACCACGCCTGAGAGGGTCTCACCGCCAACGGGGTAGATGATTCTGATGGTGGGCGGGTCGGGATTTTGTATGGAGAAGGATGCGGCGCTTATGGCCTCTCCCATCATCCCGTCTGTGTCGAAGACGGCCACCCTGAGCCAATAGTTATCCCCGTCAGGAACCCTGGGAGATGTGGTGTCCCACTCGTAGTATTCATCGGTGTTGGAGATATTCTCAACGATTGGCGTCCATTCACCGTAAGTGCCGCGCTTGTAGTAGAGGGAGACATTGAGATCAGTTTTCTGGTCTTCATCGTCCGAGGCGCTCCAGCGGATGGTGTAGGTACCACTTAAGATCTCTCCCCCGTTGGGTGTGAGAAGGCTGACCATGGGAGGATCGGGGTTGAGTATGTTGAACCAATCGCTGGTGAGGGCTGAGACCCCGTTCCACGGATCGTTTACGGTTATTCTTATTCTGTAGCGCCCGTCGGGGACGCTTTTGGTGTGCCAGACAAAACTGCCGCTGTTGGGCAGGCTGTTGCCTATAAGGTTCCAGGAGGAGGACTCTCTCTGATATTCCAGCTTCACCTTAAGGCTTTCTCGGGCAGACTCATTATCCAGGGCCTGCCATCTTATGGTCAAATCCCCTGCATATGTCCCGGGCTGTGGTGAGAGAAGCTGGACCTGGGGTGGGTCGTTGGGGAAGGTTATGGTGCGGGAGGTGTCCGCTCTGGCGGTATACCTCATATATGCGCCACCGTGTTTTTCCGGATAGAGGTCCTCAAGGAGGACAAAGTAAACCTTGGCCTGATAATAGTCTGGATTCGCTAGCATTGTGAGGGTGACGTTAACCCAAGCGTTGGACGAGGTCTTCCCAGCGAATGCGTCTATCCTCACTATGGGGGAGACGCTGAGCCTGGTGTTTATCATACTCTTTATGGCGTTATCAATCTGTGTGTTGTTGGCGTTTGTACTCCCACCAACCCTCCCGAGAACCCCGTCCACAATGAGGGTTGGATATGCGCTTACACCATAGAAAGATACCCTAGCGTTCGATCCGGAATATGCGTAAGAATCCCCATAGTGCCACTCTATGATGGTGGTGTTGTCAGGGAAATAGCGCTTATCGTTTATGATCCTGTCCAGAGCCCCCTCCACCCCCGGGCAGTAACCGCACCACGTGCCCGTGAAGTCCTCAACAAGCACAACCCTTCTGGATGCGCTACTGGTTAGATTTCCATCCAGCGGGACCCAGAGAGAGTTGTAGACCAGGGCGGACTGGAATCTTCGGGAGGCGTCGTTCTCATACGCCTTTGAGGTTTGCTTGACGGACTGGAAGAACACCGCATAGCTCAATTTGGAGGTGTTCCATCCGCTTCCTATGGAGAGGGATATGTTGTAGCTGTACGTGTTGTTTATGACCGAGGCACGAACGCCTGGCGGGGCTAGAGGAACGTCTTCGTTCCCGGCGTCGGCAGATGTAATCTGGAAGAATGCCGAACCCGCAATCAAGAGCATTAAAACATAGGCCAACCTTTTTACCATATTCAGACCTCCATCATCCTTTTGATATGTGCAATCTTTCATCGAAGGAAATCTAGTTTAATGGGTTCTGTCCATACCCAGCGGTTTCCTACACCGATGATGTTATAAAAGTTTTTTTGTTAAGTCCAAAGACCCATGACCTTACTTTTAGGGAAAAGATTTTTATCCAGTACCTGTTAGTGAAAGTTAGGTGAGCCTAATGAAGATCTGTATAGCTTCTGAAGGACAAGGGGGTATTGACGACGCAGTCTCCATGCAGTTCGGCCGATGCCCGGTCTACACTATCGTTGACATCGACGGTGGAACAATACGTGGTGTGAAGGTAATAGAGAACCCCGGGGCAGGTGTAGCCAGCGGTGCTGGTGTACAGGCAGCCCAGAGAGTGGTCTCTGAAGGGTGTGAAGCAGTTATTGCTGGCTCCATCGGTCCCAACTCTTATCAGGTCCTCTCAACAGCTGGGGTTGAAGTGTACACTGCCCCGCGGATAAGCGTTAGAGAAGCCGTTGAGCGGCTTATAAAGGGAGAGCTCTTAAGGCAGAGCCCAGGCAGCGTCCCCGGGATGGGACCTGCAGGGGGCGGTGGGGGTGTGGGCCGGGGGAAGGGACGTGGTATGGGGCGCAGCATGGGAAGGGGGATGGGAAGAGGAGCAGGACGTGGTGGCTGGTAGGGGAGATGCTCCCATGAAGGTGACGATTACTGGTGGGAAGGGAGGAACTGGCAAGAGCACCGTTGCCACAAACATAGCACTTCTTCTTGCGGAGAATTATAGAACGGTGCTAGCCGATGCCGATGTGGAGTGCCCAAATGATTACATCCTCCTGAACGCTTCTCTTCAGGATGAGAGGGAGGTACTGCTTTTCAAACCCAGGTTCGTTTATTCAAAATGTATCAAATGTGGCCTGTGCAAGAGGAACTGTTCGGAAAGCGCCATTGTAATGTTCCCGGAGGGGTTTCCCTTCCTTTTGCCAAATCTCTGTTCCGGATGCAGGACATGCCAGATTGTATGCCCTGTTGATGGAGCCATTGAGGATGACTTCCGCCTTGTAGGCCATACCTACAGAACGGAGATTGAGAAGAACCTTGTTCTGATCACCGGGATGTTGAAGGAGGGGGAGGAGAGGTCATACCCAACAGTTGTTGAGGTGAGAAGGAGGGCGCAAAAGGAGGAGGCGGACGTATACCTTTTCGACACAATGCCAGGGACGGGGAATCATGTAGCTGTTGCCGTAGAGGACTCCAAGGTGGTAATAGCCGTTACGGAGCCGACTCCCCTGGGAATACATGACCTTGAGATGATACTGAAGCTTCTTAAAAAACTGGAGATCAAAGGATGGGTTGTTGTGAATCGGTCGGACATGGCCTCGGTGAACCATAGACCCGTTGTCGAGAGATACGGTGCTGAGATCATAGCGGAGATTCCCCAGAGCGAGGAGGTCCTGAAGAGCTATGTCAAGGGGACTCCTCTGGTGAGAAAATATCCCAACAGCGAAATCGCCGGCATATTCAGAGATATCGTGAAGAGGATCGAGGAGGTGATGTAGGTGGAGATCGTGGTGGCTAGCGGTAAAGGTGGTGTGGGAAAAAGCACAATCACGGCCTCACTTGTGCAGCTTCTTTCCCATAAAAAGGTGGCGGCGGTTGACGCCGATGCCGAGGCGCCCAATCTGCATCTGCTTCTTGATGTTAAAGAATGGGAGGAGGAGAAGGAGTTCGTGTCCGCCCAAAGCGCCCGCATCACCAACAGGTGCACTCAATGCGGGGCTTGCGATGATGTTTGCATATACGAGGCCATAGAGATAAAGGATGGAATACATAGGATCAAGGATTACCTCTGTGAGGGTTGCGGCGCCTGCAGAGCGGTCTGTCCCGTTAAGGGTGCGATTGTGATAGAGAACGCCCTGAGCGGCTGGATCAGGGTAGCAGAGACGCCTCATGCCCCTCTTGTCTCTGCTGAACTTGATGTGGGGAGGCCAAATAGCGGGAAGCTTGTTGCTGAGGAGAAGGAGATAGCTAGGGGTTGGGTTAAGGAAGGAAAGGCCAAACACCTTCTCGTGGATTCCGCGGCAGGGATAGGGTGTCAGGTGATAGCCTCTATAAGCGGTGCTGATCTGGCTATTCTGGTATCGGAGCCAACTCCATCCTCTCTTAATGACCTTAAAAGAATGTACCATCTGACAAGGCATTTTGGAGTGGAGGCAAAGTTGATAATAAACAAGGACGGAATAAACCCCTCATACAGGGGATTGGAGAATTTTGCAGAGAGCAAAGGTGTAGAGATCATCGGGAGGGTCCCATATGATGAGGCCGTTCCAGGTTCTATAACAGCGATGAAAACCCTCATTGAATATGCACCCGAATCACCTTCTGCAAAAGAGATTGTAAAGATCGCTGAGTATGTGGAGGGGTGGTTATGATGGAGGAGAGAGTGGGTGTGGTGACTATCCCGGAGAAGTTGTGTGGACTGACCGATGAGAAGCTTACCGCATGCTAATTAGAGACCCGCTCCAAGACGACCTCTAAAGTGTCTTTAGACTTTCTCCTCCTGTGGAAAATTACTGCGGGCGCACCTTTGAGCGATAGAAAGAGATGCACTCCCCTTTGACGTTATAAACCCTCATCTCTTCCCCCAGCAGCCCTAATGAGAGAAGAGTTTTTATCTTCTTTCTGCAGGATGAGAGCGGGATGTCTAGCTTTCTGGAAAGATATTCTTCGGAGTGAGGATATTCATACGTTTCCCTTAGGATTGCAAGGCTTGTTTCATCCCTTAAACCCTTTACCTCAACCAGAATCTCCATGGGCCTGCCTCCGTTTTCCTTCTACGGAGTATATTGGTGTTGAGTATTTATAGAGATTTTCCTCCTAATACCTCAAAAGATACTAACCCCTCCACAGAACATCTTTCAAATATTTCCCTGTGTAGCTCTGTGGTGTTTCTGCGATCTCTTCAGGCGTTCCCTCAGCCACAATATATCCTCCCTCCTCTCCTCCCTCCGGGCCGAGGTCTATTATCCAATCGGCGCACTTGATCACGTCTAGGTTGTGCTCAATTACCAGAACGGTGTTGCCTCCCTCCCTCAGCCTGAACAGAACCTTGAGCAGTTTTTTTATGTCATCGAAATGAAGCCCCGTGGTTGGCTCGTCTAGTATGTAGAGGGTCCTTCCCGTGGGTCTCTTTGACAGCTCCGCCGCCAGCTTCACCCTCTGGGCCTCTCCCCCAGAGAGGGTTGGAGCGGGCTGGCCCAGTTTTATGTACCCCAGTCCCACGTCTTTGAGAAGCTTCAGCTTTCTCTCTATCTTGGGAATGTTCTTGAAGAACTCATACGCCTCATCTACTGTCATCTCAAGCACGTCGTGGATGTTTTTTCCTTTGTACATGATCTCCAGGGTCTCCGAGTTAAACCTCTTCCCCCCGCATACCTCACAGGGGACGTATACATCCGGAAGAAAATGCATCTCAAGTTTGATTATGCCCTCTCCCTGGCACGCCTCACACCTGCCCCCTCTCACGTTGAAGGAGAACCTCCCGGGCTTGTAACCCCGCATTCTGCTCTCAGGAAGGGAGGCGTAGAGCTCCCTTATGGGGGTGAAGGCGCCAGTGTAGGTGGCCGGATTAGACCGGGGGGTTCTCCCTATTGGTGATTGGTCGATTATGATCACCTTGTCTATGTGCTCAAGTCCCTCAAAACCGTCAAAGTCCCCGGGTTTATCTGTTGAACGGTAGAGCTTCCTTTTGAGACCTCTATAGATTATGTCGTTGACCAGGGTGGACTTGCCCGAGCCAGAAACGCCCGTTATGCAGGTGAAGGTCCCCAAGGGAATCCTCACGTCTATGTTCTTCAAATTGTGCTCCCTGCAGCCCACCACTATAAGGTAGCGTCCGCTACCTTTCTTCCTCTTTGTAGGAAGGGGTATGCTCTTCTTTCCTGCAAGATACTGCCCCGTGATAGACTCCTTACACATCTCTATCTTGTCAGGCTTTCCTGCGAACACTATTCTCCCACCCCACTCCCCTGCCCCGGGGCCTAGATCAATTATCCAGTCAGCCTCTCTCATAGTCTCTTCGTCGTGTTCAACCACGACCACGGTGTTCCCCAAATCCCTGAGCCTCTTCAGGGTGGTAAGGAGCCTTCTGTTATCCCTCTGGTGAAGACCTATTGAAGGTTCGTCCAGAATATATGTGACCCCCACAAGGGAGCTCCCAATCTGGGTAGCGAGCTGGGTTCTTTGAGCCTCCCCTCCAGATAGGGTCCCCGTTCTTCTATCAAGGGTGATATAGCCGAGCCCCACGTCCAGAAGAAACTTCAGCCTTGATATAATCTCCTTCAGAACACCTTTGGCTATCAGCATCTCCCGGGGGGTGAGCTTCAGGCTCTGAAAGAACTCAAGCGCCTCTCTCACGCTGAAAAGCGTCACCTGGTGGATATTCTTTCCACCCACAGTGACTGCTAGGGCCTCTTCCCTCAGCCTTGCGCCTTTGCAGACGGGGCAGGGGAAGGCGCTCATGAAGGACCTGTAATACATCCTCATGTGGTCAGAATGTGTCTCCCTGTAGCGGCGCCTAATAATGTTCACGACCCCCTCATATGGCCTGGAAAACCTGTACGAATAGCTTCCGCCGCTTATCTCAAATTCCACTGGGTCCTCCGTTCCGTACAGGATAGCCCTCTTTCCCTCCTCAGGAATATCCCTCCAGGGGGTCTGAAGAGTGAAGCCGTACCTCCTGCCCAGGCTCTCAAGCATCCTTAAAGATATGAGGTTGTCACCCCCCTTGAAGACCTTGAGGGCTCCCTCTGAAAGTGAGAGGGTTTCATCGGGAATAAGGAGTTCAGGGTCAACATCTAGTTTGTCTCCCAGCCCTGAACACTCCCTGCATGCACCAAAGGGTGAGTTGAAGGAGAACATTCTGGGTTCAAGCTCCGGGAAGCTGAAGCCGCACTTCGGGCAGGACATTTTCTCGGAGTAGAGCTCCTCCTCCCCTTCCCGTAGCACTTTCAGTGTGCCCCCACTCATGGCAAAGGCCTCCTCCACGGCCTCTGCCAGCCTCTCTTTGTCCCCCTCCCGGAGGTCAATTACGTCCACCACAACCTCGATTGTGTGTTTCACGTTTTTGTTGAGGGTGATATCCTCTTCAAGGGACCTAAGCTCCCCGTCAACCCTCACGGATGTGAACCCCTCCTTCCTCAGCTCCTCCAGAAGATCTCTGTGCTCTCCCTTTCTCCCCCTTACCACAGGGGAGAGGATCTTTATAACGCCCCCGTAGCGCTCCAGGATGAGGTTTTCAACCTCTTCGGGGCTGCTCCTTTTTATTTCAACTCCACATTTTGGGCAGTGGGGTTTGCCTATTCTTGCGAAGAGAAGCCTCAGGTAGTCGTGAATCTCCGTTGTGGTCGCCACAGTTGACCTGGGGTTGTGGGTGGGTGCCTTCTGCTGTATGGCAATGGAGGGCGAGAGCCCCTCTATAGAGTCCACGTCGGGTTTCTCCATCACTCCAAGGAACTGTCTAGCATAGGAGGAGAGGGACTCTATGAACCTCCTCTGCCCTTCTGCATAGAGGGTGTCAAAGGCGAGGGAGGACTTGCCTGATCCCGACACCCCGGTTATGACGACGAGCTTCTCCCGGGGTATCTTCACGTTGATGTTCTTCAGGTTGTGCTGCCTTGCACCCTTGATCTCTATATATCTCTTGCCCATACTATCCCATTGGGCCCCACCTAACTGTGGTAGAATATAAATTTTAGCGGAAAAGGTTTTTCATCCGAGCATGGAGTCCAAGAAAAGCATCACGTAGAACCCCGCGAAGAATCCCACGGTTATTATGCCTGGGGCAGACCCCTTCCTATATATTTCTGGAATCATCTCCTTGACGGTGACGTAGAGCATGGCGCCTCCCGCAAGCCCCAGCCCGTAGGGCAGAAGCGCACCTGAGATGCTGAAAAGAAGTGCCCCCACAACTCCCATAGCCGCCTCAGCTAGCCCGCTTAAGATTCCCAGCATTATAGGGGTAAACCTCTTCTTTGAGATGACCGCCAGAGGAAGGGCAACTATCATCCCCTCGGGGAAGTCCTGTATACCTATGGCGATGGAGGTCACAAGTCCGGTTTTGAGGTCATATACGATGGATGTTCCCACAGCTAACCCCTCTGGGAGGTTGTGTATTATAACCGCTATTATCAGCAACCACGCGAGCTTCAGCCTTTCCCTCATAACCTTAGGCCCCTCAAAGCCCTTGTAGAGATGTTTGTGGGGCACGAAGCGGTCAATCAGGTAAATCATCAGAACGCCGAGGAATATACCCGTTCCTGCGGGGATGAAACTTCTGGAGTATTCCATCGCAGGTATTATAAGGCTTGTGAAACTGGCCACGAGCATTATACCGGCGGCGAATGCCAGGGAGAAATCTATGCTCCTCTCCGGAAGCTGCTTTGCAAAGAGCGCAACAAGGGCACCGAGCGATGTCATCAGTGCCACGAAGAGGCTGGCATACAGGGCGATGAGAACAACATTGCCCCCGGAGACCCTAAGTATCCATTCGGCTAACGCTTCAATAAATCCACTGGGCATAGGAACACCGCTTAAGATTAAAAGGTAGCCCCGGGCAGATTCGAACTGCCGTCCCGGGATCCAAAGTCCCGGATGCTTGGCCGCTACACTACGGGGCTGCAGACCGCAGTAAAATTCGGTTGTATATAAGCTTAATTCCCTTCTTCCCGGGTTCAAAATCATCTGGGTGCGAAAAAAAGATATAGAACCAGTCTGTTTTAGCAAACCAGTAGGTTTGCAAAAAGATGTAAGGTGATGCAGATGGTGAAGAAAAAAAGGATCAAGGTGAAATGGGAGGGGAGGGAGAGAGCGGAGGCGGAGCGCGCGGCTACCTCCCTTACTGCACAGGAGGAGAGAGAAGAGGAGAAGCCCCTCATAGAGGAGGAGTTCTTCTCGGAGACAGAGAAGCTTATTGAGGGGAGAGGGGAAGAGGAGGAGGAAGAGCTCTCCCTGGAGGACATAGAAGAGGTGCCGGAGGGATTGGTTGAGGAGAAGGTAGAGGAGGAAGTATCAGAGGAGGAAACCGAGGAGATTGAGGAAGAGCAGGCCCCTGAGGAGGAAACTGAGGAGGTAGAAGGAGAAGAGCTTCCGGAGGAGGAAGAGGAAGAGACAGAGGAGGAGAGAAGGGAGGAAGAGGCAGCCAGGCGTGAGGAGGAGCGGGGTGAGATCCCCGGGGATGAGATAAAGAGGGTTCTTGAAGACCTAGAGGCACTTACGCGAAACCTCATAGAAAAGGAGAGGGAGCTCCTGAGACTGTCTGAGGAGCACTTCGGTGATCTGAAGATGAAGTATGAGGAGGAGAAGAGGAACCTCGAGGAAGAGAGGAGGACCCTGGAGGAGGAGTGGAAGAGGCTGGAGGAGGACCGCGAAGAGCTTAAGAGGAGGGAGGAGGAGCTTGGAGGGAGGGAAAAGAGACTGGAAGTGGAGGAGATGAAGCTCAAGGAGGAGAGGGAGAAACTCCTGAAGATGAAAGAAAGTATCAAAGAGAAACTTCTTGAGATGGCCAGTTCATTTGAGAGCGAGGTTTAAAAGCCGCCTTGCCCCCATAGGGTCTTTCTCCCTCCCGGGGATTATACATCCCTTCTTTAGAGCCCATCATCTTTGAAGTTCTATCCTGCCTTAGCTGGTTTTATCTCGCCCGGGGGCGTGAGTCCGCGCTCCCTTCCATCATTATAAAAGGCAGAAGATAAGCGGGCCAGAAGGGATTCGAATAGGAAGAATTCCTTCTCAAATGGGTTTTTCGGTGAATTCTTCCAACTTGTGCGTTTCCGTCGTTGTTGGGACTTTTTAGGAAACGCCCAAGCCCTTCGGTTCGAATCCCTTCACGTTAGTATGCTTTTCTTAGAAAGAAATTGAAGGCGGGCCAGAAGGGATTCGAACCCTTGACCGACGGGTTAAGAGCCCGTCGCTCTACCTAGCTGAGCTACTGGCCCAGGAGACGAATTACCACATAAGAATAGAGTATAAAAACATTTCATTAT
>Ga0180301_10004381_pt1 | contig 10914 bp, 6 predicted proteins | sample GuaBasSediGuay16_FD_121797 | JGI IMG/M metagenome (GOLD analysis project Ga0180301, IMG submission 121797) | Subseafloor sediment microbial communities from Guaymas Basin, Gulf of California, Mexico - Guay16, Core 4569-2, 12-15 cm | ecosystem: Environmental > Aquatic > Marine > Hydrothermal... | reverse complement strand
TTCCTGTCAAGGACCGTATTCAGGGCACAGACAAGGATTTTCATTGGTGTCCGACATTCATTGCGCCGATGCATTCAAAAAATATTCTTATCGAAGGTCTAACCATCATCGACAGCCCCTTCTGGAATTTAAACCCGGTTTACTGCGAGAATGTTACAATTCGCGGCCTTACAATAGACAATGCCGGGCCAAACGGAGACGGCTGCAACCCTGATTCGTGCAAGAATGTTCTAATCGAAGATTGCCACTTCAACACCGGCGACGACTGCATAGCCATCAAGTCAGGCAAAAACAGAGACGGTCGTCGTATTAATATTCCAAGTGAAAACATTATTATCCGTAACTGCAAAATGAATAACGGACATGGTGGAGTTGTCATTGGCAGTGAAATGTCCGGCGGCGTCCGCAACGTTTACGCCGAAAATTGCGTAATGGACAGCCCCAAGTTAGCGCGTGCACTGCGTATTAAAACTAACTCTGAACGCGGAGGATTTGTTGAGAACGTTTATATGCGAAATGTTAAAGTCGGCCAGGTAGCCGATGCTGTATTTAAGGTTAACTTTCTCTATGGCAAAGTTTCTAAAGGCGATTTTATACCCTGGCTGCGTAATGTTAATATCGAAAATGTAACAAGCAATAAAAGCAAGTACGGTATTTATATCGATGCCCTCCGAGACTCACCTGCTACGGACATTACTATCAAAAACTGTACTTTTAAGAATGCCGGCAAGGGTAACCGTTTTAATAATGTCAAAAATGTAGTCCTCGAAAAGGTAAAGATAAACGATGAGATATTCAACAAAACCATAAACCCGACCCTGTAGGTGCGTTGTTGAGTTCTCGACAATAATAATTGTAAAATATTATTTCTTCCTTTTAATAATCACGTTTTTGGGTCATATTCTAGTAGATATTGGGGTGATAGAAGTGTTTTTTGAGGTTTTTTTGAGTTAGAAGACGGTTAATTGCAAGACTCACAGATACAAGAGTTCATCAAGCTTTTAGTTGCCGGTCAATCGCGTATTTATTCTTATATTATGGCGGTTATCGGCAACCGCGACGATGCTGATGACATAATGCAGGAAACGACTTCGATGATGTGGCAGAAATTCGGTACTTTTGAGCCTGGGACAGATATTGTCGCGTGGGGCATTTCCATTGCCAGGTTTCGGATACTTGAATTTCGTCGTAAGCAAAGGAAAGATGCCAAGATTCGTTTCAGTGAGAAAACATTTATAGCACTTGAACAAGAATCTAAGAAACGGCTTGAAGATATTGATGATTACGTAAGCTTGCTAAAAAACTGCGTTGAAAAACTATCGTCTCGTGACAAAAATCTTGTGGATTTAAGGTATGAACAGGGACTGTCGGTGAAAGATATTTCAAGGCGAATGAACAGAACCGTTCAGAATGTCTATTATCATATATCACGTATTCATAACTTACTGCTAATATGTATAAAAGACTTGATAAAGTCGGGGAATTATTAAAATGAGTGAGAAATTTGAAAAAGGGTTTGATTTCGAGAAATTAGTAATAATGTCTTTTGATGGCAGTATTACAGCGGATGACTTTCGGCGTCTGGACGATATGCTTGGTCGTGAAAGCGACTCTCGTAAGAAATATTTTGATTTACTCAAATTGAATCAATCGCTTCGCAGCTATGAAAACATTCTTTGTTTCGTTCCTGATTCAATTCGCGGCAAATATAATGGGCAGCAAGAGTTCGATGGCACCGGGTTAGATGTGGTAGATTATCAGGATATTGGCAGGAATGGAAACTTTGAAGGTCCCGGCCGCATGGAGACAGATCAAATTATACCTGGCTTGGGTTTTTGAAAATTGTAATGGTATTGATGCTTTCCTTGGCGGCGATATGGTTTGTGTATTCGCAGTGGCAAAAATCGCAGCCGTTTCAGAATTTGGTGTCGGTTGCGACGGTTGATGTTGTACACAAAGTATTCTACCAATAGTAATTTTCTTCTTAAATTCCCATTTTTCAAATTGAAGCCGCTGATAAAGCGATAAACGCAATTGGTTGTTCGGAAAGTGAACAACTGGATTACCCCCAACCTCGGGGACGATAATAATGAATTGTAAGGCGAAAGGAACAATGATATGAAAAGAGTTATTGCATCCAGCATTTTAATGTTTTTATTTCTCTTTGTTGCAGATATTTCAATAGCGGAAACTATCTCGAGGTCTTTTGAACTTCGCTATGTTAGTGATGATTCCAATGCTGATGGAGCGAGCGGTTTTAAGGGGGAAAGTTCTATTTTTGATGATGACCAGAGGCTTGAATATCTCACAAATTATGCCAGATATGCAACGGAATACTTCAATGACACGCTTATGAATAAAAAAGTTGTAAGCCTTGAACAGGCCAGAGAGAGATTGAAGACCATAAAACCTCAGCCGCTGCCCTCTGTTCGCAAAAGGCTTATGGGCAGTTGGAAGGCTTATGGTTTTAAGCCGGGCAAAAAAGAAGCTGTTAAAAACAGGATAGACTATTACAACAGTCTGCAAGGTGTCTCAGTTGAAGATGGTAGCCTTACGATCCAGCCTAAGCAAAGAGTTGTTCTGGATTTCAAAAAACAGGATTGGCGTATGAGTTTACAATGGCAGGTGTTGATCGGCCCGGATTCTGTTTTCAAATTCAAACTCGGAGATGCTGCCGTAATCAACTCGTCGGATATCAAATCGTTGTCCGGGTGGACAGATATAAAAGTCGAACTGGACGTGGTTAACCAGAGGTACAATGTTTATGTAAATGATAAACTTGTAAAGGATTTTGTTCCGTTTGAAAATAAGACACAGGAAATATCGAGCCTGGAAATTACTGCCGGCTCGAAACTACAGATAGACAACATCTGGGGTGTCGGTTACGCGAAAGACTACACAGACGGCACCAGGGATTTGCATTCACGCGACATTCCGTTTTTGATAAATACGTTTATCGACGATGATTTCGAGACGGCCGGTGACGTGAACGGCTGGACAAAGGTCGGTTACGATGACAGCGGATGGAATAACGTCGAGTTGCCTTATGCCCACGGCGGTGAAAGGTATAGAGAAGAATCGCTCTACCTGCGAAACAAGGTTGTTATACCGACATCAAAAAGAGTGGAGATCAATGCCGAATGCCTCGATCCTACCGGTGAAATATGGGTAAATGACAGGCCGGTTTATGTTGCTCATAACAGGCACCCGATATCGGTGGATATCACGCGGTACGTCAATTTCGATGAGGAAAACCTCATAGCTGTAAAAGTTGATCCCTATAAAGCTCAGGAAACAAGTCGTCACACTTCGTCGGACGAATATATCGGCTGGTTTGCCGGTCGAATATATTTAGACTGTACGAGGGATGTATATGTTAAAGATGTTTTCGCATATACGCAAAGCATCGGAGAGCAAGCTGATATCAGAGCCGAAATATGGGTCAAAAAGGACCAGGCGAATAATTCCACCGAGAGAGAGATTAAGAAAACTGATATTTTCAACGGGAAGTTGCGATTGAAACTTTACGAATGGTTCCCGCATGAAAGCGGCAAACCGGTTGTAGAGACTCAGCAGGAGCTTATGATACCGGACGGTAAAGAGGAGAAGGTTGTCGTTTCCTTAAAAGTTGACAACGCTCAGCTCTGGAGTCCCCAAAGCTGCAATCTGTATAAGCTCGTTGTCGCGGTTTCAGATGAGAATGACAATATGGTAGATGACTATGTGATAACTACCGGGATTCGTACTGTTAGTCAGGAAGGCGGTACTTTTCGCATTAACGGTAAGGCTGCAATGATGAATGGTGCGCTGCTGTTTAGTATGCCTGCGCCTCTGGAGGTACTTGCGAGATGGCAGAGAAGTGCACCGGGTGAGTATATAGTAAAGGACCTGATGCAGTTGAAGGCTATGAATGCTAATACGGCGAGGATGAGCCAGCATCATGGGCCATCGGTCTCTATTAACGATCCGCGTTATGCCGAGTATGGTGACCAGCTTGGGATTATTTTTCAGTGGGCGACAACTTCATGGGTGCGGACTGCCAGTCCGTGGCAGCTTGATTTTGAGGGTTTGCAGAAATATGTAAGACAAGTCAGGAATCATCCCAGCATCGTGATGTGGCAGCCGGGCAATCACCCTAAATTCCTAAACTTTGAAGAAGGGATGGAATGGTTTAAAAAAGTTTATGATGTGATCTGGAGTCAAGATAAAACGAGGTTGATTTGTCCTACCGCCAATTTGGCTAGATTAGGCCGGTTGAGAAGCGATGACGGAACATTTACTAAAAAAGGAAAAGTTGAAAACTTCTCGCAAATCTGGGTGGCACCGGGGATTACACGAGGCACAATGGATCATATAGTAAGCTATGGACGTGATTGGAGCAGGCTTGAAAAATGGCCCGATGCGAAGAAGACTCAAACCGAGCAGAATTGGAGTATGGGAAATTTTCGGGTCGATTATTTAAACAGCAAGCATAGGGCTTTCTTTGATTTTGAAAGCGAAGAATCTGCAGCTCAGCCAAACTGGAATTTGCGGAAGGGCAAGCCGGGGTACCAGGTAATGTCTTATGAGTGGAGGTATGATAAAGGCAGTATCGGCGACTATCTTACGCCGGAGCAATGGCTTGAAAGTCAGGCGTGGCAGGCATTTAGCGGGTTTGAGGCTTATAAGAAGAAGCGTTGGCTGGACTACGACGGTCTGGCATGGTGCTGTTTGAGGGGCGGTGGAAATACCGGCACCTATAAAAAGCCGCTTATTGATTATTACGACCACGCCAAGCTTGGGTTTTATGCAATCAAGATGGCATTTCAGCCGGTTTTAGCGTGCAGTAAAAACGTGGATATTGTGTATGGGCCGTCTGATGCGGTTCCTCTGGTAGTAATGAATCTTGGAAACGAAAAGAAGGTCGATGTTGAAGTTTATGTAAAAACGCTTACCGGCAGCATTGCATTTAGCAAAACTTTTTCGGAAATCACCCTGAAGGAGGGAAGGACATTTAAAGACCTTGAGCTGGATATTGCTGGCAAGCTTAAACCCGGCTATTATGCGTTTGAATACAATGTCATTGAAAAGTAGGCAAGCCCCAATAAAATGGTTGGTCCACTGTTGAAATTAAATGAAAAAAAAGAGTTTATTGATTAAGGAATTTGGCATAACAATTAAGGTGTTTAAATCAGCAATTTCGTTGAGTCTGACGGTTATTTTGATAACATCATCTTGTTTCGCTTCCGCCGAATCAGTGCGTTCAAATCTTGCTGACGAACCACTGCTTGGGATGGAACAATTTGATAACATAAACCAGATTGGAACTTTAGCTCCTCGACGCTCAGAGGACATTAAGGCTTCACCGTGGGGTTTGCAGTTCAACAAGCATGACTTGCCAATAGAACTGATGGATACATTTCTTGAGCGTATTGCCGACTCCGGCGTAAAATGGGCACGCGTGGAAACCCGGTCTTTTATTGTTGAATATAACGATGTTAAAAAGAAGGGCTACTACCGCTGGGCAGAATTTGACAAGATTATAGACGGTTTAAATAACCGTAAGATAGAGATATTCACTACGATCAACAGCGACCCGTACAGTGGAATCGATGCCGAGGACAAACCGCTGGACATGGACAAACTCAGCACCTGGCTCGAATATGTTCACGCCGTTGTCGCCCATTGTCACGATCGCGTAAAGTATTGGGAGATTGACAATGAGCCAAAGATTACCAAAAATTATTGCGAGATGGTCAAAGCCGCCTCAAAGGTTATCAAAAATATCGACCCAAATGCAAAAATCATAGCCGGTTCAATGGCCAGAGTAAACGTCGAAGGTGTAAAGCTGATGCTGGAAGATTGTGGTGTAGGGCCTTATATCGACGTCATTACCTATCACCCGTATAACGAATTTCCAGAAGCAGTCAAATACGATATACAGGGACCGGTTGCCGGCGGCTACGCGCCGTTATCAAGGCATGTGACAGATATGTTCAAGCTTATTGAAAAGCAGGAGCGCCCGATAGAGCTTTGGCAGGGTGAATGCGGCTATCCGTCTTCTGAATACACGACCAGCTGGAAAGGCCGTGGGCCCTGGGGCCGGTATGTTCAGGCCAAGTGGTTACTGCGTCGATTTATGTTTGATTTTTCGATGGGTATTCCTGTAAATATTTATTTCTTGCTGCGTGAACCACCTGAGGACGGCAGGGTGAATGCAAAAGGACTCCTGGTTTACGGTTCGTGGAAGCCAAAAGCCGGTTTTCATGCATTGCAAAATCTTACCAGCATATTTGATCAGACACTGATGACGCCAAAGACGGTTACGGCTGAATTTGACATCAAAAATGAAGGCAGCTTCACCGGCATCAAGGGCGAAAACCTTCGTGATGCAGAACCTTTCGCCGGTGCAAAATCGCCCATTCCGATTCAGGTGCTTGGTATAACCGGCAGCGCTGGAGACGCCGTTGTCTATTACACACCGTGGCGCATGCAGCAGTATGTAAAACCAGCCAAAACCGATATTCGCTTCAAGGATATTTTAATCGTCGATCCGGTGGTTGTTGACCTGCTCACCGGCAAGATTTACAAAGCCAGGACTTCAACGAGGGGTAACAATCTGATTGTTAAGGGTGTCCCACTGGCCGATTACCCAATAGCCATAGTAAGCAGCAAGTCCTGCACATTCAATATCAATCATTAATATATGAACTAAACGTATTAATGTCGGAGTTTCAAAATAAATAGCAGGAAAATAATTGTAATAATAGCAATCCTTCTTAATTCATTATTATTTGCCGGGGAAATCCCGGACGGTAATCAACTGGCTTTCCCAGGTGCAGAAGGCAGCGGCAAGTTTGCCAAAGGCGGACGTGGCGGAGATGTCTATCATGTAACCAACCTGAAAGACTCTGGGGAAGGTTCGCTTAGAGAAGGCGTTGAATCAATGAAGGGCCCGCGAACGATCGTCTTTGATATAAGCGGCATGATCCGACTGAAAAGCGATTTGGAGATCATCGATAAATCCTGTCTTACTATTGCAGGCCAGACTGCCCCGGGCAAAGGGATCACGCTAGCCGACAGAGCTTTACAAATCAAAAAGTCCAGTCATATCATCGTTCGCTATTTGCGAGTTCGACTTGGCGATGAGAATAAGCCGGCCGGGTCGAGCCCGGATTGCATAACGGTTGACTATGACGATCATATTATCCTGGATCATCTTTCGCTGAGTTGGGGAATCGACGGCAATGGGGATTTCCGCGGACTTAAGCATGCGACTGTTCAGTGGACAATCTTCAGCGAAGCTTTGCACAACAGTCTGCACCACAAAGGGGCCCATGCCATGTGTACCTCATTCCGCAATCCTGATGGGCCGTCAACAATCCATCATAACATTTATGCAAGCAGCCGCGCTCGTCACCCCACGATCAACGGCGGATCGGACGTTATGGAGTTTTGCAATAACGTGGACTATAACTGGAAAAAAGGGAACAATATCGAAGGCGACAAACTCAATATCATCAATAATTATTACAAAGCCGGTCCTTCAATGGAAAAAGGATTTTGGCCGATCCAGTTCAAATCCGGGGAAAAACCTCCGACCTCAAAGGGTTATTTATCAGGGAATTACTTTGAGGGCCTGCCCGAAAAATATAACAAGGATAACTACACCGCGATGAATTACAAAGCACTGGGGCTGGGTTTTGGTCCTGAAACGAAGTATCAGGACACCAGCCGTGAAGCATTTGAGGTTGCTAAACGGTTTGATGCGGGCAAGTATAAGCTGACAAAGCTTGAGTCGGCCAAAGATGCATACGAATCCTGCCTGAAGTACAGCGGCTGTTCGCTTGTACGCGACACTGTCGATGAGCGATTCATTAAGACCATTATTGACAATACCGGCAAGATCATCGACTCACAGAATGACGTAGGCGGATGGGATTTTTATAGTTCCGTTTCCCGGCCGAAGACTTTCGACAGCGACCACGACGGCATGCCCGATTCATGGGAAAAGGCCAACGGGTTGAATCCTGGCGATCCATCAGATGGTAATGGTGATCTCGACAATGATGGATATACGAACCTTGAAGAGTATCTTAATGGACTTGTAGTGATTTATAGTAAGAAATGCGAAAAATGAGAAAAGGATCTTCTGGTGTACGACAATGGGTTTTTGTGACAGTACTGGCGTTTCAGACGCAACTGTTACTGGCTGAGCAGTTGGCTTTTCCCGGTGCTGAAGGTTTTGGCGCCTATGCAAAGGGGGGACGCGGAGGAGATGTCTGTTATGTGACAAATACCAACGATTCTGGTGAGGGTTCTCTGCGTGAGGCCATCATATCTGCCGCCGGGCCAAGGACTATTGTCTTTGCCGTTTCAGGCCTGATCCAACTTCAATCCAAACTGGAGATTGACAAAAACTGCATCACGATTGCCGGGCAAACCGCTCCGGGGGACGGCATATGTCTCCGTGACTATCCACTTATTGTTTCTGCGGATCATGTGATCGTTCGGTTTATTCGTTCAAGACTCGGCGATGAGAGCGGCTGCGAATCCGATGCGATATCAATTTCAAGCGGCCATAATATTATCATGGACCACTGTTCTGCCAGTTGGTCGGTCGATGAAGTTTTTTCCTGTTCGACAGCCCGTCGTGGGGTGCTCGACAACGTTACAGTACAGTGGTCTATCATTTCTGAGGCGCTGAATAACAGCATTCACCACAAAGGAATTCACGGGTATGGCGCTTTAATACGAGGGTGTTGTGGTGCCAGGTATAGTTACCATCACAATCTTTTCGCGCATAACAAATCACGTAATCCGCGCCCGGGCAATTACGACAGTAATCCTTATACCTCGGACCCGCTTGGCCTTGAGTTTGATTTTCGAAACAACGTCGTTTACAACTGGAACGATACTCGCCCGAGCTATGATGCTGACACAGACAGCGTATGCCGTATAAACTACGTGAACAACTATTTCAAAGCAGGTCCAAACGGATCTTACGGGCATATCTATGAAGCCAACTGTAAGCATTTTAAGGGCTATTACGAAGGGAATTATTTCAACGGCGGTATCCCTTCCGACCAGTATAGCATGGTTGATTTTTGCGGCTGGAGCAAAAGTGAGATAAACAATTGGAAGCAGACGGTGCCTTTTTCAACCGGTCCAATCATAACGCAAACCGCCCAAGATGCGTATGCCAGCGTTATAAAACACGTTGGAGCATCTCTGGCCAGAGACCCTGTCGATACACGTGTTATCAATGACGTGATCCATGGTACCGGGGCCATTATAGACAGCCAGGAACAGGTGGGTGGCTGGCCGATGTACAAGTCGGCAACCGCACCGACAGATTCTGACCAGGACGGGATGCCGGATACGTGGGAAAAAAGAATGAAGCTGGATGCTGATAATCCGGAGGATAAAAACGCCGATGCAGATGGCGATGGATATACGAATCTTGAGGAGTATTTGAATTCTCTGGTTTGCTATACGCTTGGCGAGACATATACTGTGCAGAAGGTGAAACAATTCGAGCCCACTGCCGAGTCACTCAAGCAGTACGAGTGTCCCGAATGGTTCCGCGACGCAAAGTTCGGCATCTATGTCCACTGGGGTGTTTACTCAGTTGCGGAATATGGTGAATGGTACGGCAAAAATTTGTACGTTGAAAGCAATAAGCCGGATTCTGCATATGTATACCATGTCAAAAAATACGGGCATCCGTCAAAATTCGGGTACAAGGATCTTATCCCTATGTGGAAGGCGGAAAACTTCGATCCCGACGCGTGGCTTACGCTATTTAAAGATGCCGGCGCGAAATATTTCACTCCCTGTGCGGTACACCATGACGGGTTTGATCTGTGGGACTCAAAATACCAGCGTTTCAATGCCGTGAACATGGGACCGAAAAAGGACCTCATTGCAATGATGCGCAAGGCCACAAAGGAACACGGCTTGCACTTCGGGGTAACGACCCATCTGGCTCGCAGTCTTTCATGGATGCAGAGGAGTCACGGCAGCGACAAGAAAGGCCCATTGAAAGGAGTGCCTTACGATGGCAACGACCCGAAATTCGTGGACCTCTACCACCCCGCCCTCAAAGGAAAAACGTACTCCGGCGATACCAAAAACGCGCCGAAATGGTGGTGCGATAACTGGTACAATCGACTCAAGGACCTCATAGATAACTACAATCCCGAACTGCTCTATCTTGACAGCGGCATCCCGTTCTTAGGCGAAGACAATGCCAAAACAGGAATGCGGCTCATGGCATATTACTACAACAAAAGCAGCGAACGCAACAACGGCAAACAAGAATGTGTTTATACGATGAAGAAACGCGGCAAAGGCAGATGCATTTACATCGACGGCGCCTCCACGCTTGACCTTGAACGCTCCAAGGCCGACAGACTTTATGCAGAACCCTGGCAGACAGACGATTCGATTGGCCCGTGGGGCTACACAGCCGGTGTCGAATACAAGACAGTAAATGCCGTCATAGATAAACTAATAGACATTGTATCCAAAAACGGCAATCTTCTCTTAAATGTCCCCCCCAAAGCCGACGGAACATTTGACAAGGAAACCATCGATATTCTTAAGGGTATAGGTAAGTGGATGAAAGTCAATGGCGAAGGTATCTACAATACTCGCCCCTGGCTCGTTTTCGGTGAAGGGCCTGACACGAAGATGGACAAAAACTCAAACAAGTCACCTTATACCGCCGCCAACATCAGGTTCACACGGTCAAAAGACGGTCGCAATATCTACGTTATCGCCCTTGGGTGGCCCGAGAAGAGCATAATCGTGAAATCGCTGGCCAAAGGCGGCATGCTCACCGGCGAGATAAAATCGGTAAGACTGCTGGGGCACTCCGGGCAGGTATCCTGGAATCGCAACGAGGAAGGACTTCTAATAGAGATGCCACGC
>Ga0180301_10004379_pt1 | contig 10915 bp, 9 predicted proteins | sample GuaBasSediGuay16_FD_121797 | JGI IMG/M metagenome (GOLD analysis project Ga0180301, IMG submission 121797) | Subseafloor sediment microbial communities from Guaymas Basin, Gulf of California, Mexico - Guay16, Core 4569-2, 12-15 cm | ecosystem: Environmental > Aquatic > Marine > Hydrothermal... | reverse complement strand
TTCCAAAAACATTTATCTAATAAAAACATTAGATTGAGGATAGTAACGGAGGTGGAAAAAATGCCTAAAGAGATTCTCAATATAGAAGAGCTTGATGAAATAATACCAAAAACTTTAGAGGTGAGAGTTAAGAAGCATGAGAATTTTGTCAAAGTTAAATTTAGAACGAAGAGATACTTATATACGATAAAGCTTAGTGAGAGAGAAGCTGATGCTCTACTAGCAAAGATTAAGGAACTGGGCATACCAATCAAAACATTCTAGGTGATATTAATGAAAACAACTTCTAAGGTTCTTGGAGAGCTTGCAGGAGAGAGGGTAATAGAGATAACAGCAACCCTTGAGAAGTCAGCTGAAAAGAAATTTTTCTCTATGGCATATTACCTACTTGATTACCGTAAGTATAAAGTGGCTACTATAGAAAAAAGTCCAAACGTTATAGTAGTAAGAGGTAGAGAAAGCGAGGTTATGAGATTTCTTAATGACATTATAAAGAAAATTAAAGAACTAGTCGAAGCCGAAAAAAGATGATAAACTAGTCTGTTTCGCTCTTCTAGACTCAAGCTTTTTTCTAACTTCGCTTAACTCATTTAAAACTCTAATTTTATTAAAATTATACTCCTCAACAAGAAATCTGATTACACCATCATAATTTGGCTCTTTAAAGACGATTTCATAATTCTCTTTCACAGGGGGATTAAGGAATATTTCTCTAATATCCCTCCAATCAGCATCAAATTTCCATTTGATTATCCCTAGCTTGATTAAATTTTCCAATGAGCCATAGTTCTTAATTAATCTATATGCTTTTTTTATCCCTATCCCTTCAAAGCCATCAGGATTAAAATCAGTGCCTAGAAGTATCGCTAAATCTATCAATTGTTCTCTAGTTAGAGAGAGCTTTTCAAGAATCTCGCTTAGATAATAGAGTCTAGGAATATAATATGGTTGCGGAGAAAGCTTCAGATCCATAACAATTCTAGGAGAACCATAAAGAAGAGCATCCCAGTCTCGTGTTGAAACAACGTAAGCATCCCCTTTTGCTACAATATATGCAGCTTGAGCTTCAGCATCGTGTGGAGCATCTATAATCGGTAAGCCCATCAATCTAATAAGTTCTTTAGCACTTCTTATCATCTCATCATTTACGAACATCGCTCTTTTTCCTAACTTCATTGCCTCCTCATATCGCCCTTCAAGAACTGCTTTAATAAATTCCTTTTGGAATTTTTCCTTCTCCCTTTTCCTTTTCTCTAACTCCTTTGCCTTTAGAGGATGGGGCGGTCCATCGAATATGAAAACGGGTCTAATGTCAAGTATTAACATTCTACAAATCCTACGAAAAAGTCCGACCAAATGGCTTGTTACCCTTCCTTTTCTATCGACTAAATATAGTCCTCTTTTATCCCTAATCATAGCTAGCATTTCATATAACGTTGGAAGAGCATCGACAGCAACTATCTTGCCACTAAAGAATTCTGGTTTTACATAATGAATTAGGCCCATTTTATTAATCAGCTGGCCTAGTTTGACCCCCACGTCCTCTCACCATATAATAGCAATTTATCAAGAGAGTTAATATCGTTGGTATCCCGTGCTCTGTTGCAAAGGTTATTCCAGGACATAGATTAACTACAAGTTTTGACCATCTGAATAGTCCAGACGGTATTCCCTCTCTAGCCCCAATGAACACATTAATCCTTTTTTCCCTTTCTAATAATTCAGCTATCTCCCTACAAACATTCTCGGATACTGGTTTTCCCTTAGCACTTGTGATTATGAATACTTCTCCTCTTCTCATTCTGGAGAGCTGATAAAGCTCGTAAACTAATACATTAGTCCTTTTAACTGGACGATGATATGTCTTTTTCTGAACCAAAAGTCTTGATTTTATTCCCTCGAGAACTCCCTCGAGGAATCTATTAAGCTCAACTGCATTTGCTGGATCCAGAAGAGAAATAATAAGTTCTCCAACTTCGAAAGCTTGGACAGCCCTTCCAATTCTCACACCCATTCTATAAGCTCCCTCAAGATCGCCTAGGAATGGAAGCTGAATGATAGAAATTTTTCTCATAATCTCAAGAGTTTTATCCGGTTTAGGTTTCCTGTAGCTTTGCTCTTTAGTTATTGATATGTAAGCCTTATCATGAAAAATTTCAACCCAAATTACCTTCTCTGGATTGTCGAGATTCACAGGATTTCCGAGCATCTCTTTGATTCTAGCACCAACAGCAACGTTTACATCTATGCTTGTGAAATTATGTTTTCCTCTTCTTGTTGTTCTCACCGCGAAAAATTCTCTTGAAGATAGTCTCTCCCTAGCAACCTTAAGAGCTGTTTCAGCTATCTCATTTGGGTCCGCTTTAGCTATAGCATAGATTGGAAGTGCTTTTTCAACCTCAGGAATTTCTGCAAGAATTTTATTAGCTAGTTCATCAGGATTGCCATTACTCACGAAAACAATTCCAGATGAACCAAAAGGACGAGGCTCAACCTTAACATCGTTGAAAAGTTCAAGCACGTGGGAAGCTACAATGTTTTCCATCCCCTTACGAGTCTTAAGTATAACACTTACCATATAATTCACCTTTAGGGGGAGGAGACGACCATAATCCCCCTTCTGTATCGCGGGGCCTGAGGGCAACCCGCTCACGGCATTCGACTAAGCGCTAAGCCACCGTCTCATCTCATTGACGGTGGCCTACGCTTGCTCCCGCACTGCCGGGCCGTTTCAACCAACCCTCCCCTCTCGTCAACAGGTTATCTCGGAGCGGGTCGCCCCGCTCCTTCGCTGCATCATCCTCATCGATGGAGAGGGGGTCTCGTTTCTGTTCCCGGAGCGAGGGATCTCTCCCTCGTGGCTTACGCCACAGTGCTTTCTGGACGGGAGGGGGGAATTTCCTCGGGCATATGCCCGACAGCCGTTTGGTCGTCTCCTCCTTTCCCCCTACTTAATATTTAAAACTATTATTTGCGTTAGTTTTTAATATCACTTAATCCATAGACTTAAAAAGGAAGTTGCAGTAGAGTGAAAAGTCTATTTTTTAATCCTGGGTCTTTAACCCCTAGAGAGATTAAGGTGTTTCTCATTGATAACAATTATTTATGATAAAATCGAACCTCCTAAAGAATTTGTTCCATTTTTGAGAAAGTTTAATACACATGAAATTAACATTATTATAGCTCCGACCTTTGATTATAAATCCCCAATTGGAATAAGGTATATGCCCACTTTTATTTCTCTCATTAAAAAGTTATCTGGAAGGAAATTTAGGACAAGTTATAGGTTCAGTGAGATACTTCATTCGCTAAATCTATCCGAAAATAGACGATCGGATTTTGAAATGGCTATAAGCATAATGGCTACCCTCTGGTTGAACAATAATTTAAATTTAATTGATTATTTTGGCAGGATCGCTGATGCTCTCAAAATCGAATTTAAAATATATCCATTGACAGACCCTCCCCTTTTAGTTCTCGTAGAGACAGAGAGTGGAAGGGTTCCCCCATATAAAATATACGAGGGAGAGGTAGAATTCAGTAAGATAAGACAGATAAGCTTCAATGGCGTAGATAAAATTAAAGTTCCCTCAGAGGTCAAAAAAGTATTTGAGGAGAGTAATAAAGTAATTTTATATCAACCATCAGTAATTACTGTAAAACTTCTAAATGAGTTAGAAGAATTCCAGAAGATTTTGCAGAGTCATTCAGGAACGATTATATATCTGTTACCTGATAAAATAAATCCTGTTGATTCTGCTATTTTAGCTAGAGAGGGACTTTCTCAGGATTGGACTGGTCTTATAGAGATGATTCATAAGGGCGTTGATGTTATTGTTTTTGATGAAAATAAGACAGGAATTCTGGAAGCGGCCACTAAATATCAGATAGCTTTCTTTCCGATTTCATATGATGTTGAAACTAAAGAAGGTGTAAATAAATTTGTAGAATCGCTCCTCAAAATATTAAGTCTAAACTCGTCGAGGAAGTAGTAAAATGAAAAGCATTCATGTTATTATCCCTAGAGACAAGGAAAGAGTTGTTAAAACAATACTTGACAAATTAAATTTCCAATATTTTCTATTAAACACGCAAACTCATCTTTTATTCATAATTAATGTTACAGATGAGAAAGTTGAAAATCTAATTGATAATCTTAGATCTGTCGGAGTTGGTCAACTTTATGGAACATATATCATCTATGAAGTGAGCTATCCTTTTGTAGAAGAAGCTGAGATTATCGAGGCGGAGAGGGTAACTAGAAGAGTGTCTAGAGAGGAGATATTAAGCAGAATAAGAGATGATGCTGTTTTATCAAGGAACTATATTATTTTCACAATATCAGCAGCTATAATAGCTACTTTAGGACTTTTAACAGATAATGTAGTGATGATTGTAGCTTCTATGATTATAGATCCTCTGATGGCACCGATTTTAGGAACCTCAATGGGAATCGTCCTTAATTTGGAGGATCTAAGAAAAGAGAGCCTTAAATCCGAAACATTTGGCCTACTTCTTGACATTTTAACTGGTTTCATTATAACTTTATTATTACCATACAGCACAGTAACGAAAGAGATGATATTAAGAGCTTACCCTTCAGTTCTCGACATAATTTTTGCTTTAACGGCCGGAATAGCAGCTGCTCTTAGTACTGTGAGTGCAGAAGTGATGACATTAGTAGGTGTGGCTATAGCTGCATCCCTACTTCCTCCTGCTACGAATATTGGAATAGGAATTGCGTATCTTGTAAAAGGAGTACCAACAGCAAAAACTTTAATCATTGGCTCATCAGCTTTACTGGCCATTAATATACTTGCAATCACAATTGCTAGTGTTACTTTCTTTTGGTTCGTAGGAATCCGTCCTGGAGAATCAATAAGAAAAATGATGCTTGCGGAGAGGAGGTTAAAGAAGCGACTAATATTAATTATAGTAGCTTTCTTAGTTATATCAGTACCTCTTATAATTACTTCAATACAGTATTATAAAAGCGAGAAAATAGAGTTAAGTGTTCGTAAAGAAACTCTTGAATTTCTTAACAAGTACGCTCCTGAAGCCGATGTTATTTCTCTGGATGTTAAATATTTAACTGACATAGATACTGTGCAGATCTTCCTCTCGATAGGCGTTGAAAATGTTACAGAAAAAATACTTAAACTTCCTGAAGCTTTAGCGAAGCACATAAATGAAGAATTAAATCTAAAGGCGGATGTATACATGCAGATCTATCTAGCTTACAGAGAATCTTCTATAGGACGCTCATAAAAATTAATTTAATAGGATGCTTAAAATATCAAGATTAAATACATAGATGAACAGAAATAAGGCTATGGAATCAATAAATAATTCTGAGACTATTATTTCTGGCGTCTTTAAAATCTTTTGAGCGAAATCTATAGGCTTATTTTTGTAAGGATCCAAGCCATACCTTTTCACGATGATATTTGCACCATACATCTTCTTTTTAATGGGATAAAATAACATAATCTCTCCATCTACCATGTCGAAAAGAAGATGTGTTTGAGAAGCTAAAAATACGCTTAATGAATGAATAGGAGAAATGAACACTAGAATTAAAGAGATTATTATCCAGAAAAAGGGAGTATGCATTATAGAGAGCCTATGAGGATGAACCATGAGAATGTCTACATCTATAAGAACACCACTTACTAGCATAGAAATAAAAAGGAAGGGTGCTTTTATTCCTAAAAACTGGAGTAGAAACCATAAAATAAAAGTTGCGGATAAGTGAATGGTTGGAAGCATGCTTCTTAATCCCTCTTTCTGTACTTTATCGCCAACTTATGAATTTTAAGGACATTTAGAGGCGCAAGGAAAGTAACTAAAGCATGAGGTTTACCTGATTTTCTCGCTGGGATGAAATATTTCCTTATATACTTGACGCCCCATTTAGCAAGAATCTCTCCGACAGCATAGAGATGGGGTCTACTATCTATAGCATATGTAGTTGCATAGATCGACCATTTTATTGCTTCTATGCTATATTTAGGAGACTCTTTATGAGGAGAAATTATGAAAGCTCCAATCGAGAGCAGCAAATTCATAATTAGGCTTTTAATCAGATCGCTAACCTTAACTTTCGGAGGAGAAAGCTTCTTTATCAAATCCTCCCCGTAAATAACCTTATAGCGTTTCATTATCGTGTATTTCACAGCATTTGCAGGGGCTAAAATTTTAGCCATTATTCTATTTAACCCAAATATCTTTGGAAAATTCCAATTAAGAAAATCATTTCTCCTTGTTAAGAATCCTGATACATACATGCCAGTCTCGTTCTCCAATCCTCTAAGAAGCCTTGTTATTATTCCCTTAGATCTCTTCAATCTTTTATAGTCAAGAGTTGCTCTTACGAATATCTCAGCTTTTTTCATCTCATCTTTAGTTATCGAATCGTCAAATATGAAGAGAACGTCAAAATCCGACTCACTCCAGGTTACTTTATCGATTATACTACCAAAAAGGATAACACTAATAAGCTTGTTTTTAGTTAGTTTCTGTAGCTTAGGGATTATGAATTTTTTAAGATACTCTTCTTGATTCATAATCCATTCTCTCTACCACCAGATTCGAAAGATATTCAAAGATGACACTTCTTGATAAAGTTGACAAGTTTAAATTAAACAAAGCAGAGATTGTTAAATTTAAATCTTGCTAGAAGCCGCTCATCATCAAAGCTAAGTTTAAAATAAATACTAATCTTACAACTGGTAAATATGATATATACAAATATATTCATGAACTTCAAATAGTGAGGGAAAAATAATTTTTGGCGGTAAAAAACAAATATGGATTTCTTTTTAGGTGCATAAAAATGGCAGAGAAAAAATTTGTATATGATTTTGAGGAAGCTTCTGCTTTTAAGGATCCCAAAGAAAGAAGACAATATCTAGGAGGAAAAGGAGCTGGATTGGCTGAAATGACATTAGCGGGATTACCAGTACCTCCAGGATTTACCATAACTACAGAGGCATGTAGAGAGTTCTATAAGAAGGGTGAGCAGTTCTTAGAGGAGATATGGCAGGAAGTTTTGGAGCACATGAAAAGACTTGAGGAGAAAACTGGAAAGAAATTCGGTGGAACGGATAATCCACTACTAGTCTCAGTTAGATCGGGAGCTCCCGTAAGTATGCCTGGAATGATGGATACAATTCTTAATGTTGGTCTTAATGATGAAGTTGTAAAAACATTAGCTAAATTGACAAACAATGAAAGATTCGCTTATGACGCTTATAGGCGTCTAATTCAGATGTTTGGAAGCATTGTGATGGGAATCGATAAGAAGAAGTTTGATGAGATCTTTGAGGAGATAAAGAAGAAATATGGTGCTAAGACTGATGCTGATTTGGACGCTAATGCTATGAAGGAGGTTGTTGAGAAATTCAAGGAATTATATAAGAAGGAAACTGGTGAAGAATTTCCACAAGATCCGTATGTACAGCTAAAGAGAGCTATAAAGAGAGTATTTGAATCATGGAATAATCCAAGAGCAATTAAATACAGGGAGCTATTCGGAATACCTCACGATTTATGTACAGCTGTTAATATTGTAATGATGGTCTTCGGGAACATGGGTGATGACTCTGGTACTGGAGTAGCATTTACTAGGAATCCAGCTACTGGTGAAAAAGAGTTATATGGAGAATTCTTACCCAACGCTCAAGGAGAGGATGTAGTAGCTGGAATAAGAACTCCTATGAGCATTGCTGAGCTTAAAAAGAGACTTCCAGATGTCTATAGACAATTAAAGGAAGCAGCTGATAAGCTTGAGAGATATTATAGAGATATGCAGGATATCGAGTTCACTGTTGAAAGAGGAAAACTCTACTTATTACAAACTAGAACTGGAAAGAGAACAGCACTTGCAGCGGTTAAAATCGCAGTGGACATGGCTAAAGAGGGTCTAATAACGAAGGAAGAAGCAATAATGAGGGTCAAACCTGAGCAGCTTCAGCAACTATTGCATAGAAGAATTGATCCCCAAGCAAAGGAGAAAGCAATTAAGGAAGGAAAATTAATCACAAAGGGATTGAATGCATCTCCTGGAGCTGCCGTTGGTAAAGTTGTATTCTCCTCTGAAGAGGCTGAGGAGTTAGGTAAGAAAGGAGAAAAAGTAATTCTAGTTAGGCCAGAAACAACGCCAGAAGATGTAGGTGGTATGGCTGCTTCGCAAGGAATATTAACAGCAAGAGGAGGTATGACAAGCCATGCTGCTGTAGTAGCTAGAGCAATGGGTAAGCCAGCTGTAGTCGGTGCTGAGGAGCTAGATATCGATGAGGAGAAGAAGATTGTAAAAGTTAAAGGAAAAGATATTATAATCAAAGAAGGCGATATCATTACGATTGATGGTTCTACTGGCGAGGTATTCTTAGGAGCACTGCCTACGATTGAACCAGAGCTTCCACCAGAAGCACATGAACTTCTCAAATGGGCTGATGAGTTCAGAAAGTTAGGAGTTAGGGCTAATGCAGATAATCCAGAAGCGGCAAGAAAAGCTCTCGAATTCGGAGCTGAGGGAATCGGTCTAGCTAGAACTGAGAGAATGTTCCAAGGAAAAGAGAGAATCCAGATTTTGAGAAGATTCATCCTTGCTGAAACGGAGGAGGAAAGAAGAAAGATTATTGAGGAACTAGTTCCATTGCAGAAGAATGACTTTAAAGCATTACTTGAGATATTTGATGGAAAGCCAGTAATATTCAGACTCCTTGATCCACCATTACATGAATTCTTGCCAAGCCTTGAGGAGTTACTGCCAGAGTACTATAAGGCGAAGTATGAGGGAGCACCTAAAGAAAAGATAGAGGAGCTTGAGAATTTGATAAGAAGAGTAAAAGCAATGATCAATCTCAATCCGATGATCGGATTTAGAGGAGTAAGAGTAGGAGTAGTATATCCAGAGCTCTATGAGGCACAGACTAAAGCAGCAGCTATGGCAGCTGCAGAGCTTATCAAGGAGGGTAAGAATCCAAAGCTAGAGATAATGCTTCCAAATGTGTCTAATTATAAGGAGCTTGAAGTACTGAGACCTAGGTTAGAAAAGGTAATAGAAGATGTTGCTAAAGAATATGGAGTAGAACTTAAGGTTCCAATAGGAACTATGATTGAGATTCCGAGAGCAGCATTAACAGCAGATGAGTTAGCTAAATATGCGGAATTCTTCAGCTTTGGTACAAACGATCTAACTCAATCAACTCTAGCAATGTCTAGGGATGATGCTGAGAGATTCTTCATTCACGTATACTTAAAGAAGGGAATATTAGAAAAGAATCCATTCCAGACTCTTGATAAAGCAGTAGCAGAGGTTATGAAGATTGGGGTGGAAAGAGGAAGAAAAACAAGACCAGACCTTGAAGTAGGAATCTGTGGAGAACATGGAGGAGATCCTGAGTCAATTGAGATTTGCCACAAGGTTGGCTTAGATTATGTGTCAGTATCACCATTCAGAATCCCAATAGCTAGATTAGCAGCAGCACAGGCGGCAATTAAAGAAAAGTGGGAAAAGGAAGGTAAATTATAAATTAGCACTGCATGATCATTTACTACTCACTTTTATTTGAACGATTTTTGAATAGCCTCCTTAAAAATCAACACCTTCAGTCTTTTCTTTTTGTTTGAATTTTTAATTTTAGATAAGCTTTTACTAAACTTCTGAAATATTTAGCAAAATATGAATGATATTGTATTTGAGGTACTTAAGATGCCGAGAACATATCCTGAATTTCCGATACCAAGTGTAAGTGCAATAATAATTAAGGGTAAGAAAATCCTATTAGTTAAAAGAAAAAATGAGCCAGGAAAGGGATTATGGAGCATTCCAGGAGGCGTAATAAAACCAGGAGAAGATATAATCTCAGCCTTAAAGAGGGAATGCTTAGAAGAAACTAATTTGATATGCGAGCCAATATGTCTTTTTGATGTCTTTCAGCTTATAATTAAAGATGAGCAAGGTATAAAATATCATTACATAATCTTTGATTTTCTCGTTGAAGCTGAGGGAGAAGCAAAGGCTGGCAGTGATGCAGAGGCTGTACAATGGTTTGATATAGGAGAGGTCCTCAATGCAAAATTAACAAGAACTACTAGAAAAATAATAGAAGAAGTCCTAAAAATCTGGAAAGAGGAGGAAAAAATTATATGTAAACAACGTCCCCCCTTAATACTCTTCGAGATCGAACTTTCTTCTTAGGCTTCCTTTTTATAATTATGAGAACTACTGCAAGAATGATTATAGGGCCTATAAAGACCGCTAAATTAAGTTCAAGAGGAATACTATACAATTTATTTACTGTTAATGAAGAAGTTTCTGTATCATTAGGTCTATCAGAATCAGCGTCTATGGCATAAGCGGCAAAGTATATTGTTTCTCCAATCCATAACAGTTCAACTCTCACGTTAAATGTTGCTATAGCAGTTTCTTCTCCAGTGAAGTTAGCAATTAAGATTTTGTCGTATGAATTAAGACTTACAGGTCTCCCAACAGCATAAAGAAGGACTATACTTTTTATTCCACTTGGATCGGTTGCTTTAACTTTAATTTGGATATTAGTGAAAGCTATTCCAGATCCAGAGATGCTTTCAATTGTCACAGTGGGCGGTGAATCATCATCATCTAAAATATTAACAGTGTATTGTGATGAATTTATTAGAACCTTGATTCCCTTAACCCTTGCATAGAGAAGAATCTTTATAATATCCTGCCCAAGATAATACGCTCTCAAATTCACTTCAACACTATATTCTTCATTGGGCTCAAGGTCGCCTATAATGTACTCCGAAATATTCGCTATGTCAATCATCTTCGCGCTTGAGACTCTTATACTAGCATTCTGAATAGTTTCGTTTCCAACGTTTTTGACATTTATTCTGATATTAATAATTTCAGAATCATCTATAG
>Ga0180301_10004378_pt1 | contig 10918 bp, 9 predicted proteins | sample GuaBasSediGuay16_FD_121797 | JGI IMG/M metagenome (GOLD analysis project Ga0180301, IMG submission 121797) | Subseafloor sediment microbial communities from Guaymas Basin, Gulf of California, Mexico - Guay16, Core 4569-2, 12-15 cm | ecosystem: Environmental > Aquatic > Marine > Hydrothermal... | reverse complement strand
TGTGGGTGTGGGTGGAGGAAGAGGTTCCACTGTCAAAAAACTCCCTCCAAATAAAATAAAAATTCCGAGTGCAACCAGAATTAAACCAGTACCGCCTTTCACTTTAAGAATTTGTGTTTCAAGCGTGGCACTCTCGTCTGAAATTATACCAAACCCGCGAAGAGTAATATAAATTAAACCAAAAAAACTAATATAATGCCTATCACTTCAATAGTATCCATAATCTTCCCCACTTTTGATTTTAACAGAGGTAACAAAGCCCGTGCTTGAGTCACGGAGCCTCAATGCATAGATCCTCCTTACTATTTACATTTCCATCTTTAACATATAAGTCTTTCGACGTCTTGTTTTTCCGTTTTACAATCAATAATGGGTAGAATTACCCGTAATTCATATTTTGTCCCACAGTCACTAATAATTTAAAATTTTCCATATTTTTAGATTTAAATATATAATATTAGTTTTTTCTTGAAATTTTGAATTATCAATTTGCCTCTTTTTTATGGAGTGGCGCAATCGGGGCGTTTTTCTCAAGATATTTTATCACAGAGTTTGCTGCAAGGGCTCCGTCACCAACAGCTGTTGCGATTTGTCGAAGCTGTGTGTCTCGGCAGTCTCCTGCTGCAAAAACTCCGTCTATGCTTGTTGCAAGGTTCGCGTCTGTTTTGATGAAGCCGCGTTCGTCCTTTTGGCATTCAATGAAATCGGTATTTGGCTCTATGCCGACGAAAATGAAAACGCCATCTACAGGTATTTCTTGGATTTCTCCGCTCTTGACGTTACGCGCGACGATCTTCTTGACGGTTTCTTTGCCTTTGATCTCCTCGAGCACGCTGTTCCATACAAACTCGATTTTCTCGTTCTTAAAGGCTCTTTCTTGAAGTATCTTATCTGCTCGTAGCTCATCTCTCCGATGAACTACGTAGATCTTTCGTACCATCTTTGCAAGGAATAGTGCTTCTGCTATTGCGGTATTGCCCCCACCAACGACCACAACATCCCGGTCTCTGAAGAAGAAGCCATCGCACGTGGCACAATACGAGACTCCTCGCCCTGTGTACTCTGCCTCGCCACTAACATTGAGTCTTGCAGGTGATGCGCCTGATGCAACGATTACACATTGAGTCTCGATCACACTACCATCTGTTCTGTGAATCAGCTTGTGGTCGTCTGCGTCTTCGATCCGTTCAACCTCTGCAAAGCTTACACTCAGTCCAATCTCTTCTGCGTGTTCTTCGAGTCGTTGGACCATGCTACTTCCTTCAATTCGTGAAAGTCCTGGGTAGTTCTCGACAAGTTCTATCAGTGCGATCTGCCCGCCAAGTCCGAGTTTCTCCACGAGGAGTGTGTTGAGCATTGCACGTCTGGCATAGATTCCTGCGGTGAGCCCTGCTGGACCTCCACCGATTATCACAACGTCATACATCTAAAATCATTCCTCCAAGAGATACATAAGAGTGCGGCGTTGCATATTATTGTTTGCCTGTGGAACTTTAGTTGTTGCTACTGAAACCACAACTATTATTACTAAAAACACGATTGTTATTACCCGATAACGTTAACATATAGGATGACCTATGGGTGGTTCTGTTGTGAAGTGTGTTGTTCTGATCTGTGATGGGATGGCGGATCGTCCGCTCGAAGAGCTTGGCGGGAGAACCCCTATTGAGGAGGCTAGCACGCCAAACATGGACCTTGTTGCAAAGAATGGCAAGAATGGGCTTGCGCTCACGATACCTCGTGGGATGCCTGCTGGAAGCGATGTTGCAAATCTCTCCATTCTCGGATACGATCCTCGCACGTGTTATAGTGGCCGTGGCCCGCTCGAGGCTGCGAGCATGGGCGTGGACCTCAAGCCGCTGGATGTTGCCTTTCGCTGCAATCTGATCACTGAGAGGGATGGTCGGATAGCAGATTACAGCGCGGGGCACATACCGAGTGTCGATGCTGCAGAGTTGATTTTGGCTCTCGACAAGAGGCTCGGGGGCAAGGGAGCACGGTTTTATCCTGGTGTGGGTTATCGCCACCTCTTGGTTCTCGATTGCGGGGTAGAGGCGGAGTGCACGCCGCCTCACGATGTGGTTGGTGAGGCTGTGGGGGATCATTTGCCGCGGGGTGAGCATTCAGATCTCTTGAGGGAGCTTATAGTGGAGTCGAGAGAGGTTCTAAGAAACCACCCTGTGAATGTGAGACGTATCCGCGCGGGTGAAAATCCTGCAAATCTTATCTGGCCTTGGGGTCAGGGGCATGTGCCAGTTATGGAGGGGCTTGATGAGCGATACGGTCTTAAGGGTGCGATCATCTCGGCTGTGGATCTTGTGAAGGGGCTTGGGGTCTATGCGGGACTTCGGGTCATTAGTGTTCCAGGTGCAACTGGTTATTTTGACACCGATTACAGGGCGAAGGCGGAATATGCTGTCAGGTGCCTCGATCAGTGTGACCTTGTGGTGGTGCATGTGGAGGCAGCGGATGAGGCAGGGCATATTGGTAGTGTGGAGGAGAAGTTGCGGGCGATTGAGAACTTTGATCGGCACATTGCAGGTGGATTGCTTGATCAGTTGCCAGTGTATGATGAGTATAGGTTGCTCCTCATGCCTGATCATCCAACACCGATCAGTCTCGGGACTCATACGAGTGATCCTGTGCCGTTTGCGCTTTATCGTACGGATCACGGGGCGGATTATGTCACTCGTTACAGTGAGAGGGCAGCTTCGGATGGTGTCTTCGGCTTGGTTGAAGGATGGGGTTTGATGGATCTGATGGTGCGAGACAGCCCACTGGTCTCAATCCGAAAAGACTAAATTATTATGAGTAGGATGATGATATTATGGATGCTGATGTTGGGATAATAGGCGGGAGTGGCGTGTATGATGCCAGTATGCTCGACCAGGTGCATGAAGTCGAAGTCAACACACCCTTCGGCAAGCCATCAGATCTGATAACACTCGGATCCTTTGCCACGATCAACGTAGCCTTCCTACCACGCCACGGCAAGGGACACACCACCTCACCAAGCAACCTGAACGCACAAGCAAACATCCTCGCACTGAAGAAACTCGGTGTAAAACGGATCATCTCAGCCTCTGCGGTCGGAAGCCTGAAACTCGAGATGAAACCGCTCGGTATCGTAATCCCAGATCAAATCTTTGACCGCACACGCCTCCGCAAAAACACGTTCTTCGACCGTGGAATCGTGGCACACACAAGCTTTGCAGACCCGTTCTGCCAGAGTCTCAGAAGACTCATAACAGATACTGGCAAAAAAGCTGGTTACAATATACACCCCACTGGAACCTACGTATGCATCGAAGGGCCCCAATTCTCAACCCGCGCAGAATCAAAGGTCTACCAAAGACTCGGATTTGACGTGATCGGCATGACTGCACTCCCAGAAGCGAGACTTGCGCGAGAAGCTGAAATCTGCTACGCCACAATCGCAACTGTAACAGACTACGACGTATGGCACGAAGAAGACGTAGAGATCGGAACAGTGATAGAGAACATCGCAAAAAATGAAGCTGCCGTGCGAGACATAATCAAAAAAACACTTGAAAACATGAACTCCCTCGGAGATGACTGCACCTGCAACCACGCGCTCAGTGGTGCAATCCTAACCGACCCAGAAAAGATACCCCCTGAAACCAGAGAGAGATTAAAAGATATTCTCGGAGATCACCTGAAATGATGCCACAAAATCCCATAAATGATGACAAAATAACCCAATCTAACGGCGTGGACGGTTTAAAGTTGATGGAGACCCTTGAAAAGATAGCACTCGTTGAAATGGGTAACAACGACTTCACGCTCTCATGCACCCCAGGCAAAATCGCCCTCTGGTTCGGCAGACTTGCAACCACCGATGATGTGTGCAATGTTCTCCAGAGCATTGCCAAGATAGACCTATCAGCAGAGCATGAAAAGGAAGTCATCTGCAGTTTTGACGAGATATCAGAATACGAGTTCAAAGGATATACCGTGGTCTCATACGCACGAAGCAGAAACGGCGGATACAAAGCAATCTTCACAATACCACTCCAAAATGCTACTGCTCGCACATACTTCATCGAAACCATAATGGAAGAACTGAAAGATACCGATGTAAGAAAAACACTTCACTGGAATGGAAGCATACCCAAAGCACTCTTCATCTACAACGAATTGAAAAAAATCCAGAATGTGGAGCTTTTCAACATCAGACACAGAGATGAATCTGAATGAAGCAAGAAACTGTTCATCTGTATTTGTGGTTACTTGAGCACGCTGCTTTTGTTGTGAGCGGCTCTCGATTACGAAGTAATTGATAGTATAAAGGTTACACAGCATATACGAAACCAAAGAGATAAATACCCCTTAATGCCTCAAGCTTCAAAGCACATCTCTGATGTGAATGAAGTAGGAAAGCAACACATAACGAAAGCAGGTGTACCCAAATGAACACAAGCCATGAAATCAACTGCAATTGCGAGAATCTGATCCTCACAATGAACCTGATAGCAGACCACGCGAAAGATGTAGCCAGAGAACTGGACATCGAGAGCGTCTCACAGATTATCCATGAATTCTTCAAAGCAGAAAGAATCTTCGTCATGGGCGCAGGACGCTCGGGGCTTGTTGGAAAATCCTTTGCCATGAGGATGATGCACCTTGGATTCACAGTATTTGTAGTAGGCGAATCCACAACACCCGCCGTAAGAGATAACGATTTGGTGCTTGCAGTCTCAGGCTCAGGCGAAACGCCATCCATCGTAAGCCTCGGAAAAATAGCAAAAGAGATAGGTTCAACACTCATAGCCATCACATCAAACACAGACTCAACACTCTCACGCATGGCAGACACCACAGTCAAAATCCGCGGACGCACCAAAAACCACATCGACGGATACCTCGAACGCCACATGAAAGGAGAGTACCGAACACTCACACCGATGGGCACCACATTCGAAATCTCAACGATGATCTTCTTTGACTCAGTAATAGCAGAAATGATGGTATTAATCGATGCCACAGAAGACGACCTGCGGAAACGACACTCCGTCTTCGACTGAAAAGAGGGAAACTTTGATAAGAGTTTTTCAAAGATTTTTAAAATATCTGATTTTTAATAGATTTTATAATATCTAAAATTGTTAATAGACTTTTAGTGTTCTGGTTCCAGTTTTACTGATTTGTCTGGTTGTGCGTGCCAAGGGATGGCTGCGAGTGCCCCGATTATTCCGTTTCCACCCAAGTGTATTCGGGTGTTGGTTTTTTCTGCGGCTTTCAGTGCGTCTTTTTTTTTCACTCTTCTGGTTCGTGCCCTGCTGCTGTATTTTAATAATCTACATGGGTCAAAACCGTTGTGGACTGCCATTCCTGTTTCGTCCGATACGCTGTAAGTCTGGAGTAGTTTTTTGAATTCTTGTATAAGTTTTTTTCCTGTTTCCTGTGTTATGGGTGCGAATTCTATTGCAGTGGAGACACAGTTCTGGGTGCGCTCTTCCACAGGGTATAGCTGTACCAATGTGTGTGACAGATAAGGTGTCTCCAATGTGTGGAGTTCTGTTGCGATGTTATGGGCGAGTGCCCATGTTGCCCCTGTCTCTTTTGAGTCTGTGTCGTCGATTCCGATGAGCACGCGTTCTCGTCGTGGAAGTATAATTGTGCCGCGGGCTTTTCTACTTCCGCCCGATTCTGTTATCGTGTGGCGCAGTACTCCTGGCGAGTGTGCCCTCGTCTTCGTTGCCCCCACTCCGCCGCCGCCGAGACCGCTGAATGTTATCTCGATCTCGTTTTCATGAATGGCTGCGCTCTCGATTCCTGCTGCTTGTTTGGAGCCCTGGAGTTCAATTTCTACTTTGCCTGTTTTTAGCAGGTAACGTGTCGTGTTTGCAGTGCTGCGTGCAGATATCACGAGTGGTCCTTTCGATATGTGGTGGCGCGCCCATGCTGAAGCACCGTAGCACTGTGACTCCTCGATCAGTTCTACTATGTTGTTCTCCTCGTTTGCTATAGCGTAGATGGCTTTGTAGGTGACGTTGTAGGGCGTCTCAAGTTTCATGCAAGGATTTATTCGTGGTTTATCGGTCTTAAGCTTTTATGCAGGCATTGATCCGTCCGGGTTGGAGACAAAACTTAAGCCTCCGAGTGATAATCTTGCTGGGTATATGAAGGTTGTGCGTGACCCTGTGCAGGGGTATATCCAGCTTGATCAAACTGCAGTCAAGCTCATCGACACGCCTTGTTTCCAGCGGCTTCGTCGTGTACGACAACTCGGATTTTCCTATCTTGCATACCCTGGTGCCAATCACACCCGGTTTGAGCACAGCATTGGCGTGTATCACCTCGCATGTCAGCTCACGCACCTCATAGATGAAGCTGGTGTAAGAAGAGAGGTAGAAATTGCGGCACTCCTCCATGATATCGGGCATGGTCCGTTTTCTCACACGACAGAGGAGATCATCAAGAATCGTACGCAAAGGACGCATACTGACATTGATGACATTCTTGGAGAGCATGGTGTTGCAGAAGTGCTCGAAGCAGATGGGATCTCACCAAAACAGGTCATGAAACACATTAAGGGGGAAACCTATGAGAGCCAGATACTGGCAAGCGAGATAGATATTGACCGCATGGATTATCTCGTCAGAGACTCTCATTACACAGGCGCTGCTTACGGATTAATCGACCACCACAGACTGCTTCACGAGATGCGTTTTCATGGAACCAAAATCGGAGTGGAACGTGGAGGATTGCAGGCTGCAGAAGCACTGCTCATATCACGCTTTCTCATGCACCCAACAGTATACTATCACCACGTGAGTCGGATAGCAGAAACGATGTGTCAAAAGGCGATCGAGTATATGCTGGAAGAGGAAGAGGTTGGGGTTGAAGAGCTTCGCCTGATGGACGATGCAGCATTGGTTGCGAGACTTGCGAGTTCCCTCAACTATCCGCGCGAGATGGCAGCCAGACTGAAGAACAGAAAACTCTTCAAACGAGCCGTGTACACGGGATTTGAAAACCTGCCAAGAGATATCCTTAAGTATCGAAGGCATGCGAGGAGGCTCGAGCAAGAGATAGCAGAGACGGCAGAGATCGACCCAGGATATGTGATAGTAGACATACCTCCACCGCCAGAGATATCTGAGAGCAGAGCCCAGATAATAACGAGCGAAAAAACGATCCCACTTGAGAAAGCGTCACCTATTGTGGCAGCCCTTGAAAAATCACAGCACAAAAACTGGCGATTCGGAGTCTACACGCCACCAGAACACAGAGAACACGTAGCAAGAATTGCAAGAGATATATTCCAGATAAAAAAAGAAACGAAACAGTACCGACTGGACAACATACTATAGAACCCAGTTAAAAAATCCAGTTAAAAAGAAAACAGAGACTAAAATAACCACCATATCAAACATAAATAAAAATAACAGAGTATAATAGCTATCATCTTCATTCCCAACGGATTTGCAGCCATCTCTATTGAGAAATCTATTTATGTGTTATAGATTATATTCTGTCATGGAGCGTTTCTGCTGTGAGGTACATGTATGGTGATTCAACCGAATTCCCGCTGAAAAAAGACTTTTTGGCTCTGCTTCAGGATTTTATCGCTGTTGTGATAGAAGCGGCAGATCTTGAAGAGGGATTGCTTAACGCTGATGAAGCAGTTAAAAAACTAACGTACGAGAAAGAATCAGATTTAAAGGATATTGAATCGTTCAAAGATCGAATTATTCTTTTAATCGATGAAACACTTGAATCTTTTGGAAAAAAAGACGTGCTCCTCAACTGTTCGGCAGAAACAAAAGAGTTTGTCTCCAGGACTTGTAATGTCGGGGCAAAGAACAGAGTGTACTCTTTCACTTCCATTGTCGCAAGCGAGAATGAGAAGATTGCTGGGCTTGAGCAGAGGATGATGACATTACTTGACGGCTTTTTCAAAAACGATCCCATCAGTTTCAAAGAATACTCTCTTGAACTGAAACGAGAAGGCGAGAGCTACAACAGCAGACTCACACTATTCTACGATAAAGAGATAACCTCCCAGTTTGAAACGAATACGGGAGCGATTGGATTCTGGAGCGTGCTACGCCGGGTCACAGAATTCAAAAAAGATGTGAAAATACCAGTCGGAATGAAAAAACCACTCTTGAAAAAAGAATTCGTCGTGGATTATGTCGACATTGGGGATTACGTCCTCACAGAACTAACAACTCACTATAGGAAGGTGCAGATGGTACTGAGACGCCAGATAGGAACTGACACAGACTGCTTCAAACTTGATCTAGACTATGATAGCGAGAGCTTCGAGCCAACGATAATCTACGTTAACCGAGACCAGAGAGAACACAACATAATGAAAACGGAAGAACTGAGTACTGCAATCAACCTACAAAGCATAAAAGAGCTTGGAACACGAGTACTCACAAAAGCTGAAGAACTGATACCACAAAAAGACAAGCTCCTAAAAATCAACCTGAACGGTAAAAACGTGGTTAAAGAGAGACACGCCCATGAACTGATGGTTACAATAGCAGAGATCTACGAACCGCTGGTAACAGAAATACGCGCAAAAAGCATCTCAGAAACAGAACTGATACTCAAAGCACAGGACGAATCAGGCGAACGCAGGGAGATATACCTCGAATTAACAGAAATAACCGAACCCTTAAGCACACTTGGAAAATTAGGGAAAGAGGTACTCAACGCCCTCAAACTCACCTCTACCTAATCCACCACCGCTTGATTTTTACTCGATCACGCAGCCATTGGATGCACTGCTTACCATTTTTTGGTACCTGGCAAGATATCCCTTTAACTCTCTTTCTGGTGGTTTCCAGTTCTCTTCTCGCTCTTTAAGAGTCTCTGCATCGAGTCTCACGTTGAGTGTACGTTCTGGGATGTTGATCTCTATCAAGTCGCCGTCTTCAACCAGTGCGATCGGTCCCATGTCTGCTGCTTCTGGCGTGACATGCCCTATGCAGGGTCCACGCGTGCCGCCTGAGAACCTGCCATCTGTGATAAGTGCTACCGATTCGATCAAACCTGCACCTGCAAGCGCCGCAGTCGGCGAAAGCATCTCACGCATGCCGTGCCCTCCTTTTGGTCCCTCGTAACGGATTATTATCACATCGCCCGGTGTTATGTCTCCCATCATAATGACTTTCATACAGGATTCCTCGCTTTCGAAGACGCGCGCTGGACCCGCGTGCACGAGCATCTTCTCGCTAACAGCAGACTGTTTCACAACAGAGCCTCCTGGTGCGAGATTCCCTTTCAGTACTGCGATTCCGCCCTCACCGTGGAGTGGTTCTTCGAGTGTTGCGATGATTTCCTTGTTCGTCTTTGGGTTGATGATCACAAATTCTCTCAGATTTTCTCCAAGTGTCTTGCCAGTAACAGTCGACGTATCGGTGTGAAGTTTCGATGATAGTCGTTCCATAACAGCGTGAATGCCGCCTGCTCGCTCAAGATCCAACAGGAAATTGCTGCCCCCCGGTCGAAGATTAACGAGGTGTGGCGTCCTGCGGCTCAGTTCATCAAACGTTGAAAGTGGAAGGCTCACCCCAAACTCTCTTGCGATCGCAGGGAGATGAAGTGTTGTATTGGTGCTGCCTCCTATCGCCATATCCACCATCACAGCATTCTCGAACGATCTCCTATCAGCAATACTTCGCGCACCAACGCCATGTTTGATCAGATTCATTATCTGCATCCCGCTCATCTTAGCAAGCCGCATTTTCTTGGCATCGACTGCGTGAACAGTGCCGCAACCCGGAAGTGAGAACCCGAGCGCTTCAGTCATAGCTGCCATGGTATTTGCAGTGAAGAGACCCGCACAAGAACCTGCACCACAACAAGCGCCCTCCTCAAGCTCATATATCTCCCTCTTTGAGATCCCACCGCTCTGATACGCACCAACCCCCTCTGAGACCGAGATCAGATCACGCATTTTATCGTCGACAAAACCAGGCAGCATGGGGCCACCCGTAACAACGATCGTCGGGATGTCAATTCGCCCAGCTGCCATCAAGTGTCCTGGCGTGATCTTGTCACAACTCGGGATCATCACCATACCATCAAACCTGTGCGCCTCCACCATCACCTCAATGCTGTCAGCAATAATCTCGCGGCTTGCCAGAGAATACTTCATACCCTCATGGCCCATAGTAATACCATCACAGACACCAATAGTGTTAAACTCAAAAGGAACACCACCTGCAAGACGAATACCTGCTTTAACCGCCTGTGCAACCTTATCCAAGTGAATATGACCCGGAACAACCTCATTCCACGAGTTCACAACCGCTACAAAAGGACGGGACATCTCTTCATCTATAATACCTAATGCCTTGAGAAGTGAACGGTGCGGGGCACGCTCAAGACCGACCGTAACACTCGAACTTCTAAACGACATAACAAGCGAAACACACCCATAAGCCATAAAGTAATCGTTTGGCTGTCGAGCTTTTCTAAAGGATAATTAGATTTTAAAAGTAGTGTTTGGCAGCGGTCTACAGTTCCCAAGGACTCGCGTACCTCAGTACAGTGCAGAACGTGGGCCTGCTTATCTTCTGTGTTCGGAATGAGTACAGGAGTTTCCAAGCCGCTATGACCGCCAACACCAAAATATACCGATAAAAAATACCGTGCATAACTAATGTGCGACACTCTGAATTTCGCCTGGATGCAAGCTTCACAGAGCCAAGAAAAATGGTATGGGACTGTTAGTAGTCGCGGACTGAACACCTCGGTTTCCCTTGGTGCGTACATCCCGACTCTATCAAACTCATCTTCTATGAGCGTCCCACAGAGGTCTCTTATTTGGGTGGAGTTTCGGGCTTAGATGCTTTCAGCCCTTATCTCTTAGCGCGTAGCTGCTCGGCAGTGCCCTGTCGGACAACCGATAGACCAGTGGCGCCGCTGCCCAGTT
>Ga0180301_10004377_pt1 | contig 10918 bp, 13 predicted proteins | sample GuaBasSediGuay16_FD_121797 | JGI IMG/M metagenome (GOLD analysis project Ga0180301, IMG submission 121797) | Subseafloor sediment microbial communities from Guaymas Basin, Gulf of California, Mexico - Guay16, Core 4569-2, 12-15 cm | ecosystem: Environmental > Aquatic > Marine > Hydrothermal... | reverse complement strand
CTTCCCATGCTTCATTGTAGGAGAGATGCTTTCCCTCAACGATCCTGTTGGTTGCCTCAACAATCATTCATTTCACCATCCGTCAAGAAAGTTCTTTATGATCCGTTTTCCGCTCTTCGTGAGTATCGATTCTGGATGAAATTGGGCTCCCTCAATCGGGTATTCGCGGTGACGAACCCCCATTATCTCCCCATCATCAATCGACTCCGCAGTAACCTCCAAACAGGAAGGCAGAGAATCAGGGTCCCCAACAAGTGAATGATACCTAGTAGCCATGAAGGGGTTCTCTACATCTTTGAAGATTCCCCTTCCGTCATGTCTTATCCAGCTGGTCTTTCCATGCATCAGCCTACGTGCATGTCTGATTTTCCCGCCGAAAGTCGTTATAATCCCCTGATGCCCTAGGCATACGCCTAAGGTAGGAATCTTAACGCTGAGTCTCCTCAGGATGTCTCTGCAGACTCCGAAGTAGCGACGTTCCTCAGGGGTTCCCGGACCAGGCGAGATCACTATTCTATCCGGTTTAATCTCGGCTGCTTTATTCGCGGTTATCTCATCATTCCTGTAAATGATGCAGTCTGCTCCGAGTTCTTCAATATATTGAATCAGATTATAGACGAAAGAGTCATAATTATCGATAACAAGAACTTTCATGAAGAAGCCTCCTCCGAGAGTTCAAGAGCCTTCATCAAAGCTTGAAGTTTATGCTCAGTCTCGAACCATTCCTTCTCAGGAATAGAGTCCGCTACGATTCCAGCTCCAGCTTGAATGTAAGAATGATCATCTCGGGCAAAAAGGGTCCTTATGGTTATCGCGAAGTCAGCGTTTCCGTTATAGGAAAAGTATCCGACGGCTCCAGCGTATGGTCCCCTACGTGTTGGCTCAAGCTCCTCGATGATCTCCATCGCCCTAACTTTGGGGGCACCGGAGACCGTGCCAGCTGGGAACATCGCCTTTAGGGCGTCATAGCTACTACAGTTTTTTCTCAGCTTGCCTACTACTCTTGAGACTATGTGTTGAACGTGGCTGTATTGTTGGATCTTCATGAAATCTGTCACTTTGACGCTTCCGGATTCTGAAACTTTTCCTATGTCATTTCTAGCTAAGTCAACAAGCATCAAATGCTCAGCTCGTTCCTTAGGATCCGAAAGGAGATCCCTTGATAATTCCATGTTCTCACCTGGATCCTCAACTCTTTGACGGGTGCCTGCGATTGGAAAAGTCTCTACGAGGCCGTTCTCAACTCTCACCAGCATCTCAGGGCTTGAACCGACAATTTTTTGGTTGCCAAAGTTTAGGAAATACATGTAAGGCGAAGGATTAATCCTTCTAAGAGCAAGGTAGAATTTAGCCAAGTCTCCGCTGATTTTGAATCCGTATCTCTTCGATAAAACAGCTTGGAAGATGTCGCCTGAATAGACGTAATCCTTGATCTTCTCAACTCGCTTCTCAAATTGGTTCTTTGATAGGTTTCCCCTCGGATTGCTGAAATATAAGTTGCCGACACCGCAAGGGGTCTTCTCAATCTCAGATAATTCCTCTAAGCGGCTCTTCGCGGTGTAGAAGTAAATAGCTTCGTTTCGAAAATGATCGAAGATTATTCCATCATCATATATCCCCACGTGAATATCTGGGAACCTCAAATCATCCTCAGACTTTTCTGGAAGTCTCTCCCAGTATTGAATTGCATCGTAGGAGATGAATCCCACGGCGCCGCCGATAAATCTGTATCGGCTGAAAATCTTATTCGCTGATAGTATTTCACGAAGAATCTCCAGCGGATCATCCGTCTCGATCGTTATCTTCTCATCTGTCTCCCTTTTCCATACCGTCAGTCTACGGTTTTTCGCCGAGATAACCAATTTAGGCATGAACCCTATGAAGGAGAACCTAGCAAGCCTTTCAGGCCCAATCATCGATTCGAGAAGAAATGAATATTCACATCGCCGCAGAATCTTAACGAAAAGCTCAGTCAGTGAACCTCTAGCTTTAAACCGCTTTAATTTAACTTGATCGGATCTTCCCTCAATGATGGATATCTGCTTGAATCCAAACCTGATCCCTCACTTACGGCTCCTCCATGTATGCCTCCAAATTTGTTCCTTCACGTACTATTTAAAGCTTTTGTGCACAAAAATATACCTGAGATATAAACTATTTAGGGAAAAATTTCTGAGCGAACAGTAAATTCGGAGCCTTTTCGGGATCTTTTCACGTTAAATTTAAATGTTACACTTATCAATCATTTTTCGATTAAAAAATAAACATTGTGGCGGTAAAGAAATGGACAATGTTGATCGAAAGATAGTCTCAAGGCTCCTTAAGAATGGAAGAGCTTCCTATAGGGAGCTAGGTGAAGCCGTAGGATACACCATAATGGGGGCTAAGAGAAGAGTTGAAAAGATGCTTTCTGAAGGCTTAATTCACATATCAGCCGGAGTCAATATTGAAAAATTAAAGCTTCATGCAGCTCTCATGCTGATTGAATTCGACAGCCGCGAAGCGCTAAAAAGATGCTTAGAAAAGTTTAAGGAATGCCCGCGAATTGTGAACATGTTTACTTTATTTGCAGGTTATAATCTAGCCGTCCTGATCGTCGCTGAGGATAAGGATACCTTAGAAAGCGAGTCTATGGAGAAATGTTCATTAAGATGCAATCCGGGCATTCGAAGAACGGAATTCTATCCTGTGGGGACGGTTCTCTTCTCTCCTTTCATGAGGATACGTATGGATCTAGTGACAAAAGATAGGGAAATTTCGCCGTGTAACGTTGCATGCAATTCGTGCGAGAGATATCAGATCAACAGATGCGTCGGATGCCCCGCGACGAAATATTATCGAGGGTCACTTTAACCAAAAATATGGCGTCTTTCATCATTCGCATTTTTAGTGAACGCTCTTTAATCTGGAGCCTTCGGAGACTTCTACGGCTTTAGGAGCCATTCCCTTTTTTGAGGATTAAAACGGAGTTTAAAGCGTCAATCGAAAAGAAATCAACATTTGTTAACGTTTTCTCTTCAAAATCTACGCCTCTCATTTTAATTGATTCTCCCTCTTTAGAGATTAATACTACATCTTGAGCGACAAGCTTCCTGTCGTTATCTTCCTCAACATAAACTTTCAGCAAACACATGATGGATCTCCCTTCTGCCGTGTATACTCCAGATAAGTCGTTCAATATACGTCTTTCTACGCTCAGAATCACCTGTTAGAAATTTTATATACTATCAGGTTTTTTCTATTCTACATATACCCCTAAAGACATGATACCTGATCTGCCTTATTGGGAATTAATTGAAACCAAAATGTAAGAATTGGAGCGCTAAAGCATGGATGAAGCGACCGTTGCCATAATCAAAGGCGACAACCCTGTGAATATGGTTATTGAAGCTTTGGAAATGATAAAAGCGGATGGGACTTTTAGGGCTGATGAAAGGATTCTCGTAAAGCCAAATTATATAGACGCCAGCCACCCGTCTACTGGAGTAACGACCGATGCGAGAGTTGTTGAAGGCATAGTTAAGTTCCTAAAGGAGAAAGGGCTGAATAACATCGTGATCGGTGAAGGAAGCGGCCTATCTGATACAATGAGAGCATTTGAGACGGCTGGCATAGATAAAGTTGCAAGCCGCTGGAAGGTAGACTTGATGGATCTCAACGATGATGAATACGTCATCGCCGATGTTCCTTCACCTTTAGCCTTGAAGACTGTTAGAATCGCAAAGACAGCCCTAAACTCCGCCATAATAAGCGTGCCTAAACTTAAACTTCACAGGATGGCAGGAGTGACTTTAAGCCTTAAGAACATGATGGGCGTCGTGAGCCCGAAAGGTCAAATCCACCGCTCGTTAAGTAAGAAGATCGCTGATCTCGTTTCGCTTGTCAAGCCGAGACTCGCAGTTATAGACGGCATAATCGGCGGGGAAGGCCATGAACTTGCCAAGAAACCCGTAGAAATGAACCTCGTCATAGCAGGGTTAGATCCAGTAGCCGTGGACACTGTTGGGGCAGCCGTGATGGATTTTAATCCGAAAAAGGCGGAACATCTAACGCTAGCTGCAAAAAAGGGACTTGGCATTTGTGACTTGGACAAAATAAGGGTGCTTGGCGAGCCGATAGAAAAGGTTAAGAAAAGATTCAAGCCTTCCTTCTCGATGAGGATACTCTCGAGATTTGCATGAACCCTCATGTGATATCAAGGAGGAAAAAGAATGGCCAGTAAATCTGAGATTTATGAAGAATGCTTTAAAGAGATAGCCAGGAAGATCAAAGGTCTAAACCTTCAAGACCGGATGAGATTAATCTGTGAAATTTTGAAAGAAAAGATTCCATACTATTTTTGGGTTGGCTTCTACTTTCCCAAAGGTGAATTCCTAGAATTGGGGCCTTCAATGGGGCCGCCGGCATGTAACCGAATAGCGGCGACAGGTGTCTGTGGAAGAGCTGCGAAAGAGAGAAGAGCAATTATCGTCCCTGATGTCAGCGTGTTTCCTGGACATATAACTTGTGATCCAAGGTCAAAATCAGAGATCGCCCTGCCAGTATTTGATAGCAGAGATAATATAATCGCAATTCTCGACGTCGACAGCGAAGAATTAGAAAGCTTTGATGAGACTGACAGAGAATGGCTTGAAAGGATTCTTCACGATGCCTTCTCGGAATCATAAAAAAATAGCATCAAAATTCTAGACGTTTAGGCATAATCATCAATTCTGTTGCTTTAACCGATCATTCAGAAGATTGCTTTTGAGAATCTCCACGTATCTTATCGTACATTTTCTCAAGCGTCCAACGCGTAGCGGATCTAATCTCCCTTTCTCTTTGCTGGTCGAAATTCTTGATCCTTATCTCGCGTAGAATGTTCCCTTCTTTCACAATCTCATATGAGAAAACTTCGTTTGGCATAAGTCTTCCCCGCTGCACGAGCTCTTGATCCTTTTCCTGCATCTTCGCGAAGATCCTTTCGACAAGGAAAGCGGTGAATGGAGGGATATTTACATCGAACTGTTTATCCGACGCTGGCACAATGCTGATCTGGTCTTCTCCGACGTACATATTCGCTAAAAGTTCCCCTGACGCCGTCTTCAAGGGGATTGTTCTAAGAATCTTTTGGGGGACTGGTGCGGGAACAGCCTCGCTTGGCTTGGATGGTTTTGGCTTAGCTATCTCTCCTGCCTTCTTGAAGCTTCGTTCTATGAGGAGATTATTGACAAAATCGAGAAGAGCCCGCATTCCATCGAGTTCAGCCTCGAGATTTTTTATCCTCTCTTCCAGAATCTCTCTTAGCTCCGCAATTTTCTTGAGTTCTTCTTCCATTCTTTTTTCTCCCTAAATAATAAAGAAGCTGCTAACCCAATCCTTCATCTAACGGATTTCTCGTTGGATACTTTGAACAAATCATTTAAAAGGCTTTTCAACATTAAACGTGCATCGATAGTCTTTTTAGCAAAATTGATTAAAGTTTAAAAAGTGATGCAGATGCCCATAAGCGTATATGTTTTAATTCAAGTCGAGAAAGGCGAACCATGGCCTGTGGCCGAGAAAATCTTGGAAATTGAAGGCGTAAAGACCGCGCATATCGTGACTGGACAATATGACATTATCGCCTTTGCTGAGTTAAATGAGCTACAAGAGATAAAGGACTTGATTAAAAGAATCCATCGGATGGAAGGGATTCAACACACTCAGACCGCAGTGTGCATACAATAAAACACATCGATTCTTCTTTATTTTTTAAGGTTAACCGAAGTTTAGCTTGTTAATAATTGAATTATCGAGGGCATCTGGACATTCATTGAAACATATATGGAAACAGCTAGAATAACCAGTGAAATCAAAATCAAGAGAACATCCTCTCTTCTCATCTTCAACACGTATAGGTTTGTACGGTTCCTGTTGGCTCCCCAAGCTCTGGATTCCATGGTCTCTGCGAGCTCCAAGCTTCGACGAATCGCATTCACTATCAGCGGAATAAGAATCGGTATATAATTCCTGATTCTCTTGAAGAAGTTGCCGCCTTCCATTTCAAGCCCCCTTGCTTTCTGAGCGTCCATGATTGTCTGAGCTTCCTCCGCTAGGACGGGGACGAATCGAACGGCAGTTGTAAATGCAAAGCAGATCTCGTATGGAATGTGGCTCTGTTCTAATGCTAATCCAAGCATGTCTGGAGATGTCGTTAAGAAAAAGATTGAGAAGGTTTGAACTAAAACGATGAATCGAACGGTCATAGCTAAAGAGCGCTCCAGAATCGAACCGAACGTTTCATACCCAGTGTAAAAATAAAGTGAAAGAAGGTTCATTACAAAGATTATAACGGCGAACATTGCGGAGCCCTTCATTGATCGCATCCATTCTTTTTGAACCCTAGCCATGAAGACAAAAGGCACCTGAATCAAGAACAGGATGATGAGAGGAATCAGATTGCTAAACATGACTGTAACCACGAAGAGAATACATACGTAGATGAATTTGGCTCTCGGATCCATCTGATGAATGGGTGATGATACGCTTCGAAATTTGAATCCATCGAACATGCTCATCTTTGACCACCTAATCTTTCATAGAGAATATCAGCAGCCTCGTAGACATCGATCACTTTTCTGGGGAAACCGAAGTCTTCAAGACCCTTAAAGATCTTCGTAATCTCAGGCAGGGCGACTGAGGCTTGATTCACCAGAGTCTCATTCGTCAAGATCTCCCTTGCTTCCCCAGTTGCTATTATTCTGCCTTGTCTCATAAGCATGATAGTTGGATTGCATTCAGCGACGAACTCCACGTCATGAGTGACTATTATGACCGTTTTTCCTTGACGATTTAACTGCACTATGAATTGTTTCAGCCGCTCTTTCTGCCTATAGTCTTGACCAATAGTCGGCTCATCAAGTATAACGATCTTTGGATCCCACGCTAACACGGATGCCAATGCAACACGTTTTCTTTCGCCGCCGCTCAGCATGAAAGGAGAAACCTTCCGATACTCATTCAAATCAAGCAGATTCAATGCCCAATCGACACGTTCCCTGATCGTTTTCTCGTCATATCCGAAATTCTTCAAGGCGAAGCTGATCTCCTCCTCTACAGTCTCGCTGAAGAGTTGATGATCAGGATTCTGAAAGACAAGCCCCACTTTTCTTGCTAATGTCGCCACGCTTACCTTCGTTGTCTCCACCCCGTCTACGAGGACCCTTCCCTTCGTCGGCTTAAGCAGCCCATTTATATGCTTAACCAGAGTTGTCTTTCCAGCTCCATTCTGCCCCATGATCGCTACGAATTCGCCGTCTTCAATCTTCAAGTTGACCCCCATCAAAGCCTCCACGCCGTTCGGATAGGTGAAATAGACATCATCCATAACGATCATCTGCTCATCACTTCCATTATCGATCGGCAAGCCTCATCCGAACTTAACGGAGGCCCATTGAGGCTTATTCCTCTGAGTTTCAAAATCTTATAAAGCAAAGTAGCTTTAGGAATACCGACTCCTATCAGACGGGCCTCTTCTGAGACTAACACCTCCCGAGGGTTCCCATCTAATACGATCTGTCCGTTCTGCATGACAATAACGCGGCTAGCATACTTCGAGATCAGATCTAACCTATGCTCGACCAGAATTATTGTTATGCCGAGATCCTTGTTGAGGCTATTAATCACATCGAAGATCTGCTCTGCACCAATCGGATCTAAAAAGCTCGTCGGCTCATCCAGCACTATCACCTCCGGATTCATAGCCAGCACCGAGGCGATCGCAACCCTCTGCTGTTGCCCTCCTGAAAGCTCATAGGGCGCCCTATTCCTTAACTCGTACGTCCCAGTTATTTTGAGAGCCCAGTCTACTCTTTTACGGATCTCCTCTCTTGGAACTCCTAGATTTTCAAGTCCAAAGGCAACGTCTTTCTCAACTGATAATGCGAAGAGCTGATTCTCCGGGTTCTGAAAGACCATGCCGACGTGCTGAGCGATCTCGTAAGTCGGATGTTCCCTCACGTTTAATCCGCAGACGGTTATTTCGCCCTCAAGTCTTCCACCATAAAAATGGGGAATCAACCCGTTGAAACATCTACAAAGAGTCGTCTTGCCGCATCCACTTGGACCGGTGATAATCACGAATTCGCCCTTCTTAATCTCGAGATTCACATCTCTGAAGGCAGGCTTCTCCCCAATCGGATAGGTGTATGTCAGTCTCTTAGCCTCAATTATCGCCAATCTCTGTCACTTCATGGAGTTCTCATGTCTTCCTCATTTTTTCGGAGTAGATACTTGATATTGAGATACTTAAATTAATTGTATGAAATATTCAACTCTGTTCATATTACGGGTTTACCGATAAGAACCCAACGCTTCGAGAAAAACAATCATAATGAAGGAAAGCCGAAAGTCTCTCTTCTCTTAGTGTATTCGCCAACAATCGGTATTCGCTGTCCACATTTCGGACATCGTTTTTTAGATGTAACTCTATACTTCACAATCGTATAGCCGAGCCGTTTAATCAGGAGCTCTCCACATCTCGGGCAGTACGTATTTTCATATTTGTGACCTGGAACATTCCCAATGTATGGATATTGAACTCCAGCTTTCTTAGCCATCTCGTAAGCTCTTTCCAAAGTCCCTATCTCTGTCGGGGGGTTTGAAAACTTGTAGGCCGGATAATATCTGGTGAAATGCAGCGGAGTCTCGGCTCCGGCCTCTTTCAAGTGTCTCTCTATTATCCACGTTAGGCAAGATTCATCATCGTTAACTCCGGTTACGACAAGGTTAACAACCTCCACATGCAAGCCCATCCTCTTAGCTTCTCGGATATTCCTCCAAACCTTTTCCACATCTACCCCGCCGCAATACTTCCGATAGACCTCGCCGTCACCCTTCATGTCAATCTTGATACCGTCCATACCTGAATCTTTGAGAAGCTTTAATGCCTGAAGCGTCATGTAACCATTCGAGACATAGCAGCAATATAGACCTCTTTCACGGCCAGCCTTAAAGAGCTGCAGAGCCCAGTCCGTCAGAAGTGTGGGCTCTTGAAAACTTGCACAAAGCCCCTTGTCTCCGCTGATAAGAGCTTGATTCAAAACCTTTTCCGGACGGGTAAAAGACGCCTTAGCAGGGTTTGGAGCTCTTCTTGATAAATGATGATTTTGGCACCATCGGCATTCAAAGTTACATGACCATGTGGAGAACGTCAAAGCAGTGGAGCCTGGCCAGTAATGAAAGAAAGGCTTAATCTCAATCGGTCTGCTTTCAAGTGCGCTTAGATCGCCGTAAACAAGCGTGTATAGCTCTCCATCCACGTTTAACCTAGTTTTACAGAATCCCCTCCGCCCGTTGGGAATCACACATCTCCTTTCGCATAACCCGCATTTCACAGCGTCATCAGATATCTTCTCGTAAAGCACCGCTCTGTGAACAGTTGGAAAAGTCAATAATCCATGCAATTTGATGCTCACATTTGAGAAAATATGTAACTCATTAAATCTTTTTCTAAATTGGGATCTATGCTAGTTTAGCATCATGATTAAGGCTTTTGGCTTATCTCTAAATCTGCTTGTTGAGAGAGAATTCACTTCGGTGTTAACTAAGCTCCCGCTCGTATTTTTCGAATAAAAGCTCAAGAGCCCTCCTGAAGGCTTCAGCTCTGCTTGAAAAGATCCTCTTTGTGCTGATCAGCGTGTCGAGCTTTCTAAGCCACTCGTTTGAAAGAGTCAACTTAACCGTTATTTCTTCATATTCTTTTTCTTGTTCCTCTTTTTCAGTCAACTCTCTTCGTCAATTAGGATATGAATAATATATATAAAAGTTGTCATTATGCCATCTAAATAATACTTTTTGGATGATAAAAATGATATGTAAGGTTTACGAAATTCAAACTCTTGGAAAGCTTTATATTTTCTTTAGGGGTTATATTAGATGAAAAAATCTCACATGTTATTGGTAATGTATGATCAGTCTGCTGAGGGAAAAAGGATGAGTAGAAACGTTGAGAATGTTGTGGTAAACTCTGCTTCTAAGATAAGTATTGAAGAAGTAGCTAAAAGAGCCGTCCCACAGATAAGCGTATTAGGCATAGGCGGAGCAGGATGCAATATAGTCTCCTGGATGAAAGGTAAAGGAGTATCCGGCGCAAGAATATACGCGTTGAATAGTGACGCTCAACATCTAAACATAACGAAGGCAGACGATAGAATACTGATCGGCTACAAGATAACAGGCGGACTTGGATGCGGCGGATTCCCAGAACAGGGAGCTAAAGCAGCCGAGGAAAGCGCAAGAGAAATAGAAGCGCTCATATCGGGTTCCGGGCTTGTCTTCATAACGGCGGGACTAGGAGGAGGAACAGGGACAGGTGCATCTCCGGTTGTTGCAAGAATCGCGAAGGAAGCTGGGGCGCTCACAATAGGTGTGGTTACAACTCCGTTCCAAGTTGAACGAGCAAGACTTATTAAGGCTAAGGAGGGACTGAAAAGGCTCGTTGATGAATGCGACGCGGTCATCGTGATTGACAATAACAGGCTTAGAAGAGTCGCGGGCGCTCTGCCTTTGGCGGAGGCCTTCGCGGTTGCAAATGAGCTTATTGCAACTTTCATCAAAAATATCTCCGAGACCATATCCATACCGAGCCTTGTGAATCTGGACTTTGCCGATTTGAAGGCTATCATGACTGGAGGAGGAGTCTGCGCGATAGGATTCGGAGAAGGTCAGGGAGACACGAAGGTTGAAGATGCCGTTGAAAGGGCTCTTGACACTCCGCTTCTTGATATAGGAGACATCAGGAAGGCTGAAGGAGCCTTGGTGCATATTGAAGGCGGAGACGATATGACTCTAGAGGATGTTAACAGGGCTGGTGAGATTGTCATTGAGAGAATTGCGCCTAATGCCCGGGTTTCTTGGGGAGCAAGAGTGAATAGTGCGATGCAGGGAAGCATGAGGG
>Ga0180301_10004376_pt1 | contig 10918 bp, 17 predicted proteins | sample GuaBasSediGuay16_FD_121797 | JGI IMG/M metagenome (GOLD analysis project Ga0180301, IMG submission 121797) | Subseafloor sediment microbial communities from Guaymas Basin, Gulf of California, Mexico - Guay16, Core 4569-2, 12-15 cm | ecosystem: Environmental > Aquatic > Marine > Hydrothermal... | reverse complement strand
TTGCAGCGCGCGCCTGCGGAAACAACAACCATATCCGCGTTTATCTTTTCGCCCGAAGCCAAGGTTACGCTTTCTACGCTAGCCGTCCCATTAATTGCGGTTACTTTCTGATTTAGCTTTAGTTGTACTCCTTTTTGCTTTATATAATCTTGCACTTCTTCCGCCATGTCAGGATCCAAAACATTTGCCATAATATTTCCGAGCATTTCTATAAGCGTAACGTTCAGTCCCTGACGAGAAAGCAAATAAGCCTTTTCAATCCCTATCGCGCCCGCGCCTAAAAGAACAACATCCCTGACTCGTCTGGAATTTATCCAATTAAGGATATTAACGGCGTCATTACTGGTGCGAAGCGTGAATACACCCGGCAAGTCAATTCCTGGAATAGGAGGCATAACAGGTTTAGCGCCGACAGCTAATACAAGTTTATCGTACGGGTACGTATTACCGTCATCTGTTGTGACTACTTTCTTTTTTCTATCTATTCCCACTGCCCTCACATTTATCAATCGGATCCCTTTCTCCGCAAACAGGCTGTCATCCTTATAGGAAGGATCCACCATCACATCACCGCAACAGATATAAGGGGTCGCGCATCTTGTCAGCAAACCTTTTTCCTGCGGCTCCCGAATTATAGTTACCTCAAGAGAGGGTTTTAGTTTTTTCAATGTTAAAGCGGCAAGCGCACCGCATCCGGAACAACCTATCGCAACTATCTTTTTTATTTCGCCTTCATAATTCATAAATTAAATACTCCTTTTATTAAAACAGAGATTGCCAAAAGCATAATCAAAAACGCAAGCCCGATTTCCAGCCATATCGGTTTTGTTTTTAAAGAGAAAAGGCTGCCTATCCGCGCACCGGCCATAGAGCCAATTAAAACAGAAATTGCCGGAAACAAAATCATGTCTCCTCTCGCCCAATATACCGGAATCGCGCCAAAAGCGGTAAAAATAGACACAACCAGTGAAGTGGCAATAGCCTGACGGGTTTCAAGCCCCAATGTTTTAAAGAGCGCCGGGAATACCTGCCCCCCGCTGCCGCCCCTCAAGCCGGTAATATAACTTACAATAAACGAAGCTATGGCAAAATTTCTTTTGTTGGGCTGTATTTTTTTGGTAAAAAAAGGGAATATTTTATCCCCAAAGATACCAAAACTTACAAGAAAGCAAAGAATAACATATATTATCGCTAAAAATCTAACTGGAATAATGCCTACATGGAACGCGCCGAGTATTTCACCTAAAACACCGGCGATAATTATCCAAACAAACATGTTTTTAACAATGTTTCTACGATGGCTAAACGCACCTATAAAAGACGAGAAAGGAATAACAAAAAAGTTGATTGCGTAAGCAGTTCGCAAAGGTAATCCGGCGATATAAAGTAAAGGCGTTCTTATAGAGCCCCCTCCTATTCCGAACATACCACTTGTAAATCCAGCAAATAAACCTATCGAAAAATAAATAATCTGTAAAAATATAGAATTCATGTTTCCCGTTCTTTATAGACTTATATTTTTATGCTGCGCCATATTCATATAGTCAATTATTAACCTGCCATTCAAATGATCTATTTCATGCTGTACAACCCTTGCTAAAAGGCCTTCCATCCTTATCTCTACGATATTTCCCTTATCATCCAAACCTTGCACGATAACCTCATCAGGCCTTTGTATGTCAACTGTAATGTCAGGAACGCTTAAACAACCCTCGTCCATACTATCATTCCCTCTCATACCAACAATCTGAGGATTCGCTAATTTTATGATTCTATTATCTACTTCGGCAACAATCATTTTTTTAGCAATGCCGACTTGCGGGGCAGCCAGGCCTATACCGGCAAAATGCTTCATAGTAAAAAGCATATCCTGAAAAAGCTCAATCTCTTTTTCTGTAATCTCTTCTATTGGCTTGCATTGCTTCCTTAATAGCTTATCAGGATATTTTCTAATAGTTAGCGGTTCCATCTAAATAAACCTCTATTTCAATTTTTCATCAATCGTGCCATCTGGCAACATATTATCGGGATGATAAACGCCGCTTTCTTCCATTTTATACCTTACACAATTGGAATAGTCGCCCCAGCAATAATTTTCAATCCACTGTTTATCTAATGCTTGCCGTTCGTAATAGCTCTTAAGTGGGCACATGTCATACCACTTGCAAATGTCCTTACTGTCCATCGTGTACTAAAAATTCCTTGATTTGCTTTACTATACCATCCATAACTCCGGCAGCCGGACTAACCTGATTAGCGGAAAGAAACGGTTTTCCTGAATCTCCTGATTTTACCATTTCAGGTTCAAGCGGAATTTTGCCCAAAAACGGTACCCTTAGATCAGATGCTGCCTTTTCACCGCCGCCTACCCCAAACAGATCTATCTCTTTCCCGCAATGCGGGCATATGAATCCGCTCATATTTTCAATTATGCCCACAATAGGGATTTTCAGCTCTTTCGCGAATAAAACACTTTTTCTGGAATCCAATACCGCAACATCTTGAGGAGTCGTAACAATAATAGCGCCGCTTAAATCAGGAATAAGCTGACACACACTCAACGGTTCATCGCCGGTGCCCGGAGGAGAATCGATTATTAAGTAATCGAGTTCTCCCCAATTAACATCCGCTAAAAACTGTTTTATGGTTATCATCTTAAGCGGCCCGCGCCAGATAATCGGCTGATCCCTATCTTCGAACATTAAAGCGAGACTTACTACTTTTAAGCCGGGTAAAACTTCTATGGGCTCTATCCCCAGATCAGACCCAATAAGTCTTTTATCTTCAATGCCCAGCATTTTGGCGATATTAGGCCCATGGATATCGACATCTAAAAGCCCTACCCTGTTTCCTTTTGCCGCAAGGTCATAGGCTAAATTAACGGCAACCGTACTTTTACCTACACCGCCTTTACCGCTGATCACAATCAACTTGTGATCTATTCTGGACATACGCTCTTTAAGGCGCCTATCCTGTTCGAGTCTTTCTTTATCATCCGTTTTCTGCATAGATTACCCTTATAATCAATCCTCAAATATACCGAACATATTTTTCGGAATACCAACCGCTAAGTTTTCTATTCGCATATCCGCATATTTTCTCGAGTCATGACATCCGAAAGAAATGCTGATGTCTTTTTTCAGATAACTTCTTACGGCTACACCCCCGCAAACAGACATCATAGAACTCAAAGAAGCACCTAAATTCTTACCGCATAGATTATGATATGCGTTTATTAGATTCATAATTTTTTCCGCTGACATATAGGACATGACAATATCCGGCTTATCGTCAGTGTTTAATCCTATAAACTTTGGCGGCTTATTAAAATAAGGCGCTTTTGAAAGAATCGAGCTAATGGTATCTTTGCGCATATTTTTTTTATCATAACAGCTATTCAATAATTTATTGCTATTGCGCGTTTCCCATCCGAAAGCGTATCTTGCGCCTAAGCATGATATGCTCTCCCGATCAAGGATAACCGGTAAAACCCCCGCTTCTTTGGTAGCTTCACAAAATCTTACGTTTTTTAAGACTTTCGCGTTTTTTATATCTGGTTTATTATTAAAAAATTTTACTCTGATCCAGTGTGTATTAAACTTATGCATATTGTCCCAATGAATTTTCTTCATCTCTCTCCTTTACAAAGATTCCAACATCACGCAAAGTCCGTGAATCACACTCATGCCGTTATCATGGCAAAACTTTATCGCCTCTTCGCTTTCGGCTCCGGGTTGGAACCAAATTTTTTTTACGGATTGTCCCGCGCATTCTTTTACAATCGACTCGCTAATCAAAGACGGGGTAACTAAATTTACAACATCTACACCAAGGGGAATATCGCTTATTCTTTTATAGCATTTTATGCCATCCACATCATTAATACGGGGATTAACCGGATAGGCTTCGTATCCTTTTTTTATCAATGCCTTCAAAATTTTATACGCGTATTTATTTTCGTTTTTGAATGAACCTGCAACCGCAAACCTTTTCTGTTTTAAAAAATCCTTAACCAATTTTTCCATACTATGTATTTTTTGGAATAAAGAATTACCCTTTAACCATCTTTGCGCCGCATTTGGGACAATTCATGTTATAGCATGGAGTTCCTACTGTGTGTGGTACGGATAATTGACAATTAGGGCATATGCAATTGCCTCCGGGGCCTGAACCCGGACGGTTACCACCCATCCTGCCTCTGCCGCCGCCTCTGCCCATACCTCTTCCTGTTCCCGGACCTCCTCCGAAAGGACCTGTTCCATCTCCGCCTGGCATATGATTACCCTCCTTATCTTGGAAGCGTTATTGCTTCATTTGGGCACTGATTTATACAAGCGCCGCATTCAACACATTCATCACTTATCACTGCCTTATCCTTCTTAATCTTTATAGCATTTACAGGGCAAACTTCAACACAAGCGCCGCACCCCGTACATTTCTCTTTATCTACCTTAACTGCCATTATGTTTCTCCATTTTCCTCATCAGGCATAATACCACCCATTGAAGATTAGAATAATCTCTTAGCGGCATCTAACTTCTTGTTCTTAAACAGTTATTTTCCCTCTGGCTTCTTAGCAGATTCCAGCTCTTTTATGCGTTCATTTATGGAGCTGATATCTTCTTGCATTGCTTTGGCCTGCTCCTTAAGCATTTCAGCTTCCTGTTGAGAAGTCATCTCAGGAACATAAGGATATCTATAATTATAACCCGGATAACCATAGCCTGGGTAATCGTAAGCTGGATAAAATCCTCCACGCCAACTAAAACCGCGATCCCAGCCACGGCCCCAGCCTCTGCCTCTGCCCCAGCCTCTGCCATAACCAAATCCGCTCCAGCCTGCTCCAGGAACCGGATTCACATAACCGGGCACAGAATAACCCACGCAGTAACCCGCGGCACGGCCTGTCATTGGCCCCATTCCTGCCGGACCTGTTCCGTCTCCACCTGGCATGTTGATCACCTCCTTTATTGTTAATGAGAATTATTCTCATTTTAAATGAAAAAAAATAATACTACTTATTTTTACTGCATGTATGGCATACCCCGAAAAAATCTATGCTATGATTTTCAATCTTAAAATTATATATACTCGAAAGCTTCTTTTCTCTTTCTCTTATAAAGTCTTTCTCGTTACCTATGGAATCTGAATAATCTATGATGCTATTGCATTTTTTACATATCAAATGATGATGATGGCTTTCATCGGGCCTCTTGGCTATTTCATATCTAGCCTTATTGTCACCCGCTTCAAACTTCCAGACTAAACCAATGCGAACCAATAATTCAAGATTGCGGTAAATAGTAGATAGCCCCCCGCCGGAAGATATCTTCGATGCTTCTTTATAAATTTGATCTGCGCTCAAATGTCTTCCCGTATCACTCAAAATATCCAAAATTGCCCGCCTAGGCTTTGTTAACCTGCAACAATATTTGTTTAAGCTATTGTAATGCCAGGATATTTCTCTATCAGATAAATCTGTCATTCTCCTCCTTATCGGGAATTATTCCCATTAACAGTTTTTACTATATCACCGTGCTTTGCTTGTGTCAAGTGCTATTTATATCAGGTAAGATTAATTGGAAGTGCTACACTGAATATTTTAATCGAAGAGGCTCCACTTCATTTTAATATCAAGAACCGGCGTACCATTAACAGCGTCTAATCCTTCGACGTAAAGAGTTGTTCCTTCTATTTTCACCAGTTTGACGTCCTGAATACCGATTTTTGACAACCTATAAGGTGTGCGTGAAGCAAAAACTCCTACTTTCTTGCCTTCCAGGCCTCTATTGAAAATAGACTTTACCGCATCAGCTTCATGCAGATAATACACGACAGTAATGATTTTCTCTTCTTCCAGTTTATATAAAAACGGTTTCTGTGATTCCAGCAACTCTATGCGCGATATCCCCTCTTTACCAGTAGTACCAAAACCTTTTTTTGCCCGTCTAAGCTCACTTCTCACTACCCCTATCGGATAAATCTTAAACGGCTTCTTTTTACCGTAAATACACGTTACGCAAACCGGCTTATCATCGATAATGTATATTTTGTCATGGACGGCTTCTTTATGGCAACGGGAACATTTATAATACTTTTTATTCTTAACCTTTATCATATTTTTCTATTTCAACCTTGCCCGTTTCGGTATCTTACCTGTTTTAAAATGTTTATCAAGCCAGCCGTTTTTCACATCTTGCCTTGAGTCAAAGTGTAAGACATAAGGTTTTATATCCAGCAAAGGCGTATCATCCAAGATATCCACCTCTGAAAAAGTCACAATATTACCTTCAACTTTTTCAAGCTTTACAATAGAAAACCCGATATGATTAGGCCTATGAGGGCTTCTTATCGCAAAGATCCCGTGTGGCTCATCTTCAAGGTATGGTTTACCGATAAGCTGTTCTTCTTTTGACCTATTAAAATAATAAATCAATACGATATGCGAAAACCCTTCGATATCTTTAAGCCCTTGCGCATATTCCGGAAATAGCTCTACTTTACCTACAATGCCCCCTTCAAACGTACCTTGTATAGGTATGCCTTTGGGTTCTTTATACGGCGTATGAATTATCCCTACAGGTTTTATTTTAATCTCTTCTCTCATTTTAAAACCTATGATTTATTCTTCTCTATTTCTTCCTCTACCTCTTGAGCGCCTTCGTCGTAAAATTTCTGCTCATCGGGAGCGAGTTCTTTTAACAATCTTAAGAACTCGCCAGCGTGAACCCTTTCTTCATCGGCTATATCTTTTAAGACTTCCTGCGCCAGTTTATTATCTGTCGACTCAGCAAGCTGCATATAAAGCTGTATCGCTTCATACTCCGCAGCGATCATAAAACGAATCGCACGAATAAGCTCTTCTTTAGATACCTTCCTGTCTTTTGCTAACCTTGAAAATGGCGTTCCGAATTCCGGCATAACCTACCTCCTTTTTAACTTCCGTAAGTCTCAACAACTTTTGCATATTTCTCATGAATCATATTCCGGTCGAATTCCCGCATTTCGTTAAGCATCACGCCTTTCTCGGCATCGTTAAAATAATCCATGCAGGGCAGGAAAAAATGCTTATCTTCTTTCTCAATGTGTTTGGGATAGAATTTAACCAGCATTTCCATATTTGAAACTATATCTATTAAGGCATCTTTGTTGCCCTGGACATATTTTTTCTTTGCCTCAACCAGCTTCTTTACGTTATTCCTGCCCATCTTGTGCTCTTCTATTAGCTCCTGCATAATTCTTTGGTGTTCATCTGATATATTCTTCTTCGCGAGATCGCGGAACAATATGTCTTCCTCTTTGCCATGATGGCACCTGTCGGCATATGTCCGTATAAAATCAACCGCTGTATCAACAAAGTCCGGATCAACCTTACCCTCTTTGCTAATATTCTCCATCTTAGCCTGCATTATCTTGATCATTCGCTCTATAAGCCTGTGTTCGATCATTAAAGGTCCAATTGGCATCATATTAAATACCTCCACTTCATTATTTAACGTCGCTACCCCACCATAGCCTCGGCCAAACTTTCCATAGTCCTACTATACCGAGGCCATCTGACAGCCATAACTTTTCAGGTAAATTTTTTTCATATCTTTAGCTATATCAATAGGTTATGTTTTTTAGTCTAGTGTAGCTATATGGTTAGATGAATGATAGTGATTATCCTTTCTTAAATAATCGATGATAAAACCGTCGATTCGTTTCCAGATGCAAGAGATAAATCGCACGGGATGAAGTTCCCCTCGTTTATTGCGATAATTTAGATTGTAGTTTTTGATTTTCTTGTATACGATCAAAATGCTTTCTGACAATAAATCTTCGCCAAATCGTCGAACTAATGCAGGAAACGCTTTTTTGTGGATTCTAAACTTTAAAAAGCCAATGTGGCGGAATATTAATTCATCCCTACTTTTCTTAGAACCTTTTTTAGCTTTTGAGATAAGCTTTCTTTCTTCGGATAGCGAAATCTTTGGATATTGCCGAATGATATTGAAATCTGAAAAGTGATAATCCGCCGTCCACCGGTAATTCATAAAGTATTTTTCTCAGGACAAAAGTGAGGAAAGATTTTTCAAGCTGCTAGCCATTGGTAGAATTTCGATATCGCCTTCTCTCTCTCGGCGGTCTCCGCCATAAATAAAATAGGCCTTTGCGGAAGGATAATCTTTTAAGAAAGCTTTTAGCCCTTTAAGCATAGCAGAGTTCAATTTGCGAGTCCGTTTGATTTCGAATGCCCTGATGCCTTTCTCACCATAAAGCACAAAATCCGCTTCCATATTACTGGAAGTCCTCCAATAATATACTTTATAACCTAAATTAAAATAGTCGTTTACGGCGTATAATTCCTGAAATAATAGAGTTTCTACCGCATGTCCTTCGGCTTCCTCAGGCATATCTAAAGGTCCCATAGGTCTCAAGGCACGGTAGAGTCCTGTATCAAAATAATAGAATTTGGGATGCGCTGCGAGTCGTCGTTTTGCTCTCTTGGTGAAAACGGGTATTCTATAACCTATAAGCAAATCCTCCAATATGGTGAAGTAATTTTCGACTATTTTGCGTTCAACAGCACAATCCTGGGCTACTTTTGAAATATTTAATACTGAACCTTGAGAGAAGCTGGCTGCTTCCAAGAATCTGGAAAACGCACCTAGATTTCTGGTTAAACCCTCCTGCTGTATTTCTTCTTCAAGATAAGTTTTTACATAGCTTTCCAGATATTTTTTTGGATCTTTTTCGGTATAAACAGACGGAAGCCCTCCATGCTTCAAAAAGTTATTTAAGTCAAAATCTTCTCCCAGTTCCAATGCAGTAAGGGGGTGCAACGAATATGTCAACGCCCGTCCGGCCAATAGATTAGGACCTTTGCGTTTTAATTTACGGGCACTTGAGCCTGTTAGGATAAACTTGTATTTGTATTTTTCGATCAGGCGGTGTATCTCATTTAGAAGCTCGGGGATCCTCTGGACTTCATCGATTATAACCCAGTCACCGAAGTTCTTTGGTATAAGATTTTCCAGCCTCTGTGGATTAGCTAAAAGGTCATTGAAAAGCTCTGCTTCGAGAAGGTCAAGATATAACCCGCTCTTGAAGTTAGTTTTTACCCATGTGGTCTTCCCTGTACCTCTTGGGCCAAACAAAAAGAAACTTTTGTCTTTTGGAGCTTCTATCAATCTGGAATACATACTTCCATTTTACATAGATTTTTGGAGTTGTCAAGTAGAATGTTTATTTTGAGATCAACGGTCCTCTCCACCATTATTTCAGCCAACGAAATTACCCAACAAACTCTAAATTGCTGGACATTGTTGGGTAATTTAAGCGCGCTTTTGGTTCAAGTTCTTTAACCGTCCGGCCCCACCATAGCCTCCGCCAAGCTTTCCATAGTCCTACTATGCCGCAACCATCCGCCAGCCGAAAGTAACAATGTAGAGACGCTTGCTCCTATTGCTGTAACCCCCTATATTTCCTGAAGTTAGCATTTTATCCTTACTCCTTCATATAAACCATTTGTGTTCACTGGTCGCTGAAGACGGACAAGTAATACATTGATCATTTACATGCAAGTCATCGCCTTTCCATTCGTCATATATAGATATGATATTCTTGCTGGATTTCCAATTTAATAAAGCCTTTTTCATTTTTTGGTAGTTTTCTGATTCTATCGAACTTGACCTTTCAGGAACCCATAAACCTTCAGGATTAATAAAGTAAAACGCGCTTTCATCAAATTCTTGTAAATCCTGCGGCCGTCGATAAGTAACCCTTATCTCCATAATATTATTTTCTGGAGGTGTTGCCAGGCGAGCATTGGAATCCAGCGAACCGCCTTTAAATTTGAAAGCCTTTGTTTCTTGAGGAGATAACTTTGGGATTACTACATCATATAGCGTGTTGGCTATAGATGCATACATTTTCTCTCTTTTTGGCGAGTAACGATGGGTCAGCATCCTTACTTTGATTTGTAATGCATCCTCAGGGCCAATATTAATGAGGGCAAAGTGCGGAGGTATTTTACCTGCGGGTCTAAAGAGAGTATATAATCGAATAATCGGGCGAAAATCGAGTTTTGAGAGTTTTTGTGTTATATCATGATTTTTTAATGCAATCTCGTTGGCCTTATTGGCAATATAAATTCCCGTGATAGAGACGCCGAGAGCAATAACTGAAACCAGAACAGTCACCCATTGCTTCCAATTTTTTATTAACCTGCTTAAGAAAATCTTAATTTTATGTTGTTTTTCAGTAGGCTGACCTGTATGATTAAAATTTTTTCTCTTCATTTCATTTGCCTTGACTAATTGGGAACATTACACGGTCAATATGCTCAGGATACCTCTTTCTTTTGTTTCTTCCAATCCCTTTATAACTTTTTTCTGCCATTTTGGAATCATGGAATTAAAAACGCGCCTAATAGCCGCCACTTCACCCTTGTCTATTAAGGCTCTAAGGATTTCTATAGCAGCATTTCTATCCTTTATTATTTTTTCTTCTTTGGTGCGCCTTTGGAAGATGATTAATTTATGCACAGCGAAGTTGGCAGGATGAGGAAGATTAATCTCAATGCCTTCTATCTTAACCTTCATCGTATCCTCTATCAGTAAATCTAGGAATCTTAGAGGTTGGGCATTGAGGCCGAAGTGCGGCAATTTATATGGTTTATCTGAACCAGGGCCCTTTTCAGGAACTAAAAACTCAACTATAAGATTTGGATGTTCTAATCGAATATATCCTTCTGATCCCTTAAAATTAATAATAAATCCTAAATCTTTTAACAATTTCGGGATATCTGCTTTTATTTTCGTTTCTAAAGGTATTGGAACTAAAAAGTCAACATCGCGGGTTTTAATTGTAGCGGAATACTTCACATTTCCAAAATAATCTTTATAAAAAGGGATACACCAACTTCCTATAAGAA
>Ga0180301_10004375_pt1 | contig 10918 bp, 12 predicted proteins | sample GuaBasSediGuay16_FD_121797 | JGI IMG/M metagenome (GOLD analysis project Ga0180301, IMG submission 121797) | Subseafloor sediment microbial communities from Guaymas Basin, Gulf of California, Mexico - Guay16, Core 4569-2, 12-15 cm | ecosystem: Environmental > Aquatic > Marine > Hydrothermal... | reverse complement strand
ATTTATATCCTTGTCAATGATTGTATCTCGGCGGAAACTCCTTTTATGTTATTCAAGATTTTTTCAATTTCTTTTAATTTCTCTTGGCTTTCTGGAATTATTAAAAGAATTTTAAGTTTCTTAAGCCCGAAAACAAATGGCTCAATCTTAGAATCTTTAAGCTCTACATCATTTGGTAATATCTTTTTAATTTCCTCTAAGATTTTCTCCATATCAACCTCGGCATCATCGGGTGTTAATTCAAATATAACAGCATTTTGAGCCATTTTACCTCACCTTTCTATGGATATTCATAACCGCAAATTGGACATCTAGCTATATTAGCCATTTTTCTGCATTTCGAGTCGCGTATGATGATACCTCTACCACAATTTGGGCATCTAAATGCCACTGCACCAAAATCCCTTGGATGTATTACTTTATTACATGCTGAGCATCGAGGCATGGTCAGGTATCTAGGATCTGAAATTGTCGAATGAGCTACTTTATCTGGAAACTCCTCTTCGACTTTCTCTATCTCTTTAAATAATTGAAAAACCTTCATGTTAAGCTACCTCACATCTTTAATATCATGCTGGATAATGATTTCCCCTACAACTTTATATAAAAATTTTTGAGGTTGAAAAAATGAGTAGAAATGAGAGAGAAAATCTGCTGAGGAGATTAAAACCAGTCAAAAACCTAAAATTTAAGGAAAATATGACTATATCAGAGCTCATTGAACAATTCGCTTATATAGGAGGATTTACGGCCAAAAAAATATGGACGGCGGTAGAGATTCTAATAGATATGTTAAAGGACGAAAAAAGCGTTAATTTTCTCTCTTTTCCTGCAGCTATAATAGCAACAGGATTGAGAGGGGCCATTGTTGAGATGATAAAAAGAGGCTATTTTGATATAATAATAACTACTTGTGGAACTTTGGATCACGATATAGCAAGGTGCTTTAGGGACTACTACGAAGGTTGGTTTAATGTCGATGATAAAGAGCTTCACAAGCTTAATATTCACAGACTTGGAAATGTATTTATCCCCGTCGAGAATTACGGACTTATAATTGAGGAATTCATGAAAGAATTATTGCCCAATATTGAAGGTAAAGAACTATCAACTTATGAGTTATCTCTTGAAATTGGAAGGCACTTGGATAAATGTAAAAGAAGAGAAGAAAGCATTCTTTGGTGGGCTTGGAAAAAGAAGATTCCAGTTATAATTCCGGGGATAACAGACGGGGCTGTTGGATATCAACTTTGGTATTATTCTCAAGATCATGATGTAAAAATAAATGTGTTGAAAGATGAGCAACTGTTAGCGGATGTAATCTATGATGCTGAAGTTACTGGAGCTCTAATGATTGGAGGAGGAATATCAAAACATCATGTAATCTGGTGGAATCAGTTTAAGGATGGATTAGACCGCGTGGTTTATATTACCACTGCAGTTGAGTGGGATGGTTCTCTTTCAGGTGCTAGAATTAGAGAGGCAATCTCATGGGGGAAAGTTAGCGAGAAGGCAAAATATATTACAGTCGAGGGAGATGCGACGGTTATCCTCGCTCTAATCGTTCCTTACCTAATAAATAACGTCAAGCAACGGAATACAAAGAAAATTTTATGAGAATCAGAGCGTCGCAAGTTCTTCATCCTTCTTCCGACTGGGGTTGGTTTCATCATCTTAGAGTATTCTTCATTCTCCTTCCTCTTTTAATATTTTTCTGATAAATCGCTCAACTTCTTCTTCAGAAATTTTTTCAGCTTCTTCTTTAGCTGGCAGAGCTATACCCTCCTCACTTGCTAATTTTTTAAGTAGCTCCTCTGTCGCAACAGATAAATCCTCTGAAGATTCTGATACAATATCCATCCCTTCTATAAGCACTTCTTCGCTTATACCCATTCTCTCAGATACTTTTGCAAGCTCTGTTAATGCTCTTAATAATTCCTTATCTCCTGTAGTTCTGAATATTGAAGTAAGTAGCGGGATCATTTTTCTGATGCTCATAGCAAGTTGTTGCATCACTAAGCCACGTTCTAATAATCCTTTCAAGTTTTCAAGTTGCGCACGAATCTTCATAGTATTCTTAAGATTCCTCTCATAAAGAATGGCTTGTTTAGCATGCTCTTTAGCAATCTCAAGCTCTCCACTCCGCAAATATTCTCTCGTTCTTCTTATAGCCTTCTTTCTCTTAAGTTTCAATTCATTTTCATATCTGATAAGCCTTCTCTCTAAAACTCTCAAACTCGCTCTTATTTCGCTTGGTGAGGGAGGCGGCTTTTCCCCTTTAAGCCACTTAAAAAATTTTGATAAAACTGACATTTTTATCATCATCTAGGAAATAGATTAGCCTTAAAAATAATAGAGTTGGTTTGTTTGTAGATTTTTATGTTTTTGATTTTAGCTCCGCAATTTTTCTTTTAATCCTCTCAAGGAGAAGATTATAAACTATTTTTCCATCCACTTTTCCGCGTAAAACTCGCATTGCATCGCCCATTAGTCCCTTAATAGCTCTTTCTCCTCTCTCAGCAATAAGTTTAACATTTCTCTCCACAAGCTCATCTAGGAATTTTTTGACTTCATCTATAGATATCTTCTTCAAACCAAGTGCCTCAATCGCTTCATCAATGTTTTTATCCGGATGTGAGCTTAGATATTTGAGCATTGGTTCAAAGGCCTCTTTACTTATCTTTTCATCCTTAAAGTACTTGAATAGTTTCAGAAGCTTCTCATCAGATATCTGATCGACATTAAATCCATCCCTTCTAAGGGACGTCATCAAATTAAATATTACAGAGTAAACAAACTTGGCTGGAATTCCAATAGAAACGGCCTTTTCAAAAAGCTCAAACCTATCTGAGAGAACTATACGCCTTGCCTCATTAGCTGTAAATCCAAACTTCTCCATGTATTCTTTTTCCTTTTCCCAAGGATAGGGTGGCAAATAAGCTGTTGCTTCTTTAATAAACTCTTGAGTTAATATGATGGGGGGTGTATCTGTATCTGGATAAAGCCTAGCGGCCGTTCCTAGCGGTCTTTCGAATGAGGTTGTCCCATCAGGATTTGCTCTTCTAGTTTCTGGAGGAACGCCTTTAATAGCTTGTTTTGCTCTTTCCTTAATTTCATCAATAGCGTCAAGAGCTCTATCTTCCGGTCCAACAACAAATGCTACAGCGTCTTTTGTTTTATCAGCTCCTGTAGCTTTAAATAATTCCTCTTTCTCCTCTTCACTAATTCCATAAGCAGGAAGCTCATCCGTATGTATTATTCCAGCAAGACCAACGATGACTTTAACTCTCTCAGCAAATTCTTTTCCAAATCTTCTTCCTGGAAGAATTTCAATTCCAAGAAGGCCACCGAATCCAGGAAGTCTTATTGCTATTACCTTTTCTCCTCTAGAGAGTGCTGATTTAATGAATCTTGCCTTTGTCTTCTTGAAGATTTCAGAAACATCCACTGGCTTCTCTTTTTCAATATCTTCCTCGGTCACACCTCTCTTTTGAAGCTCTTTTGCAATTTCTATCAGCTTAAGCTGTCTTCTTATCTCATTATCGATGAGCGGCTTAAACCATTCTGGATATTGAACTCCCTTAATCTCAATTCTATTTCCTCCCTTTATACTAACGTTAATATCCTGTCTAATTGTTCCTATACCTCTCATAGCTTTTCCAGTTGCCCTAAGCAAACTTCCTATGCGAAGAGCAGCATCTAAAACTTCCTCAGGAGAATGCAAATCAGCTGCTGTAGTTATTTCGACCAGAGGAATACCCAAACGATCTACTCTATAAACAATTTTTTTATCATCTTCAGATATTTTCCTTGCAGCATCCTCCTCTAAGCACAACTGAACAATCCTTAGTTTTTTACCATTTGATAAAGGCATCCAACCATCAAGGCCTATAATCATTGTTCTTTGAAAGCCGGAGGGAACGCTTCCATCAAGATATTGTTTCCTAGATACTATTACTACATCAGGGATCTTCATGTGAAATAGTTTAGCGATTAGTATCGCTGTCTTTAAAGATTCTTCATCAACATCATATGGAGGCACTTCATCAATCTCATATAAGCAGGTGTGTTTACTATAGGCTTCATATACGATAATCTTTCTCTTCTTAAATTCCTTAAGCATCGTTGGATCTATTTCACCAGTTTCACCTAAAGTAGGTCTCATCCAGCGCATTACTATTACATCTGGTTTCTCCGTTAAAAGCTGAGGCTTACAGTGACAAAAAAGCTTCCTAGAACTTTTAAGTTGTTGATGAATCTCTAATCCAACTCGTAACCCAACTTTCTGATAATCGATCTCCTCCATATGCACTCACACGGATAAAGTCAAAAACTATAAGATGATTGAGATAAATCTCCAATAAAGAATTTCCTCTTCTTGCGATTAGAACCAGACATATTTAAATACTAAGTGTTTTAAAAACCATTCTTAGTTTTGCCTCTCCCAATGAATTGGATTTTCCGAGGGAGAGTGCGTAGATAAAAAGATTGAAATACTTTATGATAAGTATTAAAAAACAAGTCTTAACACCATTACTTAATATTGCATAACCCATGGTGAAAGATTATGGCAAAGAAAAAGCCCCACCTTAATCTAGTTATTATCGGTCACGTAGACCATGGAAAGAGTACAATGATTGGTCACTTCCTATATCTAGTAGGAGCTGTGGATGAGAGAATCATTAAGAAATATGAGGAGGAAGCAAAACAGATAGGAAGAGAAAGCTGGAAATATGCATGGGTTCTAGACAAATTAGCTGAGGAGAGAAAAAGAGGATTAACCATTGACCTCGGTTACTTCAAATTCGAGACTAGGAAATACATGTTTACAATCATTGACGCCCCTGGACATAGAGACTTCATTAAGAACATGATTACTGGAGCATCACAGGCAGATGCGGCAATTCTGGTAGTTTCAGCAAAGAGGAATGAGTTCGAGGCTGGATATGCTCATGGAGGACAGACTAGAGAGCACGCAATCCTAGCTAAGACACTAGGAATTGACCAGTTAATTGTATGTATAAACAAGATGGATGCTGTTAATTATGATAAAAGCGTATATGAAGAGATAAGAGATGAACTCAAGAGATTCCTTAAAGGAATCGGATATAAAGTTGACAAAGTACCATTCATTCCAACTTCAGGACTCTACGGAGATAATCTGGTCAAGAAATCAGATAAAACTCCATGGTATGATGGTCCAACACTACTAGAAGCTCTAGATATGTTGGAGCCGCCTAAACCAATGATCGACAAACCACTAAGATTACCAATTCAGAAAGTATACAAGATTAAGGGAGTAGGTACTGTTGTAACAGGAAGAGTGGAAACTGGAGTATTAAAGGAAGGAGATAAGATTATAATTGAACCATTAGGAAAAGAAACAGTGGCACAATCAATTGAGATGCATCACGAGAGACTACCAGAAGCGGTTCCAGGAGATAACATAGGAGTAAACGTAAAGGGTATTGCGGCTGATGAGGTTAAGAGAGGGGATGTGATAGGTCATGTAACAAATCCACCAACTGTAGTTGGTCCAGGTTATGGTACTGTTATTGCTAGAATAATTGTGCTATGGCATCCTACAAGCATTGCTGCTGGATACACGCCAGTCCTCCATGCTCATACATTGCAGGTCGCGAGCAGATTTGTAAAGCTTCTTAAGAAATTCGGCGGCAAAGGAGAGGTTCTTGAAGAAAATCCACAGTTCATTAAGAAGGGAGATAACGCTCTAGTAGAGCTTGAACCTATCAAGCCATCGGTTCTTGAGAAATTCAGTGAATTCCCACCTCTAGGTAGATTCGCAATAAGAGATATTTGTAAGATTTTTCCTAGAATTTTTTGCTAAAAAATGTTTTATAATTAATGTTCTCTATTATTCAAGCATGCTTCAATCAATTTTATAATGATGTTTGAGTAAGTGTGAGAATGAATGGGCGCTTCTTATCTCGAGAAATTAATTTGGAACTTCTTCGAGAACCGCTTCTTTAAGGGATTTACAGTTTTCATTAAAACCGAGAATTTGCCCCTTTCTCTGTTCATAATTCTGAGCGTTTCGCTCTATTTTCTCGGGTTCTTTGAACTAGTTCCTTTAATGCTATTTTCTCTTCTACTAGTCGGTATCGGAATTTTACTAAGAAATTCAAGACAAACAGTTATCGCTTCATTGGTTCTAGCCACAACTGGTCTCCTTTTTGCTATTCTGTATAATTACTTTAAAATTATGATTTCTATGCCTTCAGAAGTCTTCTTTTACTTAGCACTTTTCATGCTTTTCATTTGGTTTTCTATGAACACTATGATTTTAGTACATCAAAGTGCAGAGTTCTTTGCATCTACGGCTGGACTTCTCTTAATGTATGGTAGCGATGAAAATAGAATATTTTTATCCCCTCTACCTCAGCTCCTTCTGGTTAGCGTAATCGGCATAAGCATATACGCATTCACCAAATTTCATGATTTTCTGTTCATAGCATATCTCCTGGCCGGTTTTATTTCATTAATCTTCATGTACTCTCTTAAGGGAAAGCCTATAAGGAGCGCTTTTAGCATTTTTTCATTTTTCCTGTTGTATTCATTGATTTCAAGCTATTACAATTATGGTAAGTCATTAAATACAATATATTGGGCTATATTAACGATATTCTCGATACTTTATTTAACACAAATAAGAGCTAGAAAAGTTGTTGGAGAGAGAAAAGAGACACTATTTCTAATGTCTTCTCTATACGGCTTTATGCTCGCATTAATACTAGTTGTCAGCAAGATTATGATGAACCCAGAGCTAATAAAAGCCTGGATTTTCCTAAGTGCTCTCTCATATTTGATTAGTGCTCTTTCAGTTGTTATTTACTTAAAAGTAACTGGAAGACTTGCATATTATGTAGAAAGGAGTAGATTGGATCTGAAGCAGCTGCTATTAGAAGCTACATTAATCATTGGGAAAAAAGCAATGGGAAACATCATAGAAATTGCTTTAAAGGGCGTATCTAAATTATTTAGAAGAGGCTAGATATAGGAGAAATTTTAAAATATTTCATCTTTTTCTACAAAAAATAGATTAGGAGGGTGCGCCGGTAGTCTAGCGGTAGGATGCCGGCCTGCCAAGCCGGTGGCGCGGGTTCGAGTCCCGCCCGGCGCACCATTTTCTTATATGGTTAATAATCGGAGCAAAGGTTATTATGTTGTCAAATAAAGTTATCTTTGCTAATTATCTTCTAAAAAAACTTAAGGAAAAGTGTTCCGCAAAGTCGGGAGAACTTGGATTTTATATGATTGGTTTTAAGAGGAAGGAGCCAATCGTCTTAGAACTTGTTGAATTTAAATATATTAAGAGAAGTTCCGTATCAGTCATCTCGGACCCAAATTTTACCGGGTTTATTTTTTCTACTTTACCTCCTATATATAGAGTTATAGGAACGCTCCATCGACACCCGGGAAATATGCTTTCTCTCTCATCAACTGATATTAAGAATTTCAAGAACTGGCAGCGTTTTGGTGAATACATCCATGTGGTAACTAATGAGGATTGTTCATCTTTTGCTGCTTATCTCTTCAAAGAAGATTATTATGTGAGAATTCCTGTTGAGTTTAGGCAATTAAGGATGAATGTCAAATATATTACTACACAACTTCCTGGCAAACTTAGAATATATTTTATGGAAGGTATGAAGAGTGCAGAGGTCATACCTCAACTTGAAAGATCCTTAATTCATGTTTTGAGAAGCCTATATATTCCCTTCAAACTGAGAGGTTCGCTTTTCGATAATTTCAAAGGCATTATGAGGCGCACGAGGGGAATAATATATGTTCATCTTGATGATTTAAATTATCCCTTGATGATGATAACTGAAGGATCAATAACTATCAGTGAACTTAAGAGTAGAATAAAAGAGCTTTTTGAAAATGATTATATAGTCCTATATAATGGAATGGAAATAAATGATAATGAAAAATGTAGAAAATATTGGTCTAAGGATCTATACTTTAGAAGGGTTTGAGCTATATGCTCTTATCCATAGAAGAAAGGAAAAGATTACTCAAAGAATATCCAATAATGTTTTCTAGACTTATCGTAATGGGTTTTCCTGTTAATAAAATGCTTGAAAAAAGTGCTTTAATTGTCGGAGCTGGAGGTCTAGGAACAATTGTAGCAGAGAGTCTAGCGAGAATGGGGATTGGAGAGCTTATTATTGTTGATAGGGATGTTGTTTCTCCAGAAAACTTTAACAGATTAGGCTATTATTGGGATGATGTTGGAAAACCAAAAGCTGAAGCATTAGCTAAAAAGCTAGATAGGCTGAGGAATGTTGAAGGAATTCCTGAGAAGTTTCGTCTTAAATTAGAAGCTTATAAAGCTGATATAGTTGGATGGGATTTGCTTGATAATTTAGTTAAGAAAGTTGATATAGTATTTTCCGCTTTGGATAATGATATAGCTAGAAGAGAGCTTAACTTTACTGTCGTGCTTCAAAGAAAGCCAATGATAAGTGGTGCTACATCTATAGATGGCTTTTCTGGAACAATTTTAACAATTATTCCAGGGATGACTCCTTGCTATGAATGTTATTATTATGGGACTACTGTTAGAGTAGGGAGTGTTGAAAGAGTTGGAGGTTGTGATGCTAGCATAGCTATAACAATGAATATTGTTGCTACATTAATGGTAGATCGGGGAGTAAAAGTACTTTTGAATTATGGTGAGATATATCCTTTAATTAAGGTATATTTGAAAGAAGGAATTGAAATCAAGAAGTTGAGAGGATTAAAGCCTAACCCTAATTGTCCAGTTTGTCGGAGGCTTAAAAATGACATCAAACATGGATGATCTGATAAGGAGATTGGAGGCATTAGAGGTTCTTGCAAGAGGATTGACAGAGGGAAGAAAAAAGTACTATGTTATGGAAAAGATAGCTGATTTGCTTAGCATTTATATGTTTAGAAATATTTTTTCACCATTTGATGTTAACTGGATTTTTCGCGTGAAAGAGGAGGAAATAGCTTTCAATTTATTCAAAAAAACAAAGAGAGGAGATTTACTTCCTCACTTCGAGGATTTAACGTACTCTGGAAAGCATCCTCAAGTTTTTTATGTTACCGTCACTTTCCGCGGAAATAAAAGAAGAGCTACAATAAAAGTTCCAAAGCTGTATCCTTCATTGCCTCCAAACTCTCTTATAACATCTGATGGAAGCATTGAAGTTTACACATCTCATACTAATCAAGATAAATGTCTAGGAGAGCTTGTAAAGGATAGATGGGATGAGAGAGGGAGAATGGGAATAGCCCATTGGCTTCTTTTTGTTGAAGTGTATTTGAATCTTAAAGAAAAACCAATAAAAGTCTGATTTTGCTTAATATTAAACTTGGGCTTAAAACGGGGAAATGATATGCAGAAAAAAGATGAAAAAAGGGAAGAATTAAGCATGACTGTTGAGCTTTACTTCTTTGAGCTTAGAGAAAATATTAGCGGAAAAGGAAAAGTAGTTTTTGCCGACCTTGATGATCCGATAGATAAAGTGATAAGAAAAGCGGCTAATCTCTTAGACCTGAGGGCTGATGAAGTTGCTGTAATGACACCTCAAGGCATTCCAATAAGAGTATATGATGAAAAAGGGAAACCTTTGAAGGTAAAGGATATTGTAGAACAATATGGATTCTCATTTGCGTTGGTTACCAAAGATGTTCTAGGCTTATAGCTAGATAAAACCTCTCTCTCTTAACCATTTTATATCATTTTCTAGTTGTTTGAGATTAACTGGTTCTAGGGTAATCACGTAATCTTCAACTAATTCATCAATATATCTCAAGATTTTTTCGATCTCTATAAAACCAGAACCTAAAGGCTTATGTAGGTCTTTTCCTTTTTCTGTTTCATGTATATGGATCTCCCTTATCCAGGGACTAAGCTCGTCAACCCATTTCAGAAGAGAAACGTTTGAGTATCCGAATGCATGACCTATATCAAAACAGACAAATACCCTATTATCGATTTTCTCTAACACCTTTCGAAATATCAAAGGAGTTTTTTCCTCAGAGTTTTCGAGGTAAACTGGCATTTTTTCATGTAAAACTTCCCTCATCGACTCCATAAAATAGTATAACCATCTATCCTCCACATGATGATAAAAAGAATCAATAAAGTTCAGGTGAAGGACGGCCCATTGCGCTTCTAACTGTTTAGCGACTTTAAGCCATTTTAGTGTTCTTCTAAGTGAGAGGGCTCTAACATCTTCGTTAAATGCTCCTAATAATACCTCCCTCGATGGTAAGTGTGCTGAAATCTTTATTCTGGTATCTTTAAGCATTTCAACGATATTCTTTAATTCTTTACGAACTTCAAGATTTTTAGGCTCCCTTAGGAATGAAATTTCAAGACCTAATTTGAATTCTTTTGCAATTTTTATCTGTTCTTCAATACTAAAAAGAAAAGGATGAACATAGATCTTTAATGACATTTTATCAACCTTTCTCTCCCTAACATTTTAATCCTAAGAATTTTCTTTTATAATTTGCTCTGTCATTAATTTTTTAGAGGGTTTTTCTTATGAAAAAAGCGATAATACCCGCTGCTGGTTATGGAACAAGGCTTCTTCCTATAACAAGAGTTATACCAAAAGTTATGATACCCGTCCTAGCAAAACCAATACTTCACTATGTAATTGATGAACTTTATGGTGCTGGAATAAGGGATGTTCTTCTAGTGGTTGGATGGAAAAAAGAAGTGATTTCAGATTATTGGGAGTATAAAAGGGATGCTATGGTAAAATGGTTAGAAGTGCATGCTAAATACGAATTCATTGAGAAAATTAAGAACATTAAACCTAAGGAGCTTAATATAACTTATATTGAACAAAAAATTCTGAATGGATTAGCTGGTGCTATACTACTGGGAAAAGAGTTCGTGGGAAATGATAAT
>Ga0180301_10004373_pt1 | contig 10919 bp, 8 predicted proteins | sample GuaBasSediGuay16_FD_121797 | JGI IMG/M metagenome (GOLD analysis project Ga0180301, IMG submission 121797) | Subseafloor sediment microbial communities from Guaymas Basin, Gulf of California, Mexico - Guay16, Core 4569-2, 12-15 cm | ecosystem: Environmental > Aquatic > Marine > Hydrothermal... | reverse complement strand
ATTCTTTCCTTTCTTTATCTTTCATGAAAGTTTCTATTTTTTCACCCTTAATCATGGTAGCTTTAATTCCTATACCAGCTTTCTTGCTAGGAAAAAACTTAACCAATAACATAGGAGGTTTAGTTACTGCTTTGTTTGCCGTCCTCATACCATCCTTTATAGGAGTAAGTATGGCGGGCTATTGCGATACAGATGCTCCTATAGTTTTCTATTTCTTTTTCTCTATCTTATCAACTTTGTTAGCAATAAAGAAGAAAAAACCTTCTTACGTACTTCTTGCCATTTTAGCAAATTTACTCTTCGTTTGGAATTGGGGTGGTGGTTGGATAACTTCTATTTTATTCATAGCCTTCCTTATAGCACTGCCAATATTTAGAATTTTCGAGGAATTTGTCCATACTTTTTCTCTAAAAATAGATTTTAGGAGAATTTTCTTTGTATGGGCTGAAATAAACAATCCACTTTTCACTATAATAGGGCTTTCTAGCATTCTCGGTTTCTTCATTTTCAATTCCTCCGTATTCCATTCTTTTTTCGGAGGTTTGGCATTTACAGGCTTAGGTTTAATAATTAGATGGCTAGCTCTTTTAATTTCAATTATTTGGTTAGGTTTTTCTTCCCTCAATTTTCTTTTATCGCTTTCTAGAGAGATTTCAATCAAAAAAAGAATCTATTTTACCTTTCAACTTTTAATCTCAGCTTTTTTGTTCTACCTTCTTTTTTCCGCATTTAGTTTAGCCCCCACTAGGCCATTAATAGTGAACATTTCTGTAGCAGAATTGCAACCCATAAATATTTTTTCTCAAGATGGTTTCATGGCAGTTGCTGGAAGAGTTGGTTTGCTACCGACTATTCTAGCCTTTGGTTTATTCGCTCTAGCTTTTTACAAAATCTGGAAAAAAGAAAAAATTTCTAGCGAGGAAGTTTTCTTTTTCATTTGGCTTCTAACTATGTTTTACTTAATTTCTAGGGGTGTAAGATTTTCCTTACAATTTTCAGTAGCAGCTTCGGTAGCAGCAGGCTATGTTATAGGCCATTACAAAAAATATCCGGAAGTTTTGCTCTTAATTCTAACTTTTAGTCTGCTTTTCCTAAGAGAAATCTTAGCAAGAAATCCATTCGAAACTGTTGGTTTCATTTTCATTTTCATCCTTCCATTCTTAGTTTTATACAAAAGAGACGAAAAATTAACTAAAGTTTTTGTTTTTGGTTTATTTGCCTTTCAGCTTCTATTCTTCATTTCTAACTCGATTCAAGTAGGTCAAGCTTCTGGCATGCTGATAAGCAAAAACTGGTATGATGCTTTGGATTGGTTAGTTGAGAATGCAGATAGAGATTCGCTAATAACAACCTGGTGGGATCCTGGCCATATTTTAGCTGGCTACAGCTACTATAAAGGAAAGCCCCTAAGAGTTCATGCAGATGGCGCACACTGTGGGGATTGCTATCCTTACAACCACGATATAAGAATTAGAGACATGGGTAGGATTTTTTCTACCAGCAATGAAACAGAAGCTCTAGAGATTTTGAAAAAATATAAGCAATTAACTCCAGAACAATGCGAAGAGGCTAAGAAAAGATTTCCTCAAATGCCCCAGGAAGCCTGCAGACCAGTCAGCGATATTTACATAATAGCTTCAGCCGATTTGATAGGAAAATATTACTGGCTAAGCTGCTTCGGAAGCTTTGATTACGAGCTTTGGGAAAAAACCAATGGGCAAGAATGGAAGTGCGATGGAAGGAATTTCATCCAGCTACCCTTTTCAGGCCAGGATGCTTACGGAAATTTGGTTTATGGGAATATGCTAACCTTAACCATGAAAGACGGAAGACTTGCAGCTGTAATCAACGTTCCTCAGCAGGGAATAAGGAATGCAATAGTAAAAGAAATAGTTTATTATCAACAAGGCCAAGAGATTAGATACAAATTTGAAAACGTTACCAATGCTATCGATGGAATGGTTTGGGTTGATCCTGGTTTTGGCATGGTTATCTTCATGGACCCGAAAATTAGGGATTCCATTTTCACAAAAATGTTCTTCTTTGATGGCAAAGGCTTAAAGCATTTCGAATTGGTTTATTCCAACCCCGAAGTTAAGATTTTTAAGGTTCATTTCGAATAATTAAAATATGGCTGAATTTTTCTCTCTCTCGCCTTTCGAAAGAATTTTGAAAAAAGCTGGGGCCAAGAGGGTTTCCAGAGGAGCGATGGAAGAGTTTGCAAATATAATGGAAGAGAAAATGCTGGAAATAGCTAAGGAAGCAGCTTTGCTCGCAAAGCATGCAGGAAGGAAAACTATATTCGATTCTGACGTCAGGCTAGCGAGGAGAAAGCTAAACTTATAGAAAAGCTTAATTCCTCTTAATTGAATATATTTTTGGTATGCTTCCCTTAGAGAGAATACTTGAAATCTTGGAGAAAAAGGTTAATTTGAGCAGGGAAGAATTACTTCAAAAAATAGAAGCCAAGCAAAAAGAACTTTCTGGCTTAGTTTCTAAGGAAGGAGCTGCTTACTTGGTTGCTAGGGATTTTGGAGTAGAGCTAGAGCAAAGCGATTTAGTAGAGATTAAAGACTTAGTTGCAGGAATGAGAAGGGTAAGCCTAATAGGCAGGATATTCAAAGTTTCAGACATTTTTGAATTCAAAAGAAAAGATGGGAGTAAAGGCAGAGTAATAAACCTTTTCATCGGAGACCCTACTGGCTACATAAAGTTACCCTTATGGAACGATAGGGTTAAGCTTGTGGAAGATGGCAAGCTAAAGCTTGGAGATGTGGTAAGAATAAGGAATGGTTTAGCAAGGGAAAACATCTTTGGGGATATAGAGATTTCCTTGGGAAAATACGGAAGTATAGAGAAGCTAGAGAAAGAGTATGAGTTGCCTTCCGTAGAAGAAATGAGTAAAAGGTTTCTCAACGTAATTCCTGAAAGGACAGAAATAAAGGATTTGGAAGAAGGTATCTATGAAATAAAAGGTACCCTAGTCCAAGTTTTTAGGGGAAAATTCATCTTTTCTATCTGTCCTGTTTGCAAGAGTAGTGTTCAGCTCGTAGAGAATAAATTTGTATGCGAAGAGCACGGGGAAATAGAGCCTGAGCATGCCATGGTAATTAGCGGGATAATAGACGATGGAAGTGCCAACCTAAGAGTTGTTTTCTTCAGGGAGAATGCCGAAAAGCTTTTGGGTATTAGCGCTAAAGAGCTTAAGGCTTTAGAGCTTGAAGAAAGGTTCAAGCTTGTGAAAGAAAGAGTTTTAGGCCTAGAGTTAGTCTTGGTAGGAAGGGTTAAAAAGAATAAAATTTTTGACAGGCTCGAGTTTGTGGCGAACAAAATAAAAGATTTAAATATAAGGGAAGAGAGTAAAAAATTAGCCGCTCAAATTAGATCGGTGCTCGAATGAAGGAAAAAGAAATAAAGCTTGAAGATATTCCTGGGGTTGGGGAAAAAATCGCTAAGAAGCTTAGGGAAGTAGGTTTTGCTGAGCCGATGGCAATAGCCGTTGCTTCTCCTGGCGAGCTTGCAAGAATAGCTGAAATCGGGGAAGGCCAGGCGGCGAAGATAATAAAAGCTGTAAGGGAGATGCTCGAGATTACTTTTGAACCAGCTGACAAAATTCTGGAGAAAAAGCAAAAGGCAGCAAGGATCACTACTGGAAGCAGAAATTTGGATAACCTGCTGGGAGGGGGGGTAGAAACTCAAGCCATAACAGAAACCTATGGGGCTTACGGTTCGGGAAAAAGCCAGTTAGCCTTTCAGCTTGCAGTTACCGTTCAATTGCCCAAGGAAAAAGGCGGCTTGGAGAAAGGATGCTTGTTTATAGATACAGAAAATACTTTCAGCCCTAACAGAATAATTTCCATAGCAAAAAGGTTCAAGCTTGATCCTCAACAAGTTTTGAAGAACATTTTTGTGAGCAGAGCTTACAATAGTGAGCATCAAATGTTTTTGGTGGAAAAGGCCTTTGATGTAGTTCCTGAAAAGAATATAGGTTTGCTCGTAATAGATTCCCTTACTTCTCATTTCAGGGCAGATTTTGTTGGAAGGGGAGAACTAGCTTTAAGACAGCAAAAGCTAAACAAGCATTTACATCAGTTGCAAAGGTTAGCGGATGCTTTCAACATAGCTGTTTACGTGACCAATCAGGTAATGGCAGACCCTTCAGTTTTGTTCGGCGACCCTACGAGAGCTGTCGGGGGGCATGTGCTCGCTCATTTATGCGTTGCGGACGATACCCTTGTCATCACGAACGAAGGCTTAAGGGAAGTAAGATCCGTTCATAATCCGATGGAAGCTTATGGTTACCTTGGAAACTTCGACTTTTATGGAATCTTAGAAAAGGCTTACACAGAAAAAGAAGCGGTGGAGATAAACAATACTCTTGTTGCTTCTACTAAGCATAGAGTTTTTGTGTTGAATGAAAATGGGGTAAGAGAAGTATTTGCTGAAGAGATAAAAGAAGGAGATTATCTGCTAGTTCCTAGAAAGATTGAGATTGAGCCGAAAGAGCTTAGAATACCAGATTTTGAGTATGAAGAAGTGTTTACGATCGAGAACCCTGAAGAAGTTAAGGAAGAACTAAGGAAACATTTCTCCCTCAAGAATTCTAAAAAATGTAAAGAGCTTTTGGGAATAGGAGCTAGGCATCTAAGAAGGATATTGAATCAAGGCTACCCCACTACGAAGGAAGTAATTAGAAGGATGAGGAAATTGGTCAGGTGCTTGAAAGTTAAGCAAGTGCAAACTTTAAAGCATCAAAGGCTTAAGAAAGTTAGAAAGCTTACGGAAAATCTTGCTCAATTCTTCGGCTATTTTTACGGGGATGGCTCAAGAGATTTTTACAACAATACCATAAGAATCAAGGAGGAGAGATTAGAAGTTGCAAAGGCCTACTCAAAACTTTTCAAAGAAATTTTTGGTCTAAGGATGAAAGTAGAAAAACTTAATTCGAAGAATTGCTACCAGCTAAGAAAAGCAAACTCCTATGTTGCTAAAGTTCTTAAATATCTTTTAGAAAATATGGAAAGGATATTCGAGTGTGATGAAAAAATCATAAAGGCATTCTTAAGAGGCTTATTCGATGCAGAAGGTTCTGTGGGTAATGTTGTTTCTATTTCCCAAGCAAACAAGAAATTTTTAATTTTTGTCAAACTTCTTCTTTTGCGCTTGGGGATTCACTCAACCATTAACAAATTAGGGGACAAATACTATAGGTTGAGAGTAAATAAACACGATTCTGTTAAGATAGGTTTTACGGCAAGCGATAAACAAGCAAAACTCAAGTCTACAAGAAGAAGGGAAAGAAAAATACCAATCAAGAGGGAGCTTATAAAGGAAGTGGTTAAGCTCGTTGGAGGTAAAGTAAGATTTACTCATCCAGAAGCTTACATAAGCTATAAAGAATTGAAGGAATTGTGCGAAGAATACGAAGAAATAAGGAAGATATTTGGAAGCTTGCTTGACTTTTACTTCGAAAAGGTATTTTCCAAAAAAAGGATTAAAAAGCCTATGAGGCTAGTGGATATAGAAACTGCATGTAAAAATTTCATAGCAAACGGCTATTTGGTTCACAACTCAACCTACAGAGTTTATTTGAGGAGAGGAAAGGCTGGTACAAGGATTGCTAGGATGGTCGACGCCCCCAATTTACCAGAAGCTGAGGCAATTTTCAAGATAACTGAAGAGGGGATAAAAGACCCTTAAAATTTTTAATTCCCTTTCTAATTTCTTTTTATGCAAATAATTTGCAGAGGAGCAGAAAGCATAATCTATCTTGGCGAATACGAAGGAAAAAAAGTTTTGGTGAAGGAGAGGATTAGAAAAGGCTATAGGATTAAAGAGTTGGACGAAAAATTGAGGAAGCAAAGGACTAGGAGAGAGGTCAAGCTTTTAACAGAAGCGAGGAAATGCGGAGTTTTAACACCCCAGATCTTGCACGTAGACGAAAAAAACCACAGGATTATAATGGAATTCATAGAAGGAAAAAGAATCAAGGAATTTTTGAATTCTGCTTCTAAGAAAGAGATAGAAAAGGTTTGTTTTGAAATAGGTAGGCTGATAGGAAGGCTTCACTCTAACAAAATAGTTCACGGCGACTTAACAACTTCCAACCTTATTTTAAAAGACGGGAAAATCTATTTCATAGATTTTAGCTTAGGCAGCTTTTCTTCCAGGATAGAAGATTACGGCGTCGACTTGAACCTACTCTATGAGGCTTTGAGATCAACTCATTTCAAAATCTTGGATGTATGCTGGAGAAAAATTCTAGAAGGTTATAAGAAAGAGTTTAAGCAGGCTGATAGGGTTATTAAAAAGGTCGAGGAAATAGAAAGAAGAGCAAGATACATGAAAAGGAAATAACCTTAAATTTATATTCCTTAACTTCGTTTTTAATTAATATGCTCAACTTTAAGGAAAAGCTCAGAGGAAAGGATAAACTAGAAACTCTGGAAAATTACTCAATCCTGTTTATTTTTCTAGGTGGTATAACCCTTTCTTTTGGAATAGGTTCTACCATAATAACCCCAAGAGGTTGGCCCGTAATTCTAGCTATGCTCGGAAGTTTAATAGCATTCCTTTCGACCCTAACTTTAATCTTAATTTGGCTGATAAGAGAATTCAAGGGTGAATAGATGGGAAAGCAAAGAACAGGGAAGCATGGAAGCAAGAAGCCGCCAGTCAAAAGAGTTCCTAAATGGGTTAAGTATAAGAAGGCTGAGGTTGAAGAATTGGTTGTTAAGCTTGCAAAAGAAGGGTATACTTCTGCTCGGATAGGAATTATTTTGCGAGACCAATATGGCATTCCTGATGTGAAAACTATAACTGGGAAGTCTATTTCAAGAATAATGAAGGAACATAAGGTTTATCCAGAAATTCCTGAAGACCTTTTAAGCTTGTTGAAAAAAGCCGTAAGGTTAAGGGAGCATTTGGAAAAGCATAAGAAGGACAAGCATTCGAAAAGAGGCCTAGAGCTTTTGGAGTCCAAGATAAGAAAGCTCGGAAAGTATTACGTGAGAAAAGGGATCTTACCGAAAGATTGGAAGTACTCGCCTGAAGAAGCAAAGTTAATAGTTCAGAAGTGATGGCATGCCGATAAAAAAAGGAAAGAAAAAGAATTGGTATAAGATAATAGTTTCCAAACCTTTCAACAAAGAGATTACAAAAACTTTGGCTTCTGAACCGGAGCAATTGATAGGAAGGAGGATAGCGGTTTCTTTGATGGAGCTAACGAACGATTTCAGCAAGTATTACATGAAGTTTATATTCAAGATAAAAAGGGTTGAAGGGGAGAATGCGATAGCAGAATTCGATGGTTCTGAATGCTTGCGCGATTACATCTCAAGGATGGTTGTAAGAAGAGTTAGAAGGATAGATGTGATTCAAGATTTAACCACTAAAGATGGCGTAAAGATAAGGGTTAAAAGCTTAGTCGTCGTTTCAAGAAGAGTGAAGAGTACGATGGAAAAAACCATAAGGAAGAGGGTTGAGGAATTGATGAAAGCTGAGGTCGAAAAATCTACGCTCGAAGAATTAGTAAATAAGATAATTTCCGACGAGATTAAGAATAAGGCGATAAAAGAAGTTAGCAAGATCTATCCTGTGAGACATTTTGAAATTAGGAAGACTGAAGTTCTAAGCTAAGGGAATGATTATAGTTATCAAAATTATGGAAATCGTGAAGAGAGTAAGTAAGTTTGCCAAATTCTTCGCATTCTTTTTAGAGAATTTTTCTAGAATTGCTTCGTAGATAAACCCTCCGTCCAACGGCTTTATCGGCAAAACATTAAAAACCCCTACCAAAAAGTTTAGCATTATTATCCAACTAAAGAGACCAGGATTGAAAGGTGAGAAAAGAGGCGAGCCAAAAAACCATTCAAGAGAGCTAATGAGCAAGCTTGAAGGTTTTCCAAGAAACTTGAACTCTTCCCTAAAATCAATCTCATTCTTCTTAAACCTTATTCCAAGATAGGCCCATTCAGGCCTTTCTGGATGAGTGGTAGTTTTAATCCTATAAACTTTTGAGGATGTCTCTATTTCCACGACTTCCCCTGGCCTTACTCTTTCCATGGCGGCAATGAATTCAAAGATATTCCTTGTTCTGTTTCCGTTGACGCTTAAAATTGTTCCAGATAGGTTAGCTTCGCTTGCAGGAGTTCCAGGGATTACTTCATAATCTATTCCAACAGGCTCTAAGAAGAGGAGCGTGAGTTTGAATAAACTAAAGGATATTAAAAAAATTAAGGCAGCAACCAAGAAGTTTCCGAAAGAGCCTGCTGCATATACCTTAATCCTTTTTAAAATCCCGCTTTCCTTGAGCTGTTTCTCATCTGGCTCAACAAAGGCACCTGGGAATATCAAAAGCAAAAGCACACCAAAAGATTTGAGTCTTATTCCCTCAGCTCTAGCAACCAATGCATGAGAGGTTTCGTGAAAGAAAAGTATGGTTAATATGGCTATGATCCAATAGCTTATGGGAACTCCAAGTATGTATGGAAATGGATATTCGATTCCTGGAATTTGGGGTAAAACTAAGCCAACGCTCGGAACAGCTTTTTGAGGCTGAATTATTGAAGTATATGCATTTTGGAGGAGCATGTAAATACCAAAAAGAGAAGCCGAAATGCTGATTCCAATACCTATCAAACCATAAACCTTGAATAACTTTTCATGCTTTCTTGCTATTCTATAAATCCACTCCTTTCCCTTTTTAGTTCTTCTTATTAAAACTCCATACTTGAATTCTATATTTTTCCTATCCTTTATTGCCAGCAAAACTATGAAAAGAACAAATCCGATTAAAATCCAACTTTCAATTCCAATCATCTTGACCATCTATTTTGCTCGTAATATAAATTTTATCATAGAAAATTAATTTAAATTCCAGCTATAAATTCTATTAGTGATTCTGTGGCAGTCGAAACTATTTCTAAGATAATCAAGCGCGATGGGAGGATTGTAGATTTCGACAAGGAAAAAATAACGAACGCAATCTTTAAGGCTGCAAAAGCGGTTGGTGGTAGGGATAAAGAATTGGCAGCTAGGCTTGCCGACCAAGTTGTAAAACTTCTAAAAGAAAGGTTAAAGCCTGGAGAAATCCCTACGGTAGAACAAGTTCAAGACCTAGTAGAAAAAGTTTTGGTAGAGAATGGTCATTACAGGACGGCAAAAGCCTATATCTTGTACAGGAAAGAAAGAACTTTAATAAGAGAAGAGAAAAAAAGGATTTTGCAGAAGGAAGCGATAGACGAGGTTGATAAGAAGTTTTCTGTGAATGCCATTAAAATCCTGGCCTCAAGATATTTGCTTAAGAACGAAGAAGGTAAGCTCATAGAATCTCCGAAGCAACTCTTCCAAAGAGTTGCAGCTTTAATAGTAATCCCTGACATTTTGCACGACCCAAAAGTTTTTGATAAGGAAGGAAAGCAGGCTGTTAAGCCAAAGGAAGAATTCGACCCAGTAAGCTATGAAGGTAAGCTTGGCCTGGGAGAAATAAAGTGGAATAGATGGCATTTGGAGAGGATGAAACATTTGTACGACGAGCTGAATTCGCAGGGGAAGATGAAGGTTAAATGGAGCGAATTCCTTAGAATGCTTGAAAATAAGGAGTTTGAAGGATACTACCAGAATTATTTGGATTATTATGAACTTATGATTAACAAAAAATTCTTGCCAAATTCCCCAACTTTATTCAACGCAGGGGCAAGATTGGGTCAATTATCTGCATGCTTTGTTTTAAACATTGAAGATGACATGCGTTCGATAATGGAAGCCGTAAAGGATGCTGCTCTCATTTTTCAGTCTGGTGGAGGAATAGGAATAAACTATTCTAAGCTTAGACCAGAAGGGGATGTAGTAACTTCTACAGGAGGGATAGCAAGCGGTCCCTTAAGCTTTGCTAGGATAATAGATGTGGTAACAGACGTTGTCAAACAGGGCGGAAAACGTCGGGGTGCTTGTATGGGAATTTTGGAAATTTCTCATCCCGATATCGAAAAGTTTATTACAGTAAAAGAAACTCCTGGAATGTTTGAAAACTTCAATCTTTCGGTTCTCGTATTTCCAGATTTTATCGAAGCTTATGAAAAGGATGAAATGTATGCTTTAGTCAATCCAAGAACTAAAAAAGCGTGGAAGCATGTAAAAGCAAGATACTTGATGGATGCTATAGCGATGAGTGCGTGGAGAACAGGCGATCCTGGAGTAGTATTCTTCGATAACTTGAATAAAAGGAATGTTTTACTCAAAGCTAAAGGACCTATAAGAGCTACTAATCCCTGTGGTGAAGAACCTTTGTATGAATACGAATCCTGCAACCTGGGTTCTATAAATCTTTACGCTCATTTCAAGGAAGATGAAATGGGCAATAAGGAATTCGACTGGGAAGAACTTAAGAAAACTATTCGGATAGCAACCCAGTTTTTAGATAATGTCATAGACGTGAACAAGTTTCCTTTGGAAAAGATAGAAAAGGCCACGAAAGCGAGCAGGAAGATTGGCCTGGGCATGATGGGTTTAGCCGATACACTCTTTGCCATGAAAATACCCTACAATTCAGAAGAAGGTTTTGAGCTCATGCGCAGGATAGCAGAGTTCATTACTTTTCACGCGATGCTTAAATCTAGCGAACTAGCTAAAGAGAGAGGAGTATTCCCGCTTTACGAACAATCTGCTTATCCAGATGACTTACCGATAGAGGGTTATTATCAGAAAGAAATCTGGACTCAAGATTGGAATAAAGTGGTCGAGGCTATAAAAGTTAACGGAATAAGGAATGCGGAAGTAACTACTATTGCCCCAACTGGAAGCTTATCCATGCTCTGCGATGTTTCTTCTGGAATAGAACCTCAATACGCTTTAGTTTTTGAAAAGGTTGTAACCATAGGAAGCTTTTACTATACTGACCTAGAATTCCAGCATCAGTT
>Ga0180301_10004371_pt1 | contig 10920 bp, 7 predicted proteins | sample GuaBasSediGuay16_FD_121797 | JGI IMG/M metagenome (GOLD analysis project Ga0180301, IMG submission 121797) | Subseafloor sediment microbial communities from Guaymas Basin, Gulf of California, Mexico - Guay16, Core 4569-2, 12-15 cm | ecosystem: Environmental > Aquatic > Marine > Hydrothermal... | reverse complement strand
TTTGTTCAGTGTTTGACGTAACTCACTTGGTATATTGGGTTCTACATAATATGTCTTACCATAGATAGTCTTCACAATATCTCCTTCCTTGACAACTATTTCGCCATCTTTTATGACTAACCATGCTCTCTTGAAGGCTTTTATAAATTTCTCATATTCCTTACTTATATCTACTTCTCTAGGATCTATGTCATAGATAGCTATATCAGCATCAGCACCCACACCTAGGTGCCCCTTAACTTTATCTAGACCTAGTAGCTTAGCTGGTGCTGCTCTTGTCATAATTGTTAAGTCATATAGTGTAAATTCTGAATCAATTGCTGGAAGTGCTGCTCTTTTCAATGCACGCTGATTAACCTTTTTCATAAAATCTTCACGAGCTCTCTTACTAATTAGCCATGAAAACATAATTGGATAATCCATGAAGGGCCCTGCATTTGGATGATCTGTTGTTGGTATTATTCTCCATGGATCCTTAGCTATGAGAGCTACTTCAAGACCTATAACCCATTGAATGGTATTTACATAATTCCGCTTATGATACGTATATGGCACAATACCAGCAGCTGTTTCAACTTCTGTATCAGCACTAGCCCATTTCCATCTCATTAAATGATATAGTACATATTCAAAAGGTGCATCTGCTGTCATAGTTGTAGCAGGTCTTCCGAGAATAACTTGTCCTAAGTCTAATGTAACATATGGGTTTTTCTTCATTGCTTCAGCTATATCTTCGCCACCACTTTCTAGATTAGCCCATGAGTCTCCCTTATAACTAGTAAATTGTACATGTGCAATGTGAATAGCTGATATTTTACTCAACTTATTAATGTCTTTTGTTAAATCCATGGTCTTTAAAGTTGTTAAATAATTTCCTGGATACCCAAGTTTATTACAGTGAACATGCATTTTATGTGGTAAATTCAATAATTGAGCAGCATTTCCAATTTCTCTAATTATATCTCTAGGTGTTAAATTATATATTGGTATTTGATCATCTATATCAATACCTTTTCCTTTAAGAACCCATACAACATCAGAACCAGGATCAACTAATTTTAAGGCAAATGTCTTAGTAACTAGTAGTAACCATGCAAGATATGTTGCTAATAAATCTCTTGACTTTTCAGAGATCAGATCTAGAGCTATCCAATTAGAATCTACTAGTACAAAAGCTGCTTTATCAATTATGGGAATAGCATTTAATTCTTCATGTGTATGTCTAGTCTTAATAGGTGGCGTAGCCGGTTCTACTACGAAGGTATAACCCATTCTAGCATACTCATATCCTATTCTAAATACATTTGGTACTGTTAAACCTGTTTCAGCTCTACGGTTAGGAAGTTTATGAGGTTTATTAGTTAAGTAATGATCCTCTGGCCTCATTAATCTACCAACATTGACTTTAGGGCCAGCGATATGGCTATGTATGTCAATACCTCCAGGCATTACGGTTTTTCCTTTAGCATCTATAACTATTGCTTTACTTTCATCTATTTCAGAGAGTTCAACGATTTTGCCATTCTTTATAGCAATATCCATTACTTCGCTATTAATTCCATTCATTGGATCAAATATTATCCCATTTTTTATGAGAATCTGGGTCAAGTCTTAAACCTCATCTCAGCTTTTACTTTTTATCAACAGGTTTTTAACTTCATTTTAGCTTTTACTTTATCAACTAATCTTTTTAATATATCAACATCACATAGAACTCCTGGAGGTGGATCAATCACTTTTTTCAGACGTAGAGGAACTTCATCCATTCTATAAGCCGAGCCTTCGCATTCTATTCCAACTATGCCAGCAGGAATTATGATATCAGCAAAAGCAGTAGTTAATGACCATTTAGCATCTATGACTATCACTGGGATCTTAGATAAATGCTCAACAGCTTTTCTTGGAAGATGAGCAGCTGGATCACTAGCAATGACTAATACTGCATCGACATCACCATTAGCTAGTAAATCTGTTGCACTAGTAACTCCTATGATCATTCTAGGGAATCTCCTTGCATAATCAACTGCATATGGACATCCAGTATTCCAAAGTGAGACTTGATTAGCACCTGTTACATTATAGTGACCCCTCATAGGTATTAAGCCGAATTTTGTCCATTCATTAAGTTCTTGAACGAGCCTAATAGCAGCAACTATATTTCTATACTTAGCTCCTGTCATAGTTATTCCTAAGCCAAAGAATATCACTCCATACTTAGCTGTTTTCATCATCTCAGCTAACTCTAGGACCTTCTCTCTGGGAACTCCAGCAATAATTGGTGCTTCTATTTCTAGATCTTTAATAGCCATTCTCAATGCAGTTAGTAATTCAAGGTCTTTACCAGGTTCTACTTGTATATATAAGTCTGCAAAGTTAGCTGTTGCAGTTCTCCTAACATCAACAACTACGATCTTTCTCTCCTTTCTACCTTTGATATATTTGCCTTCTCGTAAGATGATTCTTGATATATGGTTAAGATGGGCTGCTAATGGATTACATCCCCAAAATATTACTAAGTCAGCGAGATGAATTGCAACTGCAAAGGTGTACCTAACAGCTCCTACTTCCTGAACAGCTAAAGCTGTAGGTCCGTGACAGAAAACCGATGTATTATCGACAGCTCCATGAAGTATTTCAGCTAATTCTATCGCATACTCATTAACTTCAACACATGTATTTGATAGACCAAAGATCAATGGATATTTGGCATTGGTAAGTATATCTACAGTTTTATTCAGTGCCTTATCTAAATCAACTTCCACTAGCTTACCATTTTCCCTAATGTATGGCTTTAGAATCCTATGACTATGATAATTTAAGAACTTAGCAGAGGATATAGCGCATCCTCCTATATTCCTAACTATTTTATTTCCACTAACTTCTATTGTGAGATAATCACATAAGTCACCACAGAATGGACATACAACATTTTTGATTATTAGTCTTTCACCAGTTCTTATTGGTATATCCTCCATGTATATTTCTAGATTCTTAGCTCCTAATTGCTTAAGTAGATCATTTAATGTTGTTATTGGTTCTTCTGTAGGTTCAATCCTAACCATCGTCCCTTTTAAATTGGGCATCCCAGTGCCTTCTGTATCAGGCCCTATAACGAAATTAGCCCACGGCCCCATAGGTACAAATATTTGACCCCTGGGTACATTGTTATTAGGCTTTACCCTTAAAATTATTGATCCATGTTCACTAGTAATCTTGACACGATCTTTTATTCCTATTCTTGAAATATCATCTGGGTTCATCTCTGCAAATGCTACTGCATCAAAGTACTTACTACTCCATTTACCCTCACTTTCCATGCTAATAGCCTGCATTATAGTTCTTCCTGTATTTAAAATGAATATTCCTTCCTCAATACTTTGATCAGAGTACACCACTATTATCCACCTTAGGTATCCATATGAATTCTTTAATCTAGCTTAACTTCGATATCCTTAACAGTTTCAAGTGCCTCCTTGAGATATAAGTGATAAGGTCCTAATCTTCCGCCATAATTTCCTGCATTAATCTTTACAACACCAGGCACTGATGCAGCTGCTTTTATTGCTAATCCCATTGCTTTTAATACATATTCTTTTCTTAGACCATTTATAACAATTTCATAGACAGCATTGATTTCTCCAGTTAAATAAGTTCCTTCAACAATATCTTTAAGTGTAGGGCAATAGAGATGATTAGTCGTAGCTCTTAGCTTTGGATACTTGAGAGAACCTACTTTTGAACCTGATCTTACAATACCGCCTGGAAAGGGTGTTATTACACCCTTTCCATATTTCCTAATTGCTTTAACAGCTTTTCCAGCTGCTTCTAGACCAGACTTAGTATCCTTAGCTAATATGAGTATATTACCTCCAGCAACACCTTTTAGAACTCCGAAAGAGTCTTCAATTATGAATTCGCCTTCCATAACTGGAATTCTCCATACCTTCCTACCATGTAATACATCTTCCTTTTCAAAGCCATCACCAAATTTAGCTAATGCTCTGCCAATACTCATTTTCCTCCTGATCTTAGAGAGGCCATCGAAAGCAGCTGTAGTTGGACATGTTAATATGCATTGTCCTATACGTGATAATGTAACAAGCTTTAGATTAGCTGGATCTGTGTGATATATCTGTATTAGAATACCAGGTCTATGATCAGGAGTCATTTTTGTAGAAACAAATGCTTCGATACCACATTCACCTGGGCAACCTATTACAGATGTGCCAAACCCTGTAGCAACTCTTGCAGCAATATATGCCCATCGACGAGTAGATGCTGTTATTAATATACGTGTTGCATACATAGGAAAAGCTTCTGCAAAGGTATCTTCGATAACTACATCCCCTAGTCTAAGACTCAAAAACTCACCCCTCATACAGCAACGCATTCAAGAGATAAAATAGTTATTCTACGGAATGGTTTTGTATTTTGTGTTATCGTAACCTTAAAACTTAATTAGCTACGAGGCAGACATCTTAGTGCTAATAATAAACTCTACTCGGTGATGTAGTTTTGGGCTCGCAGAATAGAAAATTAGTAATATTATTTCTAGATACAGATAAACATGTAAGTCCCTTTGAGCCACTCCTTGTAACAGACTTATTTCCAGATGCACAGCTACTATTGTACAGCAATGTCGAACCCAAAGATGCTAAAAGAATTATTCAAGATGCTATGTTTCCCCGAGGGCCCAAAGGTATAAAATACACTAAGATGTTTATTGGAGGATATGATGTAAAGAAAGTAGAAGAAATCATAGAGATTGTTAAAAAGACTATGTTCCCACCATTTGAATTCACAGTAATAGTTGATCCTAGAGGTGCTAATACAACTGCTGCTGCTGCAGTAGCTAAGACACTTGAATTATCTATAAAACATGGATTAGGAGATCTAAAGAACAAAAATGTAACAATACTAGCTGGTACAGGTCCTGTTGGTATTGTAGCAGCTATTCTATATGGTCTAGAAGGATCAAATGTGATCATTACATCACGTAGCCAAGAGAAGGCATTGAACACAGCTCAACGAATTAATAAAGAAATCGGAGCTGAGAAAGTAAAAGGAGTAAAAGCTGCTACACAAGATGAAATAGGTAAAGCAATTCAGGAAGCCGATATAATTCTAGCCACTGGAGCAGCTGGTATTAGACTTCTAGAATTAAATACGCTCAAAAAATACGGTAATAGATGTAAAGTTTTAGCTGATGTAAATGCTGTTCCGCCCACCGGAATTGAGGGATTAGAACCTAATGATAAAGATAAAGAAGTACTACCTGGAATATATGGAATTGGAGCATTAAGAATTGGAGCACTTAAGAATGCTATACTAGCTGAGTTATTTAAATTAGCAGCTAAGACACCTAAAGGTATATTGGATTATAAAGCTGCATATGAAATCGCTAAAAAGATGATAGAAATAACATAAGTCAAAGATTTAAAATTATAATCTTTTACAGCTTAATTACGTTTTTGCAATATACTAGTTATCAATCTATTATTAACTACAATTTTAGTACCATAATAAATCAACCATATTGATAATTGTTTACATTATGCATAATCCCTACATATGCTCAGTTATATAGCTATATGTAATACGTTGTCTACCCCAGTAAAACGAGTTAACTTCATAGGTATAAGTCAAAGTATATATATAGTTGCGTAAAAATGTAATATAATGTAAACAGGTGTTTCTATGTCTAAACCCACTAGGTCTCTAGATATTCTCAAAAAAATAGTAGAAGATGCTATTGCCGCGCAAAGGGCTGACATAAATGTTATAAAGATCAAGCGTGGTGGAATATTTAAGGTTGAAGATAGTGCTCCATATGTTGAAGCAACCAAGAAAATGGAACCAGTTGGTGATATGAAGAAAGAAGTCATTGACTTATTCAAAAATGCTATAGTAGCTCACTTTGAAATCCTAAAGGAAATAGCACGTGCTGGAACTATAAGACCAGAAGACGATCCATTTGTAGAGCATTATCAAACACCTGTAGTACTAAAGATTCTATATGAGTTAGATCCGAAGTTCAGAGAAGCAGTTGAGAAATTCGTAGCTGAGATTGAGAGAAGAAAGGATCTTATTGGTAGAGAAGCCGTAAAGAAATATGCAGGATTCTATGGACCAACAACAGTTGTAGACTTTGCATTCAGCGTTGGCGGTATGCCCGGATACTTCGCATATATTCTTGACAAAACAGATATTGATCCTAAATATAAGGAGACAATATTAGCTGCTAAGAGTTGGGGTATGAATACAAGCTATGGCTTTGGATCAAAGTTCATGGCAGCAATTGAGGCTGGAAAAACACTAGATGAAGCTCTAAAAGAGGAAATCGAAATCCTTAAGAAGATGTGGCTAGATCCGGTGGGTACACAAGTACAGCTAATGACTGAAATTGGTCATGAAAGCTTTGATCCAGCAGAGTATATGAAGAGATTCGAAGAAAGACTCAAACCATATATTAAAGCTGCTTATGATGCAGGTGTACATCCAGGAAATATATGTGTAGTACCTGCTTATGGAGTTGGCGATGCTGGACATCACATATCACAATCAATGTATAACATGGCCAAAGATGACGTAGTGATGGCAGTTATGGAAAGTGTTACTGATGTACTAGAAGCTACTTTAACATCAGCTTTGAAGGATGAGAAGCTAAGAGATGAGTACCATGTTTTAACAGTTGCAACTGGCTCGTTAGCAGCAGCTACAGCTTATATTGCTGAGTTAGATGGATTTAGTGCACCAATGATTATTGATCTACTTGTTAAGAGATTCTTTAACTTGGTCATCAAATCACCACTTAGAGGAGCTGCTGCAGAGCTACACAACGTTGACTTCATGGATATGTTGTTAAGAGGGTGGAAGATCATAACTCCAAAGCCATGGGGTAAGGGTGGAGTAATCTCTCGTGTACCTATCGACCTAACACCTATACATAAGAACGAAGTATTAATGAACCCACAGAGATATACTTATCCAGGTTGTGCTATAACAGTAAGGTTCTCAGCATTAATGAGATTAGCAGACTTCCCATGCCTATTAACTAGTGAGCCTGTGACAGCAACAATCAATACCTACATAGTGGCACTACATCCAGAGATACCAATAGCGCCTCCAAGAATTTGTAAAGCCTGTGCACCAAGCTTCATACTAACAGGTAGATGTGTGCATTGCTACTACAGAAGAGGAATAGCTAAGGAAGTACCATTAACAGCTGTACCAGAAACTTGGTTAACTAAAGGAACAAAAGCTGTTGGTTAACTCATAAAGTTAACAAAAAACCAAATATTTTTAATTTACTTCTCCTCGTGTCCTCTTCAAGCTGGATGGGAGAGTGGATAGAATGGGTAATGAAAAAGATCCTCAAGTATCTTTAGGACAGAAATTCGTGGCTGAAATTATTGGGACATGGGCCTTAACGCTATTTGGTCCAGCATCAGTTGTTACATTGATAGCTTATCTCGGAGGTGGTCCTGCAGCATTATTCGGTATTGGTGCAGCATTTGGGTTCATAATCATGATAATGATTTATGCACTTGGTCACATCTCAGGAACACACATTAATCCCTCAGTGACCATAGGTCTAGCAGTTGCTAAGAGATTTCCATGGAAAGATGTAGGACCCTATATAGTTGCTCAAATCATAGGAGCTTTCATAGCAGGACTCTGTCTCTATGGGTTCTACGATCGAGACCTTGCAATGAAAGTATATTATGGCTCAACTTTACCAGGTCAAGGAATATCGGATGCAGCCGCAGTAGTTATAGAACTCATATTAACATTCTGGCTCCTCTTCGTCATAATGGGCACAGCTGTAGATAAAAGAGCTCCACCAGGTTGGGCCGGCTTCGCTATAGGATTCACAGTTGCTTGTGATATATGGATAGGAGGGCCATTAACTGGTTCTAGCTTAAACTTTGCAAGATCATTAGGGCCTGCTATAGCAGCAGCCATGGCAGGCGAGTTCTTACCTTTAGCTAAACTCTGGATATACATCATAGGTCCTATAATAGGTGGCATACTAGGAGCATGTATATATGAATATATATTCAGACCTTCAAGAGAATAAATCTAATAAATCCAAATCTTTTTCTATCCTTTAATAATACCTGATTAGTGAGTTTTTGTTCCTCACTTAATACAAATTTTCAATGGCATATAAATCAAGGAAGTGACATACCTATTGTTTTGTTTTATCAGGAATCATTATAGATAGTTATTAAAATACATCTTCATCATTTAAAGCAATTCAAAGAATATAAAAGATATATAATTCAGAAAAGCAATGTTAAGAATTTAAGAATATTGAAAATTAGTAAAAGGCTTTAATAAAAATTGAACAAAGCAAGAAATAGAATTAAATTTATCATGTTAAGGATAATAAATAATCAGAACCAGATATGTTTAAGAGAAAAGTACATACACATCTTCACTATACTGATGTAAAAATCATTGTTTATCTAGTAATTCTCTAGGATTCTTTCTAGGTCCTAATTGTGTCGTTGACAGTGCTGATATCCATACAGCCTTTTTAACAGCATCCTTAAGTTTGTAACCTTTTAGTAAATAGTAAATAAGTGATGCAGAAAATGTATCACCAGCTCCAATAGTATCTACTATATTTACTTGAGGTGCAGGAATCTTTTCAGGTTCTCTTCCTTTAGTAAATAATATAGCTCCTTTTGAGCCCTTTGTAATAATTATTTCTTGAACACCTTCATTAAATAAATCCTCAGGTATATTCAATCCTTTACTTTTTAGAATTGATTCTTTTTCATCGTTTAAAATTAGGATTGGTGAACATTTCAGTATTGATAAACATTCATTGAGATAATATTTTAATGCCATCTTATGTGGACGATAAATAATTATCTTATGTCTATTGTATTTTCTACTTAATTTACCTAATAATTCTTCATAAACTCTACATATACCTTCACCTAAATAAATAGATCTTGCCCTAGCTGAAACATTAATAACTTCGTCTCTAACACTTTGAAGAACTGGTAGATTTAGAGAGTCTTTTCCATAGCTACAAATAAGCTGTGGTGATTCAAGTGTCTCATGTATGATACATATTGGCAACTCTGTTTCTCCATCTATTTCAGTTAGACTCACATCTACTCCTTCATCAATTAATTCCGCTAAAAGAAATAGACCAAGAAAATTTGCAGATACCTTACTAACAAAGCTAGTTTTTAAACCTAACCTAGAAGCAACAACTGCAACGTTGGCTCCTGATCCACCTGCATACATCCTGATTTCAGGTTTTACATATATATCTAGGGCTAAGGAGCCGAAAACTACTGTATCTAATTTTTCAATTTTCCTAGTTCTAGCAATACCTAACATAGAACCACTTACTACTTGTTTAAGAAATTCTGAGAAATTTATACCGATAATTTTTGTAAATGATAACATTCTAGCCATAAATATCGTTGAGAGATCTGTAACTACTTTTTTAATTAAGTTAGTATCCAATTCTTTGATATCTTTAAATAATATGTTATACCATTTTCCAGTCTCAGATAAGGTATAGCATTTCATTTTAACCCTTCTATTCCCACGTAGTTCTATTCTCTCTTTTTCATGAAGTAAACCTAGCGAAACAAGTTTCTTAAGAGCATTGATAACTGTCTTGTTGGAATGATGTTTAAGGGTATTAATAATGTTTTTCTGACATAATTCTCTATCCCAATTAAATAAACTTAATATCTCTATTATAGTGCTTGATGAAAACAATGTTAGAATATATCTTAGCTTTTCCTCATTACTTATGGGAAGTAGGACTACATATGGATGTAGACTTTTACTTAAGTCGCTCATTGAACATCATCACCTTGTGTAGACCCCTTACACAAAAATATTTAAATAATATGATTATAAGTTTTCCAGTGTAACATGTTACAGGGGGAATTAGGTTGAGTCTTAGAACAAACTATAAAACAGCTTATATAGTAGCTTTTACTGGTGTAGGAGCAGCTCTATATTTTGTCTTACTATTTCTACCAAATATACCAGTACTGGGTACTCCAGCAAGCATGGATATTGGGGCTTCTCTCTCACCTCTCTTTGGGTTATTATTAGGACCTGTTGCAGGGCCATTAGCAGTATTGATTGGTAATACTGCACAAACATTATTACCTACACCAAGTCTCTACTTAATTCCGTTTATACCAGCAGCAGCATTATCAGCATTAACTGCAAGCTTACTTGTAACTAGGAAGTGGTGGATAACATGTGTTACATTACTCGTAATTCTCATCGCCACAATGTTTACTCCTCCATTCTATCCTTTAACTGAACAATGGCTCGTATACACTATTGCTTTTTATGATAAGGTCGTTGCACTCATTATTATACCATTAGTGATTAATATGATAAGAAGTACCTCTTCTAAGCTTAGATATATAGGTCTTTATGGATTATTCTTTGTAGCAAGAGAAGTTGATAAAGCATTTGGATGTTTCATATTTGCAGTACCTATAGTATATGAAGGAATATATGGCCTAAGTGATATAGAATATATAAGGAGTTTATACATGATTAGCCCATTATATTACCTAGTAACATACTTATTAGAAGCTTTAATTGTAACAATAATAGCTATACCAACAATAAAAGTAATAAAGAAAGTACCAGGTTTATCAGGATTATTATATGTTGATAAAGTCAAAATTTCTTAGGGAAGATCAATCAATGAATGACCCTATCATTAAGATCAATAACTTGACATATTATTACCCAAAGTCCGAATTACCCGCTTTAGTAAATGTAAATATTGAGATAAGACAGGGAGAATTCGTAGTAATAGCAGGATCTTCAGGTGGTGGAAAATCAACTCTATGTAGAGTATTAACAGGTCTAATACCTCATGTATATGGTGGTGAAATACATGGTGAGGTAATA
>Ga0180301_10004370_pt1 | contig 10921 bp, 8 predicted proteins | sample GuaBasSediGuay16_FD_121797 | JGI IMG/M metagenome (GOLD analysis project Ga0180301, IMG submission 121797) | Subseafloor sediment microbial communities from Guaymas Basin, Gulf of California, Mexico - Guay16, Core 4569-2, 12-15 cm | ecosystem: Environmental > Aquatic > Marine > Hydrothermal... | reverse complement strand
GTCTATATATTAACATATATTTCCTAAGATACATCCTTTTGATTAAAAATCCTGCTCTAAGAGATAGATATTTAACCGACCATATATAATATTATCATGATTGTGGTATGAGTTTGTTAGATTTTTGTCTAGGGTGAAATAGTTTATGCCTGAGACAAAATACACTGTTGCAATAGTTGTTCTCCTTATACTAGTAATAGCACTAGGCGCAGCACTAGGCTATGTAGTATCAACTAAACCGGGCGTAGTCACCACAACTGTTACAGAAACAGTTACAGAAACAAAAACCGTCACTACTACTGTCACAGGCCCTGCACCAACCACGTCTCCATCACCCACTACGACAACGCCCTCACCAACTATAACAACTACTACACCTCCACCTAGTGAGCTAACGTTCGTTGTCATAGGTAAATCAGTTCACCCATACTGGTCTATTGTAGAAGCGGGTGTAAAGAAGGCTGCCGAAGAACTAGGCGTTAACGGTATCTTCTGGGTGCCTCAGAAAGAAGATGTTCAAGCCCAGCTAAGAACAATGGATACATACATAGCACAGGGTGTTGCAGGAATAGCGATCGCTCCTTCAGACCCTGATGCCGCTACACCATACATTAATAAAGCTCTTGAGAAAGGCATACCAGTCATAACGATCGACACCGATGCTCCACAAAGCAATAGATTAGCATACCTAGGTACCGGTAACTGGAAGGCAGGATACCTTGCTGGATTAACTATGTGGTACTATCTCAAGGAGAAGGGGTATGCGAAGCCTGGTGCAACATTAAAAATCGCTATATTAACAGGCTCTCTTACAGCAAGAAACTCTCTAGAAAGAATCGACGGATTCAAGAAAGCAATTACAGACTGCGCAGAAAAAGACCCCGACATACAAGGTAACATTGAAATACAATTCCTAGGACCCTATAATGACAAAGAGGATCCTGTACAAGCATTTAACCTAGCAATGTCTGTAATCCAGGCAAACCCAGACCTCCATGGAGCATTCGGTGTCTATGCTTATGACGGGCCAGCCTGGGCTAAAGCTCTAAAGCAAGCAGGCATAGAGCCCGGTAAAGTTGTCTTAATAGAATTCGATGTAACACCAGATAATATACCTCCAATAATTGAAGGCTATGCTCAAGCAACTATAGGTCAGAGACAATACTTCATGGGATATTACGGAGTTAAACTACTATACAACATGACGGTAATGGGCTGGGAAGAGGCCTTAAAGCAATTCATTCCAAACTATCCTGAGAATAAGATCTATGATACTGGTGTAGATATCGTAGGTCTGGAGCACGTCGAATTCACTGCTCCTACAGGAGATAAAGTCGTAATAATGTCTCTAAAAGAATATAAAGATCTAGCAGTAGAGTTAGGCATTGATCCTGAGCTACTATTTGGTGAGTATCTAGAAAAGATCTAAGGATAATGTTTTTTATTTAAACCTATTTTTTGTTTTTTATCACTAATGCTTTATTATATATTTTTATTTTATTTCATTAACTAGAGAACCGGAGATAGGGTGTAAAACTATGTATAATGTCGACGATCAAACGGGAGGACAAGGTGATAGACCTATCTTAATAATGAATAATATTTGGAAAGAATTTCCCGGCGTTAAAGCACTAAAAGGTGTTTCTATAAAGGTATATGAAGGCGAGATCGTAGGGCTTGTAGGAGAGAACGGTGCTGGGAAGTCTACCTTGCTTAAAATACTAACTGGTGTTTACAAGAAGGATAAAGGAGAAATTATCTGGCTAGGCAAGAGTGTTGAAATACCTTCTCCTCATGTTGCATTAGATCTAGGTATAGGTTATGTTCCACAGGAAATAGAGCTTGCATGGAATTTAAGTGTTGTTGAAAACATATTTCTTGGTAGAGAGAGGAAGCGTTTGTTTTCAAGAAAGGATCTATCAAAAGAATTAGAGAAGGCTAAGAATCTACTAAAGTCGCTAGGCTTAGAAATAGATCCTAGTATTAAGGCTAAGTATCTTAGCGTAGCGCAACAACAACTAGTTATGGTTGCTAGAGCTTTAGCACATAAAGTTAAACTCATAGCATTCGATGAGCCAACATCTGCTTTAGGCCCTAGGGAAGCAGAACATCTATTATCCATTATGAGAAAGCTTAAAGAAAATGGTGTATCAGTAATATTCGTTAGCCATAGAATCGAGGAAGTTATGAGTGTGGCAGATAGGATATACGTTTTAAGAGATGGAGCACTTGTCGCTGAATATGACTTGAGAAAACAAAAAGTTGATATGAAGGAGATTATTAAAGCCATGATTGCTAGAGAAGTAAAAGAATTCTTCCCTAAGGAGAAAGTAGAGATAGGAGACGTGATTTTTGAAGTCAGGAATCTAAGCAACGATAAAGTGAAGGATGTAAGCTTTTATGTAAGACGTGGCGAGATCTTAGGCATATTTGGAATAGTTGGTGCAGGAAGAACAGAAATGGCGCAGACGATAATAGGATATAGACCAAAGAAGCGAGGAGAGATTTATTTAGAGGGAAAGAAGGTAGAAATAAAGAAGCCTATCGATGCAATTAAGCTTGGAATAGGCTATTTACCCGAGGATCGTAGGCTATTGGGCTTAATATTGTTGTTGACAGTAAAAGACAACACAACTTTATCTGTATTAGATGAGATTAGGCGATTAAAACTAGGCATGTTCTCGAAAATCGATGGAAAGAAGGAAATGGAGATAGTAAGAGAAATGATTAAAGAACTCAGAATAGTTCCTCCAGATCCAATTAAAAGGGTTATGTATCTAAGTGGTGGAAACCAGCAGAAAGTAGTTCTTGCAAAACTCTTGGCTTCTAGAGCAAAAGTACTCATTTTAGATGAGCCTACGAGAGGCATTGATGTTGGAGCGAAAGTTGAGATCAGGAAACTAATGAACAGACTAGTTAAAGAAGGAAAAGCTATAATATTGATATCATCGGAGCTTCCAGAAATAATGGGTATGAGTGACAGGATACTTGTTATGTCTTCTGGAAGAATAGTTGCTGAATTTACTAGGGAAGAAGCAACCGAAGAAAAGATCATGGAGGCAGCGATTGCAGCACGACCTAAATAACTTCCTTATTAGTCAAGCACTTTATTAGCTGTCTTATTTTTCACTTCTTTAAATATTCGTGAAAGAAATACCATGCCGAAAATACTCCGATAGCCAATCCTAATCCTAAGCTCAAGCCCCAGGCTAGCGCTGCTTTTACTTCATCACTTAAAGCAGAAATATCAATTACCAAGATTATTGTTATGAATAACAGTATTATGAACATGAAGCCACGTAATCTAGCTTCTAGCCTAATTCTCTCGGTAAATATCACTAAGCTTACAAACACAAATACGATCATGAATACTACACTGACAACTCGAGCTAAGTAGCTTAACGCCTCATTTATCAACACTATTTCTTTAGGAAACAACAATAATACAACACTATAAAGCCCTACCAAGATAATGCCAAAGCCTGTGAGGTAAGTTATAATTGATGTCAAGCTAAATGGTAACTCCTTCACCATAGGCTTAGCTAGTTCGTCTATCTTAAAAAACTGTAAAAATTTACGTAGAATCCTAGTCACCATAATTGATATAGCGATGAAGATAGCTAGTATAGCAATGCCTATAGCTAGCCTAGGCAACATGTATATGAGATCTCTAAGGGCATTCTCAATAGCCCTACCTAGTACGTCAATATCTGTTCCATTAACATATTGTTGAACCAACATATCCTTAACCACTCGTATACACCATCATATAGTGTAATATTCTATAAATTAAAAAGAGAATTATAAAGGACAGTGATAAAGCAACGATCTTTAATGTGGTTTTTGCCGTCTCACTTATTGTGAATACTATGAACAAGTAACTATTCATGCTAGAGTTATAGAGAATCCTAGAATATACTCTCACCATACCCTTTGGTAAGGGAGATACCTCAGTTACGGCAAGTAACGCTATAGTCAAGCCTAGTACCCCATACATGCTCGCTACAATAAATACGAGTGTTGTTGATATGGATGCGACTATGTATCCAACACCATTACCTATCAATGATGCAAAAATCGACGTCGCCGTCAATAGTGTCGCTGATTTGAATATCCCTAGATGCTTCATAAGCCCAGAATACATAATGCCTGCGAAAAAATTGGCTCCAACAAGAGCAAATCCATTGATCATTGCTATAATTATGTGAAGTAATGGCATGGGTGTAATATATACAAGCAACGGTATAATGCTTAATAATACTAGGGCGTATCTATAGCTTTCAATTCTCTTATTGGCCCAGAAAACGCTAGCGATAATACTTGCGAAAACCTGGACAAAACCTATGCTAGCAGCTATATAATCTGGCGCATTTAAATCGATCATTAATCTAGGAACCCATGAAATTGCAAGAAGATTTATTGAAGCAAGTAAAAACGATAACGCCAAAAATACATTCGTAGCTTTAGATTCAGCATCTACCTCAGTATTCTTGAGCTTATAGAGGCTTCTCTTTTCTCTCAACGGTATATGAAATGTTACAACACTTCCGGCAACGCCTATGATAAATGCTAAGAAATATAGTATAGCGTATTTTTGATACGTTCTTATAGTATAAAGCGTGATAGTCATTATTGCTTGGCCTAGAATGCTTGTAGCAGAGCCTACAGCGCTTCTTAGGGATAAGACCTTCCTATATTTTTCATCCTCAAAGGCCATGAATAAACTAATGCTCATGAACACCGATGTAGGTGCTATCGATGCCAGTGCTATAATATAGAATAATGTTGCAAGTTCTTTTTCGTATAGTCCGAGAACTATTGACGACCATAGTATCCTCTCCAAAATATGGCTCAGCAATAATACTCGTTTAATGTTCGTGTTCGGCCCTATTTTGTAAATTAGATTAACTATTATTATGGATAAAATCCCGCCGATTATGTTGAAGAATAATATGTCTCTTAATCCGTATCCGATACTAACTAAAAATATAGGTGTTAGACCACGAGTGATAGCTATATAGAAACCAGCAAACATACTTTCAAGTACAAACAAGTTGTGCAAAAATATACCGTCATCCCTATCCTTGATATCATCCCTGTTATCGGGTTTATGGTACGATTCGTTCATGAGTCGCTCTGTCTCGTGATTCTCCCGATGTATGTAAAGAGTGGAGTATTTATATCTTTGTGTTTAAGGAAACATTCAAAGGATAATTTAGCATATATGAAGTAAATGGTGTAAAACTAATGACCAATGTTTCAGTAGAGTTCCTAAATAATCCATGGATTATTGCCTGGAAATGTGCAAGAGGTAAATGGAGCATAGATTCCATTATCCCTGTTTTAAGAGAATTCCTGGAGAAAAATATAGACTCGAAAGAATATGTATGTGCACTTGAATTTCTTAAAGTGTTTAAACAAGAAGCCGGAGAAGATAAAGTATTATTATTGAGTCAAAAAGTATTTTCAGAAAAACTATTAGAGAAGATCATTAGTGATCTTAATGCAAGGAATATTGTTGGTGTATTTAAGAGAGATTATAATAAAGCAATGGGTCTTCTGACCCTACTAGAATATCTTGCAAAAGTTGTTGAGGCAAGTAAAATAGCTGACATAATTAAGGAAGTATTTCTAATGATATTAGATGATATTGATTGCAAAGGATACTCTACATACAAGGATCTTGTGGAATCTATTGTAAGCGGTCCTTTAACCTCTCTGCCTACAGACTATAGTGTATACATACTTGAATTATTGGCTAATAGCGAAAATACCGAGGAAATAGTAAAACTTAAAGCAAGCATACTTGAAATTATTTCAGCTACATATCCTCCTAAAGAATATCTTCGTAACAAGAGGCTTCTAGAAATAATCACTAAGTTAATGAACAATGTAATAGATTATTCCACGAAATTACTCGATAAGGAAAAAGAAATAGCCCTAAGACTCTATACTGGGTTTAATACAGCATACTCATTAATAAGACATTCATGCTTAGAAACAGGCTTTATAGACGTCTGTAAATATATTGATGAAAAGATCTCAGGAAGTCTGAATAGGCTAACCAGTAAGGTTAAAAGATTTGAGACTTAATATTAACTTTATTTTACCATTATGACTATACATTATTTATGGTTTGAGAGCATGGTATCTACTAAAGAAATATTGCCTTGCGTAGATAAGTGCATGGGCACTGAAGATACAGCTGACTGTTTTATAGATTGTACTATTGGCGAGGAGCCTATAAGAGAGGCTAAAGAGTGGATAAAAATATTTTCAAAAACCATTGAGGAAGTGATTAAGGTTTATGGTTTTACAACAGTATTGTATAGTAAGGAGTTTGGAAGTTTTATTAAAGATCCCTGGCTCCATTTGCGTAAGAAACTATTTATATATACTCATGATCTAAAACGTGGAAGATTAAGCAAAGAAGAATATGCGCGGAAAAGTCTTGCTGCAATAAGGACTAGTCTAAGGACTAATCTACGTACGCTTTATCAAAACTGGGTTTTCTTATCGATATTAATGAAGTTGTATGAACCTGGGACACTTGTCATTTATCCCGAGCATAAGGTCTTGAGTCTAGAGAGAAGCGGTAAACAAAAGCTACGATGGATCCCACCAAATATAGTAATTGATGTACCAAGCATAGGAAGCTTAAGCTTCTATATCGAGGCACCAAGACCCATAGCTTGGGAAGATACTAGCGATCTTAAACAGGCTTGGAGCCTATATACAGCTCTAAGACCCGATATGATGGTCTATGGAGGCCGTGTAATGGATATTACCGACCTTAGCAGTAGTCCGCCAGTCAAGAAACCAGACATAATAATAGAGTGTAAAGAACTGATTGACTGGTATCAACGTATAAGAGACGTTAGAGGCCCATTGGCTAAGCCTCTTACAGCCGAAGAATGGCGGAGTAGATGGATCCAGGGATTATGGGATGGGCTAGCCAACGTTCTTGGTGTTACTAGGAAAGAAGCTATAGAGGAGGTTAAGGAGAGAAAAGGTATAAGGCTAAGCGAGGTTAAAATAGTCAAGCTATATAAGAGCGTATATAATCCTAAGGAGATGATTGTTGTCTCGAGATATAGTGTACCCAGCGATGTAAGGAAAGAACTAGAAAGCTATGGGATAAAAGTCATAGATAATGTAGGATTTGAACGAAGCAAATTATCACCACTAATAAGGTCTTTAGAAAAATATGCTAAGGAAAGCGGAGAATTTGTCATAAAGATTACTGATAGGAGATTAGCTCAGTTAATATCCAAGCTTATAGAACTCTACGAGGAAAACGCGATCAATGTAGAAGAATTATATGAGTACATCATGCATAGTACCAAGAGATCTAAGTTAATGTAAGCTCGATTATCTTAATTGCATGTCTAGATAACTGGGATGCGGAAGGACATATGTTCATACATTTTCTGCAACTAATACACATTAACTCATCTACTTTACCCAATTTTATAGCTCTGTAAGGACAGATTATTTCACATAGACCACAACCATAACAATGCCCCACCATATACACTATGGGAATAACTTTCTTAGCGATATCAATAATTGATTTCTTGTCTTTAGAACAAAGTTCTACTAGACCATTAACATATACTTTTGCCAAAGAGTTCTTCGTCTTAATTTCAACCCATTTATCCTTTTTATCTCCCTTAAGACCCACTATTTTTAAATACCTAGTAAACCTGTCTAGATCGACTTTAGATATATTGTTAAGGCTAATTGTTCTACATACCTGATAGCTTGGATGAAAATCTATTGACGCCGAAGCATATTTCAGTAATGTCTTGTCTAGCAATTCTCTATAATTCATCCTAAGCCTTTTTACTAAATGAATTATTTCTGCAGGATACTTGAACCTCCATCTCCATAACCCGTACTCGACCCATTCCTTAGGCAGTCTATGTTCGCGGGCATATCTGTATAAATAACCATACCATTTATTCCATAGAACTCTATGTGTCTCTCTAACAGATTCTATTTCGGCAAGTCTACTTGTAGGACAGAGGTAACAACCTATCCTCTCATAACCTTTCTCATAAAGAGGATTTAACGGCAGCTTCCTATACTTTATATACATGTATACCTCTAGGCTCGTCCAATGCTGTATTGGAGCAGCAACATAATCGTATGCTGTACTACCACTTGGAGCTAATCTACCAGCTAAGGCTCTAGCAGTACTTTCATACTGTCTTTGACCTACAATACTTACTATCCTGCCAAATCTCTTCTTCACGACTCTAGCCACATAACTTAACTTAACGATCTTACAACACCAGCGGTAATCTCTTGCTGGAGGACCATAAACATCTAAAGCTTTCCAGAACACGTTATTTGTATCAATCCATATAACGTCTAGACCTAGTTCGTCACATACTTTTTTCACCGTCTCTATAGTCTCTGGAAACTCTATGCATGTATCTAAAAACATTGCTTTATTATATCCTGCAAGATTAGCTAAATAAGCAGTAGCTGTACTATCTTTTCCCCCGCTAATATTTATCAAGGGCTGGCCATAACCGCTAATCTTCTTTAAGAACTCGATAGCATCTTTTTCAATGTATTCTAAGTGCTCAATATTAGCCTTAATGGCGTCATCTAATGTTGCTTTCTTGGGCTCAAAATTGATTTTCTTAGGAAGTTTCCATACTTTAACGACTCTGAAAGTCCCTTTACCAGTTCTTTTTGCCAAACCATACAGTCTTTTATTCACCGTAGCAAATGGGATCCATTGTATTTCTTTATCTAAATCTCTTCTTTTTGCGAAATCGCTTATTCTTAGGATTTCATCTTCTTCTACATGGCCTCTATTTATTAACCCGTATACACCTAGCTCTTCATCAACAAGTATTTTTACCCCGTAATACATGGGCTTAAAATTCCATCTTCTATGATATATGTCGTATTCTCTTATACCTATACTGTAGCCATCAATAATTACTTCGTCAGCTGCATCTATCGCTTGAACCTTGTTCAATAGAACTAGGCTATCTTTGCTAAAAAATCTCTTAGATACGTCTCTACCTAGGGTTTCTTCAATAATTTTTTCTAAGACTTCTTTATCCCTCTTAAAGGCAGGCCTAAGATCTCCCGGGGGGACCATTCTAATTCTTCTTAATTTATACTGAGAAACTCTACTAGCGCCAAACAATGGTACCCCTAAGTCCTCACACCAATAGACCGCTGGCATTATTGATTTAAATAATTTTGTAGCCTTTATCCCTGTTATTCTTCTACCCACTTCTATGCCCTGATAATTAGTGCTGATGCCTAGTATTAAATTTAGAAAACGCTTATATTACTTATTGTATTCATCTATGGCTGGGATATCACCTTGGTTTTCCAGAACCCTATTATCAAAGATATTCTCAAATACTATAGAACATTATGGGCAATAAATTACGCAATTAGCCTCATGGAGTGGGATAGAGAAACATACATGCCTCTTGATGGCGTGAACTCGCGAGGTATTGCAGTAGCTGAATTAAATGTGTTGGCTCAGAAATTGCTTTTAGACGAAAAATTTGTCAATATGGTAGAAAAGGCTGGTGAAATAGAAGACCTTAATGATTATGAAAAAGGTGTAATTAGGGTATTAAAGAGAGCGATAAGAATAGCGAAGGCGCTACCATCAGATTTTGTTATGGAGTATTCAAAAACAATAGAAGAAGCCAGTATTGTCTGGCGTGATGCTAAGAAAAAGAATGATTATAATAAGTTTAAGCCTTATTTGGCAAAAATTATTGAATTAACTAGGAAAAAAGCTGAATATCTAGGATACGATGAACATCCTTATAATGCTCTAATAGACCTATATGAGGAAGGTTATAAAACACGTGATGTAGACAAGATCTTAAACCCTCTTGAACCAGGCCTTAAGAAAATCATCGATAAAATAATTAATGAAGACTTGTTTCCACAGGAACATCCTCTAGAAAAAGAAAAATACGATAAAGAAGCAATGAAATATATTAACTACAGGATTCTCGAAATCTTAGGGTACCCGTTTACTAGAGGAAGGCTTGACGAATCAACTCATTCTTTTACCATGCCGATAAGCTTAAGAGACGCAAGAATTACAACAAGATACGAGGGCTATGATTTTAAAAGAAGCTTATTAAGTACAATACATGAATTTGGCCATGCATTATATGATCTACAAATCGACGAGCGATTAGAATATACGCCAATATGTCGAGGAGCGTCAATGGGTGTTCATGAAAGCCGTTACAGGTTTCATATAAAAGCATATAATTGTATATGCTTTTCATGGCTAGTTTTCTTCGATTACTGTTATGACTTTTATTTTCTTTCCATGATGTTTCTTGAGTTTTTCTTGGTATTCTTTGGGTGGGTATATGATGTATCTTCCACGTCCATAGCTTATTATCTTGGCTTCGAAGACGTAGACTATGCTCATACTCCCACCAAGACTATAATGTAGCGACAAAGCTTATAAATACGACTCCATATAAAGTATAGGTGGGTGAAAGCCTCCGATGAGGGGGGGAGACCACCCTTTTAGTTAGGGTGGTTCCCCGAGGAGAGTACATGCTAACCCTAAAAGCCCAAGGAGTACTGATTGATGGCTCAATTGAGGAGCTACGTGAAGAACTCTACTTTACACGTAGAGCTACCCAGTATGTTATAGATGCCCTATGGGGGCTAGACAAACTACCAACAATAAACCAGGCACACCAGATGTTCTACAAGATACTTAGGATACAAGGTTTCAGAGCACATCAATGTAAGCAGATATACAAATACGCATTATCAATTGTCAAATCAGCTAAGAATAATGGAGGAAGAAAACCTGTTCTAAAGAAACTATCGGTTAGATTAGACAAATACGATGCTAGGGTAGACTTAGAGAACCAGAGAGTAGTTGTAAAGCTCCGAG